>MDTB01161844.1_pt1 | contig 18083 bp, 22 predicted proteins | sample 811161 | NCBI WGS metagenome assembly MDTB01 (sample SAMN05326650, study PRJNA326480) | marine metagenome | isolation source: seawater | place: Mediterranean Sea | collected 2009
AAAACCTCGAAATACGGCGGTGATTCGGCGTAATTTCGATGGTTTTTTGCGTTCAAAACCACCGCGCAGCGCGCGGGGTTCGAGCGTTTACGGAGCAAAGTAAATATGGCGACGACGCGCAAAACGGCCACCAAATCCTCGGCAAAGGCGGCAGGTCGAACGACGGCCAAAACCGCGCCGAAAAAACCCGCAGCAAAAGCGGCCCCGAAAAAACCGGCACCCAAGGCGGCAGCTAAAAAACCTGTAAAAGCGGCTCCCAAAACTGCTGCCAAAACAGCCGCCAAAACCGCGCCCAAGGCAGCCACAAAACAGCCGCGCAAATCGGCCAACGGGTTCAGAATTAACGAGTTTATCGTCTATCCCGCTCATGGGGTCGGCCAGATCATCGACATTGCCGACCAAGAAATTGCCGGCATGAACCTTGAATTATTCGTGGTGAATTTTGAAAAGGAAAAAATGGTGCTGCGTGTGCCATTGGAAAAGGCCAAGCAGGTGGGCATGCGAAAACTGGCCGATAGCGAGGTTATGGGAGGTGCCATGAAAACCTTGCGCGGGCGCGCGCGCATCAAGCGCACCATGTGGAGCCGCCGCGCGCAGGAATATGAGGCAAAAATCAATTCCGGCGACCTGATCGCGATTGCCGAAGTGGTGCGCGACTTGTTCCGCAATGAAAATCAGCCCGAACAGTCTTATTCCGAGCGTCAGCTTTACGAAGCAGCCCTTGAGCGCATGGCGCGCGAGGTGGCAACCGTCAATAAAACCACTGATGACGAGGCAATTTTGTCGCTCGAGGCGGTGCTTGCCAAAACAACGGGCGGCGCGCGGCGCAAAAGCGACAATAACGAGGCGGCCTGAGGCCGAATTACCAGTCTTATTTTAAGGTGAACCAGTTTGGTTGTGTCTGCGTATCTTGGATAAGGAGATACGCATGCCACATTTGGACACACGCGAAACACAGCAAGCAACCCGCCGTTTCATCAAACAGGCGATGAAACTGCCAATGCTTGAACTGGAGCACGAGCAATTACTTGCCCGTAAATGGAAAGATAATCAGGACGAAAGCGCGCTGCACGAACTGACCAGCGCACATTTGCGGCTGGTGGTGTCGATTGCGAGCAAATTCGTCAATTATGGCCTGCCGATGGCCGATCTTGTGCAGGAAGGCAATATTGGCCTGATGCAAGCCGCAGCCCGCTTTGAGCCGGATCGCGAAGTGCGTTTTTCGACCTATGCGGGCTGGTGGATCCGCTCGTCGATCCAAGACTATGTTTTGCGTAATTGGTCGATTGTCCGCACCGGTACTACAGCCGCGCAAAAGTCTCTGTTTTTCAACATGCGCCGCCTGCGCGCCAAAATTAACGATTTCGGCGCGACCATGACCCATGACAGCCGCACCTATGTCGCCCGCGAATTGGGCGTAAGGATGGAAGACGTGGAAAACATGGAAGGGCGCATGGAAGCCAATGACCGCTCGCTCAACGCCACAATTTCGGAATCGAGCGAAGATGGTGGCACCACCGAGTGGCAAGATTTGCTGATTTGCGACCGCGCTTTGCCTGAAGATGAGGTAAGCTCCAAATTGGACGGTCACCAGCGCGTCAACTGGATTGCCAATGCCATGATGCATCTGAGCGAGCGTGAACTGACCATTATCAAGGCGCGGCGATTGACCGATACCAGCGTGACGCTGGAAAGCCTTGGTGCAACGCTTGGCATTTCGAAAGAACGCGTGCGCCAGATCGAGCACGAAGCGCTCGGCAAACTCAAAGGCGCGCTGATCGAGCAGACGGGCGGCGACCCGCGACGCGCCGGACTAATTTAGTTCACCACCAGCTTGAGCCGCGTGCCCGGCGTCAACGTCACCGGTTTTTGCAGATTATTCAGCGCCAGCAGCAAATCCTGGCGGCGCTCATCTGTTGCCATGCGGCGCGACAGGCTTTCCAGCGTGTCATCGGGCTGCACCGTAATCACCCGGATCGTGTCGGGTTTGATGCGCGCGGCTTCGGCAGCGCTCAAAAGCTGCACCCCGCGCCGGATGGTTTGCATGGCAGATTGTGCATTGCCCGACAAATTGCCCGGCGAGATCAGCGCAAAGCGCATGACTTGTGTGAGGGAATATTCGACCACCAGCAATTCGATATATTTTCCGCCCTGGCGCAATTTGCCCAGCGCGGCGGGGCGCCCGTCCACCGTCAGCGGCGTCACCTCAACACGGCTGCCGCGCGGCGCCCAATCATCGCGGATATAGTCGACCGGGCGTTGGGCTTCTTTGCGTCCGGCAAGGTCGAACAACATCTCCATGCCATTTTTATGCGATGCGGTAACACGGTCGGGGGCGTTTTTGAGGGTGAATTTTTTCGGCACACTAAACGCAAACCGCAAATCGGGATGCACGAAGCGTTGGCCGCGAATGAGACCCTGTTTGATGTCATCGCCAAAGGGAAGCCCGTCAATAATTTGCAAATGCCGCGCGCGCCCGTCTGCCGCCCCGCCGCTTGTCGGCGTATCCGGCACAAAAGCTGCGGCCTGTTTGCGCGCCCGCGCCACGCGCTCATCCGTAGAGGGATGGGTGGAAAGCCATGCCGGCGTGCCGGCGCGTCCGGCGCTCATATAGCGCGAATACCCATCCAGCGCCGCGAGAAACTCGGCTTGCGCCAGCGGCGGATAGCCAGCCCGACCCAGCACCCGAACGCCAATATCATCGGCTTCATATTCTTGTGAGCGACTATATCCGGCCAAAACAGCCGACCCGCCAAAATTTATCAGTTCGCCCGCAACATTCGGATCCAGCCCGGCGCTGCTGGTCAGCACAGCCCCCAGCACGTTGGCAAGGATCGACGCGCCAACCGCCGTGGTATGGCGTCGCGCGCCATGGCGCGCCGTCACATGGGCGATTTCATGGCCGATAACGCCAGCAAGTTCGGCTTCCGAATTTGCAAGTGCCAGCAGCCCGCGCGTGACATAGGTATAGCCGCCGGGCAGGGCAAAAGCATTGACCACAGGCGAGTTCAAAACCGTGATTTGATATCGCAGGTCGGGCCTGTCGGAAGCCCGCGCGATCTTTTCCATGATCTGTTCGACATAATCATTGACGCGCTCGTCGCCATAGGCACCGCCATAGGCTTTGACGATTTTCGTGTGTTCTTCGGCACCGATCCGTGCTTCATCGGCTTCGCTCATCAGCGTGGCGTTTGGCCCGCAGCCCCCCAGCAGACCGGCGGCGAAGGCAAGCGGCAAAAAAATACGCTTATAGACCGGAAGCATTGGTTTGAACCCTTTCAGATATCTGGTTGTTTTACCATCGACACGATATCATAGTCTCTTGCAGTCTATAAAGCAGGAAGGGCTCACAATATGATCGGACGGTTAAACCATGTTGGCGTCGCCACCCCCTCAATCGAGCAAAGCGTCGCGCTGTACCGCGACATGCTGGGGGCGGTAAAAATACACGATAAATTTGCCATGGAAGAACAGGGCGTGTGGGTATGTTTCGTCGATTTGCCGAACAGCCAGATCGAATTGATTGAGCCGATAGACGACAAAAGCCCGGTTGCGGGGTTTTTGAAGCAGAACCCGGCGGGCGGCCAGCACCATATTTGTTTCGAGGTTGACGACATTATCACCGCGCGCGATGACATGGTCGCCAAAGGCGCGCGTGTGCTGGGAACGGGCGAACCGCGTATTGGCGCGCATGGCACGCCGATAATCTTTGTTCACCCGAAAGATATGGGCGGCGTGCTGGTCGAACTGATGCAGCGCCCCTAGCGGTGCCCAAAACACTTGATTTTCGCGGGCCATTGAATAGGTTCAAATCATGGTCCCGTAGCTCAGCCGGATAGAGCATCAGATTCCTAATCTGAGGGTCGGTGGTTCGAATCCACCCGGGATCACCAGCCGAAGTCAGAACGGCTAGAAACCGGCCGGCCCGCACCTATATAACAAGTTATGAGCGAACCATCGAAAAACCCGCAAAAGCCGGCGCGCGAAAACGCCGCGCCACTGCTTGGCTGCTATGACGACCTTGAGGGCAGCTGCGCGCATGCTTGGGCACTATTGGCGCGCGGCGTGAAAGACCGCCGCAGCCCGTTTCATACACCCGGCCTGGCCACCGTCACCCCGGCGGGATTGCCCGAAATCAGAACAGTAGTGCTGCGCGGTTGCGACACCCAAAAGCTGGCACTGCGCTTTCACACCGACACGCGCTCGGGCAAAATCGTCGATATGCAACAACAACCGCATGCGGCGCTGCATTTTTACGACCCGGGCGCGAAAATTCAGTTGCGGGTGCGCACGCGCCTTGAGGTACTCACGGGCGCGGCCTATGACACAGCTTGGGAAAACACCCGGCCGATGAGCCGCGAATGTTATCAGGTCACCCAAGCCCCCGGATCGGTTCTGCCCGACCCCGCCAGCGTCGTGTTCGATGCCCGGGCGACCCGTGACGGCGCCGATCATTTCGCACCGGTCGTCGCTCATGTGCGCGAGATCGAGTGGCTGTATCTTGCCGCGCGCGGCCACCGGCGGGCGCTGTTTGACTTTACATCGCCGGACGCCGAGCACCGCTGGCTGGTGCCCTAGACTGCGACAGATTGCGGCGGCGCAGGGGCTTGGCGGCAGCGCCCGAACCCCCTACATCTTGAGCATCTACGCAAACACCCTGCAATCACAGAGAATATCATGAACCACAATGCAATTTCCCTGCTCGCCTCTTTGGGCGTTTTCGCCAGCGTGCTGGTCGGCCCGGCACACGCCAACCCCTATCCGGCGGGTGATGCCGCCAAGGGCGCAAAAGTTTTCAAAAAATGCGTGTCGTGTCACATGATCGGAGCCAAGGCAAAAAACCGCGTTGGCCCGCAGCTCAACAATATTATCGGGCGCGAAATTGCCGTGCTGGAAGACTATAAATATTCCAAGGCCATGAAAGCCTATGCCGAACAAGAGCCGGTCTGGTCAGAGGCTGTGCTGGATGCTTATTTGACCAATCCGCGCAAGGCCGTGAAGGGCACGCGCATGTCATTTGCTGGTCTGCGAAAAGAAAAAGACCGCCATAATGTCATCGAATATATGAAGCAGGCGTCGCAATAATCACGCCGATACGCCATCGAGCCCGAAAAACCTGCACAAGTTCGGCGTGATAACCGCCTCAATGCCGGGGCCCATATCATGGCCCATGCCGTTGACAAGCAGCCATTGAGCGCCCGGCACATGACGGACGATATCTTCGCCGCATGCGGGCGGCAGCAATGTGTCATGGTCGCCATGAATGACGAAAAATGGCAGCGCAATATTTTGCAGCCGCCCAACACGCGATCCGTCAGCCATAATCGCGGCATATTGGCGCGCAATGCCCGGCGGATAATAGCCGCGATCAGCGATGCGTTCGGCCATGTGCAGACAATCAGCCTCGCGCCAGGGAAAGCCCGGCCCCATATATTGCTTCAGCGAGGCGACAAGATAATCCACCAGCGCCGCGCGGTCGTCGATATCGGGCATTTGCAAATTGCTGCTGTCGGGTTGAGGCACGTCTGGCCCGCCCGAACTCGACATGACACACACAATATGCGCGAAGCGCGCAGGGTACGAAAAGCCGAGATGCTGGGCCACCATGCCGCCCATTGAAATGCCGAGAAAATTTGCCTCGGCAATGTCCAACCCGTCCATCAGGCCAACCACATCGCGCGCCATATCGTCCAGCGTATACGGCACAGGAAACATGGTGCCCGCCGCAGCGGCCGCGCCCAACGCGGAAAAATCAGGAATACCGGCGGCGTCCAGTTTTGTCGAGCGCCCGACATCGCGGTTGTCGAATATCACCACATCCATACCTTGCGCGGTAAAACTTTCGATCAGCCCCGCATGCCACTGGATCATCTGGGTGCCCAGCCCGCGCATCAAAACCAACGGCGGCGCGCGGCGCGGGGTGCGCGCCTCGAAAACCTCATAGGCCAGCATCACATCATTGGCTTCAACCAAATCCATTTTCGTCTCCGAGTTCCGACGCGCTGGAATTCGTGCTACACATAAATTTCCCTGTTCGCGCAAAGAAGTTATTTTCCCCATGGAACGCGATTTTTCCTCTCTAAGCAATGCGGTCTTTGACATGCTGGTCATTGGCGGCGGGGCAACCGGCGCGGCGATTGCGTGGGATGCCTGTTTGCGCGGTCTGCATGTCGCGCTTATCGACAAGTCGGATTTTTCTGCCGCAACGTCTGCCGCCTCGTCCAAACTCATGCATGGCGGTTTGCGTTATCTGGCAAATGGCGAGATCACGCTGGTGCGCGAAGGCTTGCGCGAGCGCCGCGTCTGGGGCCGGATTGCGCCGCATCTGGTACAACCGCTGCCCTTTGTTTTGCCGACTTACAAGCCGCTCATGCAAAGCAAATGGGTGATGGGTCTGGGCCTCGCGGCCTATGATTTGCTGGCGTTTGACACAAATCGCAAAATTGACCCGGCTCAGAAAATGCCGAGCCATCGCGCGCTGACCGTGGCGCAAACATTGGGGCTGGCACCTGGCTTGGCCCGCGACGGATTAACCGGCGGTTATATTTACCATGACGGGCAAATGCTGTCGCCGGAGCGCTTGTGTTTGTCGATGATCCGGTCGGCGGTGGCGGGCGGTGGCGTGGCGGTGAATTATGCGCGCGCCGATGCGTTTGCCCATGACGCAAGCGGTCTGCACTGCGTCACGGTGCGCGATATGCGCTCGCGGCGCAAAGCGACCGTGCGCGCCAAAACCGTGGTCAATGCCGCAGGCCCATGGGCCGATTTTGTCATGCAAAGCGCCAGCACCGCACCGGCACCCAAACAAATCATGCGCTCCAAAGGCATCCACTTCATCACCCGCGATATTACCAATGGCGTTGCCATGGCCATTCCGCTGGAAGACGAGCATTTATTCGTGCTGCCATGGCAGGGATGCACGCTTTTTGCCACCACCGACACGGCGTTCACGCAAGACCCCGACACAGTGCACCCCGATAGCGACGACATTGCCGCGCTGCTGAAAAAGGTTCAAACCGCGCTGCCGCGTCTCGGGCTGACGCGCAATGACATTGTCTACGCCTATGCCGGCTTGCGCCCCTTGGTCGCCGATGCCGGAGACGCGCCGGGTCAAACCTATGGCATGAGCCGCGGTGCCGAAATTGTCGACCATGCCGATCAAGGCGGGCCGCTTGGGCTCATCTCGGCGCTGGGCGGCAAATGGACCACGTGTCGGCGTCTGGCCCAACAGGGGGTTGATCTGGCGTTTAATTATGTCGACCAAAGCGACCCCGGTTGCCGCACCATGAGCGAACCGCTTGACGACGCGCCGGATGGCCCGCTTGCTGCATTTCTCGAAAACGCACAAGCGCGCCACAGCACATACGCGCCCGCGCAGATTAGCAGGCTTGCGCGCCTTTACGGAAACCGGCTGGACGCGATGCTGGAAGCCCCTGCCAGCGCTTTGGAGGACACCCTGACGGGCGCGCTGGCGCCGCATCTTGCCGCGCAAGTCAGCTACGCCGTCAGCCAAGAAATGGCGGTTTGTCTGGACGATGTGGTGCTGCGGCGCGTGTGCGACGGCCAGACAGGTGGGCTGGACGACAGCCAGATTGGTGCGATTGCTGCCTATATGACGGCGCGGCTTGGCTGGTCGAGCGCGGAAAAAAACCGCCAGATCAAAAATCTGAATCTGGCCTTGAATATCGCCTAGGCCGGAACGCCCGCGCTTTGCGTGCGCGCCGATTTAATTAGAAAATCTGGCTGAGATTGCCTAACATCTGGGCAGGAGGAACCACATCATGCCCATCGCGCACCCGAAATTTGCCTATGAAAAAGGTCTGCATCAACTTGGCAATGGCGCTTATGCGTGGCTGCAACCCGATGGCGGCTGGGGGTGGTCGAACTCCGGGCTGATTGTCGATGACGACCAAGCGCTTGTTATCGACACGCTTTTCGACGTGCCGCTAACCCGCGACATGCTGGACGCCTATGCCGATGCGAGCAAGGCGGCCAACACGATCAATATGGTTGTAAACACCCATCACAATGGCGACCACTGCAATGGAAATTGCTGCTGTCCGGATGCAAAAATCATCGCGCATCGCGCCACCGCCGAACACATGGCGCTGGAACCGCCCGCCCTGGTGCAGGGCTTTCTTGATATGGCGCCGGAACTGGGCGAGTTGGGCAAATATTTGACCAGTTGCTTTGGCCCGTTTGATTTCAAATCGGTTGACCAGAAAATTCCCGATACTTTGTTCGACGAAGACACCACCATTCATGTGGGCGGCAAAGAAGTCCATTTGCTGCATGTCGGGCCCGCCCACACGCCCGGCGATACGCTGGTGCACGTGCCTGCTGACCGCACGGTTTACACCGGCGATATCCTGTTTATCGGCGGGCACCCGATTTTATGGGAAGGCCCGGTTCAAAATTGGATTGATGCGTGCGAAAAAATTCAGGCCATGGATGTCGAAACCATTGTGCCGGGGCATGGGCCGATAACCACTAAACAAGGTGTCGAAGAAGTTCGCCAATATTTGCTGACCATCCGCAATGAGGCGCGGCTGCGGTTTGAGGCGGGGCTAAGTTATCAAGAGGCGGCGATGGATATTGCGCTGGGCGTTTTTGACGATTGGGGCGACCGCGAGCGCATTGTGATTAATTGCGCCACGCTGTATCGCGAGTTTGGTGCCGAACACGAGCCGGAAATTGCCGAGCTGTTTGCCGGCATGGCGGCTTATGCGGCGGCGCGTCCGCAAAAGTAACACGCCATGTGCGATGTTGATGCCAATGCGCGAGCGTGAAGCCCCCATGCATATTGACGCCACGGGTCTGACCTGTCCGTTGCCAGTGTTGCGGTTGCAAAAGGCGCTGCGCGGTTTGCCGCCCGCAACGACTATCTGTCTGCACGCCACCGACCCGATGGCGCGCATAGATGTGCCGCATTTTCTGCGCGAACACGGTCATGTATTGGTCGAAACCACCGCCAAACCCGAAGCCGCACCCGGCGGCTTGACGCTTTATGAGTTTGTGATCTGCACGCGTTAAAGCGCTTTCAGCGTGGCTTGAACATCGTCGGAAAAGCCGACGGTTACGGTTGACCCCGCCACACAAACCGGACGCTTGACAAGGCTGGGATTAGCCACCATCAACGCCACCAACTGCTTCTCATCGGTTATGGCTTTTTCGTCATCGCTGAGCTTGCGCCAGCTTGTGCCGCGTCGGTTCAAAACAATATCCAGCGGTTGATGCGACAGCCAGTCATACACCATTTCAGCTTTCAAGCCTTGTTTTTTGAAGTCGTGAAACGCATAGGCAATGCCCTCGGCCTCAAGCCATTTTCGGGCTTTGCGTACCGTGTCGCAATTCGCGATGCCGTAGAGCGTAAGCGCCATTACTCAGCCGCAATCAGCGCCGCCTGCTCCAATTCGCGCACCTGATCGGCGACCGCGTCATAGGCTTTGGGTGGTGTGATGTTCAGCGTGCGGCGCACCTCGTCAAGCGGACGGGTCAATAAATATTCCCAGTCGGCCGCGGGCAGCCAGTGGGTCTTGCGACCTCTGGTGAAGCCTTCGCGGATCGCTTTGCCAATGCGAAGCTGGGGGGCTTCGCGCATGGTGGCGTGATAGCCCATGGCGATGATCATTAAAATGCCGGGATTTCCAAGCTGGCGCCATGTGAAGGCCAGCAAAGACAATTCGCCAAGCCCGTCGCGGCCATAGCCAGTTGCGACATGCCATAGATCATGGGCGTCGCGCTGGCGCTCGGAAAACACCAAATGGTCGCCGGTTAATTCGAGGTTCGCGCCGCCGCCATCAACGCTGGCTTGGGTCAGCCCGTCAGCCGAGATTTGTTCGGTAACGGTAAAGTCGAGATAGGCGCGCCCCAATGAGCCTTCCGGCTGGGCCGCCAACCATTTGCGGTCTTTCAAATATGACACCAGCGGCCGCTCGGCGCGCAGAATTTTTTCTGCATTGGCGCTTTTGCGAAACCGCTTATACGATCGCACGCTGGAGCGGCGTCCCATCGCCTGCAAAATGATAAACACTTGTTTGGTGTCTTCTTTATCCGCAATCAGTTTTTGCAATGCTGTGGCGATTACCCGCCATTTGCCAAATCCAAACATTTTAAGCCTCACATGCCCCTGTCCGGGCGATATCTCTGTCTTTATCACTGTCTTTTGGTGCCCTCGGTCGGACTCGAACCGACACTCCGTTGAAAGAAACGGATTTTGAATCCGTCGCGTCTACCAATTCCGCCACGAGGGCTCGCGTTTGACGCAGTATACAGAAGCCGCAAGCCAGCGTCCATGGTTTGCTTGCGGCAAGACAGCACGCCCAATCCCCCTTTTCCTCGCCTGTCTGCACCTATATGGTTTCGATATGTTGCGACCGCTTTATAACGCCGTGTTAAAACTCTCCGCCCACCGCCGCGCAAGCTGGGTGTTGGGCGCGGTGTCGTTTATTGAAAGCTCGGTTTTTCCGCTGCCGCCCGACTTGCTGCTGGTACCGATGATCTATGCCGAGCGCGCACGCGCATGGATATTGGCGGCAATCACCACCGTCACATCGGCGCTGGGTGCGTTGCTGGGCTATGCCATCGGAGCCTTGTTCTGGGACACGCTCGGCACGCAAATTGTTTTTCTCTATGGCGGGCAAGAAGCTTTTGACAGTTTTCAGGCTTTTTATGCCGATTGGGGGTTGCTGGTCTTGCTGGCTGCTGCCGTAACCTTCCTGCCGTTCAAAATTGCCACCATTGCCAGCGGCGTGGCCGGTCTGCCGCTTTTGGGGTTTTTTATGACGAGCCTGGTCGGGCGCGGCGTGCGGTTTTATTTGGTGGCCGCCGGCGTTTATTATCTTGGCCCCGGCATGCGTAAGCAGTTTGAACGCAATTTTGCGCGCATGTCGGCGGTGACGGGCGTGCTGGCACTTATTTTGTTTGTCTATCTTTTCATGCGGCATTAGGAAACGCACATGCAAAACGACCTCAAAATACATGCAGCTGTGATCACGCTGGCGGGCACAGCTGTGCTGGCAACCGCGCTCATCAGCGAGGTCTGGGGCGGGTTGGTGCCGTGTGCGCTGTGCTTGCAACAACGCTGGCCGTATTATGTGGCCTTGCCGCTGGCGGCGCTAATTTGGGCTGGTGCCGCATCCGCGCCGACTGCCTTGCGCGGCTTGTTGGTGCCGGTGGGCGTCATTTTCGCGCTGGGGGCCGCATTGGGCTTTTATCATGCCGGTGTGGAATATGGGCTGTGGGCCGGGCCGTCCGGCTGCGGCGGTGGCACGGTCGGGTTCGATAGCACTGCCGAATTGCTGAGCGCTATGGCGCAAACCAAGCCCGTGCGCTGCGATGAAGCCGCCTTCACCGTGTTCGGCATATCCATGGCAGGGTATAATTTTCTTGCAAGTGCCGGCTTGGCGCTTGTGGCCTGGCACGGCGCCGGCCGCGCGCTTTCAGAGGAGACACCATCATGACGAAACAAACATCCGAACAAACCCCGACATCGGCGCGCGTCAGCGAAATGATCCGCGTCGACCATGCGGGCGAGCATGGCGCGGTGCGGATTTACGACGGTCAGCTTGCCATTTTCGACCAGGTGCCGGGGTTTGAGGAGACCGCCAAGCTCATTCGTGACATGGCGCAGCACGAACAAACCCATCTCGACCATTTTGACCAACTCATCACCACGCGCCGCGTGCGCCCGACAGTTTTTGGGCCGGCTTGGAATGTGGCGGGATTTGCGCTGGGTGCCGTCACCGCGATGATGGGCGAAAAAGCGGCAATGGCTTGCACCGCCGCCGTTGAAGCGGAAATTGACGCGCATTACGGTGCCCAACTTGACGCGCTTGAAGGTCATGAAGCGGAAGCAGATTTGGCGGCGGCGATTACACAATTTCGCGCCGATGAAGCCGAACATCGCCAAACCGCGCTGGATGCCGGTGCCGAAGACGCCCCCGGCTACGCCCTGATGACACGCATCATCAGGTTTGGGTGCCGCGCCGCCATTCGCGCGTCGGAACGCTATTAAATTTTACTGATTGCGGGCGCGCTTACGGCTCAAGTTCCGTATCCCAATACAGATAGTCCTGCCAGCTTTCGTGGCAGTAATTTGGCGGAAACCGTCGGCCGGTTTCGTGCAACTCATACACGGTCGGTTGGCGCGGCGTGTTGCGCGGCACCATATTGGCCTGCTTCGGCAGACGCCCGCCCTTGCGGAGATTACACGGGCTGCACGCAGCGACAACATTTTCCCATGTCGTGAGGCCTCCGGCGCGGCGCGGAATAACATGGTCAAAGGTCAGATCATGCGGTGAGCCGCAATATTGACAACTAAACCCGTCGCGTAAAAACACGTTAAAGCGTGTGAACGCCGGAAAACGCGGCGGTTTGACGTATGTTTTTAGTGACACAACACTGGGCAGCACAAAATCGGTCGAGGGCGAGCGCACGATCGTATCGTATTCCGATACGATATTGACCCGATCCAGAAACACCGCTTTCAGCGTGTCCTGCCACGACCAAAGCGAAAGCGGGTAATAGCTGAGCGGTCGAAAATCGGCATTGAGCACCAGCGCCGGGCAACTTTCTGGATTTTTAAAATCCGGCGGGGCCGCTTTGACGAAATCACTTATATCCGGTCGTGCTATTTGCATCTCTGTCACACCCTTTCTGATCTGACTACCACCGAAGCTCTTCGATTCGTTACCGAATCACCCCGTTTCAATTATGCCAAAAAAGGTGACGCAAGTGTTACATGACGGCGGCGCAATGCCAAGCCACAGGCCATCAGACCTTTTGTCGCTGTTGGCCGTAATACACCCATAGCAGCCGTGCCGCGGCACCGCGATACGGCGACCACACTTGCGCCAGCCCCGCCAGTTGTGCCGCATCGGGGCGGGTGTTTTTGCGATATAGCAGACGATAGCCCTCCTGCAAGGCAAGGTCGCCCGCCGGAAAGCAATCCGCGCGGCGCATATTGAACAGCAAATAGCAATCTGCCGTCCACGGTCCAATACCGGTCAGCGCGGTGAGCATCTCATGTGCCACATCATTTTCGGCGCGGTGCAGCGCGGCAAACCGCAAGCGCTCATCCAGCACGGCTTGGGCCAGTCCCGACAGATAGCGCCGCTTGGGGGCCGACACCCCACATGCTGCCAGCGCCGCATCCTCAAGCGCCAGCCAAGCTTGCGGGGTCATTTCGGGCAGTTGGGCATTGACCCGATTTTGAATGGCGGTCGCCGCCGCGGTTGACACTTGCTGGGCGATTAAAATCCGTACAAGCCCGGCAAAGCCGGTTTGTGCCCGGCGCATGGGCGGCACCCCATAAGTTTCATAAACATAGCCGAGACGGGCATCTTGCGCCGCAAGCTGCCGACACGCATAGTCGAGATCGGCATTGGTGTTAAATTTTTTCATGCGGGCTACAGTATCCGCAGATTGTCGATGATGGAAAAGCAAAAAAATTTCGTGACCCGCTTTGCGCCCAGTCCAAATGGCTGGCTGCATCTGGGCCACGCCTATTCCGCGCTGCTGGCGGCGCAGCAGGCAGCCCAGCATAACGGCGCATTTTTGCTGCGTATTGAAGACATCGACACAGGTCGCGCGCGCCCGCATTTTGTCGACGGCATTTATCAAGACCTGGCTTGGCTGGGGCTGACATGGCCCGAGCCCGTGCTCGTGCAATCCACGCGATTTGCGGTTTACGAAGCTGCGCTGGCGTCTTTGCGCGACCGCGACCTGGTGTATCCGTGCTGGGCGTCGCGGGCCGAGATTGCCGCAGCGATTGACGCCATGCCGGGCGGCGGCGAAAACTGGCCGCGCGACCCTGACGGCGCGCCGGTTTATCCGGGGCTTTACCGCGATATCAGCACCGAACACCGACAAAGCCTGATGTGGCGCGGCGGCGGCTATGCGTGGCGCTTGCGGATGCACCGCGCGATCGCCGAGGCGGAAAAACTGAATGACGGCCCGATATTTTTCACCGAAGTTTCGAGCGGGACGCCGCAACGTATCGACGTTGACGCGCATCGTTTTGGCGATGTCGTGCTGGCGCGCAAAGATATGCCGACCAGCTATCATCTGAGCGTGGTCATTGACGATGCCGATCAGCGCATAACCCAAGTGACACGCGGGCGCGACCTGTTAAACGCAACCCACATCCACCGCGTGTTGCAGATTTTGCTGGGCCTTCCGGAACCGCAATATTTTCATCACGCCTTGGTGCGCGATGTGTCGGGGAGGCGCTTGTCAAAGCAGGCGGGCGATCCGGGCTTTCGGGGTCTGCGTCAAGACGGCTACAGCCGCGACGCGGTGATTGCCGCCCTGCCGCCACCGCTCGGCACTGCTGCGTCGCTTTAACGCGCGCAGCTTGCAGGCGCTTGCCAACATTTGCGCGTCCTGTATGCTGGCGCCATGAGTGTTGCCCTAGACATGTCTGCCGATGAAACGCCCGATATTCAGGCGCTTGTAGACAGAACCCGTGCGGTCGCCAAGGCGCTGGAAGCGTGTCAAAGCGGCCTGGAAAGCCCTTTGCCCGAGCATTTGGTCGAAAGCCAGTTCGCCCGCCATGGACGTGCATGGGCGGCAACTTATGTGGCCGTGCTGACACAACTGGCCGATTATTGCGCCGATTTGGCGGCCCAAAGCCGTTTGGGGGCGCTTGAATATCATCTGGTACATATTGTCTATGGCGAATATCTGAACCAGCTGGCCGGTGGTCTGCCGATGAGCCAGGGCGAAATTGTGCGCCCGACCGATATGGGGCTAACCGACCCCTTGCCGGGATTTGAAAGTGCCGACATTGCGTATTTCCGCGCGCACGGCAACACATCGGCTCGGCGCGGGCAAGCCGCTGAATTACTGGCGCAACTTGTTACCCCCGAAGCCGATTCCGGCCTCGATGAGACGCATTTGATGATCCGCGACCAGTTTCGCCGGTTTGCCGAAGACAAGGTTATGCCGCACGCGCATGGCTGGCATTTGGACGATGCGCTGATCCCGCTTGAACTGATTGACGAAATGGCCGGTCTGGGCGTGTTCGGCCTGACCATTCCGGAAAGTTTTGGCGGGTTGGGCATGGGCAAGCAGGCCATGTGCGTTGTCTCGGAAGAATTATCGCGCGGCTATATTGGCGTCGGCTCATTGGGCACGCGCACGGATATCGCCGCCGAACTGATCATGCAAAACGGCACGCAAGCGCAAAAGGAAAAATATCTGCCTTCCATCGCCAGCGGCCAAATTTTGCCCACAGCGGTGTTTACCGAGCCCAATACGGGTTCAGACCTGGCAAGCCTGACAACACGCGCCAAAGAGACCGATGACGGCTATCGCGTTTTCGGCGCCAAAACATGGATCACCCATGCCGCGCGCGCCGATCTCATGACCTTGCTGGTACGCAGCGAAGCCGACATTAAAGGCCATGCCGGGCTTTCCATGTTTTTGGCAGAAAAGCCACGCGGCACAGATAATGACGACTTTCCCGTGGACGGGCTAAGCGGCGGCGAAATCAGCGTTTTAGGCTATCGCGGCATGAAGGAATATGATCTGGGCTTTGACGATTTTCATGTCGACGACGATGCGCTTTTGGGTGGGCAGCCGGGCGCAGGTTTCAAACAGCTTATGCAAACTTTTGAAAGCGCGCGCATTCAAACCGCCGCGCGCGCCGTGGGCGTGGCGCAAAGCGCGCTCGATCTGGCTTTCAAATATGCGCTGGATCGCCAGCAATTTGGCAAGGCAATCTTCAGCTTTGAGCGCATTAGCGGCAAAATCGTGATGATGGCGGCAGAAATTCTGGCCGCACGTCAACTGACCTATTTTGCGGCGCGGCGCAAAGAAATGGACGCGCGCTGCGATGTGGAAGCGGGCATGGCAAAATTACTGGCAGCGCGCGTGGCATGGGCGGCGGCTGATAATGGCTTGCAAATCCACGGTGGCAACGGCTTTGCGCTGGAATACCCGATCAGCCGCGTGTTATGCGATGCACGTATTCTGAATATTTTCGAAGGGGCGGCAGAAATTCAGGCCGATATTATTGCCCGACGCATTGTGGCGACTAAATAACACTAAGAAGCACCGTTAACTGAAACAGGAAAAATCATGGCTTTGGTCAATTATATGATCCCTCTGGGGCTGGCGGCTGTGACGGCTGTGTTGCTCGCCGGCCTGTTGAATATGCTGCGTAGCGGCAGCGCCAGCACCTCGCAAAAGCTGATGCGCTGGCGCGTCGGGCTGCAATTTGCGACCGTGGTGCTGGTTATGCTGGGATTTTACATCTCAGGGGGATAGATTTGGCGCGAATATCGGAACATCCGACATGGTCAAACTGACAAAAATCTACACGCGAACAGGCGATGACGGCACCACCGGCCTTGCCGACGGCACACGCCGCGCCAAGCATGATTTGCGGGTCGCGTGCTATGGCACAATCGACGAGGCCAATGCCGCGCTGGGTCTTGCGCGCACCGCCCTTGAGGAAACATCCGAACTGTCTGCGGTGATTTTGCGTCTGCAAAATGATTATTTCGATCTGGGCGCAGATCTGGCAACACCGGATCCGAATATGGAAGGCGCGTTGCGTATCACCGACGCGCAAGTTGCGCGGCTGGAAACAGAAATTGACAGCCTCAATGGCGAGCTTGACGCGCTGGAAAGCTTTATTTTGCCCGGCGGCACACATACAGCCGGCTATCTGCATCTTGCCCGTACCATTACGCGGCGCGCCGAGCGCGAATTATGCGCCGCCATTGCCGAAGGCGATGGGGATATATCACAGGCGGCGCGACAATTTTTAAATCGCGCCTCGGATTTGTTGTTTGTTGCGGCAAGGGTGGCGAACAATAATGGTAAATCGGACATCCTCTGGCAGCCGGGCTTGAACCGATAAGCAAGAAATTCCGGGCATTTTGACGCAGGTGCGAAGCTTTGCGCGAATTGACTTATCAGGGCCAATTCTCTAATTATGCGGCAAGGCGTGCCGACACGCGCCCAATTATGGAGAACGCACATGAAAATTCTGGTCCCGGTCAAACGGGTGGTCGATTACAACGTGAAAATCCGCGTTAAACCGGACGGGTCGGGGGTTGACCTCGCTAATGTCAAAATGTCGATGAACCCGTTTTGTGAAATCGCCGTGGAAGAGGCCGTGCGCCTGCAAGAAGCCGGCAAGGCAAGCGAAATTATCGTCGTTTCCGTCGGCCCCAGCCAGGCGCAAGAAACCATCCGAACCGGCCTCGCCATGGGTGCCGATCGCGGTATTTTGGTGCAGACGGACGAAGACATGGAGCCGTTGGGCATTGCCAAGCTGCTCAAGGCGGTGATTGCCGAGGAAAATCCGGATCTGGTTATTCTGGGCAAACAGGCGATTGATGGTGACAATAATCAAACCGGACAAATGCTCGCCGCCCTGCTGGGCTGGCCGCAAGGCACTTTTGCTTCGGCGCTTGATTTTGCCGATGACAAATTGCAAGTCACACGCGAGATCGATGGCGGCTTGCAGACGGTCAAGCTGACCACGCCCGCCGTGATCACAACCGATCTGCGGTTGAACGAGCCGCGCTATGCCTCGCTGCCCAATATTATGAAAGCGAAAAAGAAGCCGATCGACGAAAAAACCATCGCCGATTATGGCGTTGATGTTGCGCCACGGCTCGAGATTGTAAATGTCGCGGAGCCACCCGAGCGCGAAGCCGGGGTTAAGGTGGAAACCGTGGGCGAATTGGTTGAGAAACTCAAAAACGAAGCAGGGGTGCTGTAATGAACACGCTTTTGATCGCAGAACACAATAATGAGACGCTGGCCGACGCCACCGTCAAATCCGTAACAGCCGCCGCGCAAATGGGCGGGGAACTGCACGTGCTGATTGCCGGGGCAAATTGTGCCGCCGTCGGCGAAGCCACCGCCAAGCTGGACGGCGTCGCCAAAGTGCTGGTCGCCGATGATGGCATGTATGAAAAGCAGTTGGCCGAGCCCATGGCTGCACTGGTAACGAGCATGGCCGATGGCTATGCCACGATTGCCTCGCCGGCCTCGACCAATGGCAAAAACTTCATGCCGCGTATTGCCGCACTTCTTGACTGCTCACAAATTTCCGACATCAC
>MDTB01083724.1_pt1 | contig 18081 bp, 4 predicted proteins | sample 811161 | NCBI WGS metagenome assembly MDTB01 (sample SAMN05326650, study PRJNA326480) | marine metagenome | isolation source: seawater | place: Mediterranean Sea | collected 2009
GTCACATCAACATCAACTGCCACGACCAACACCACATCAGGATCAGCAGTGTCAGGCTCTACTACAACAGGTTCCGGTTCAAGCACCGGCAGTAGTGGGTCAGGATACTAATGGCTGACAATACAACAAACTCACTAACAAATAACGAAGTTGTCAAACAAGGCAACAACGAATACAGAAGGACTGTACAACACCTACCTGCATTCTATAGGACAGACACCAATCAAAGGTTCCTATCCAGCACGATAGATCCGCTAGTACAGAAAGGTGCTCTGGAGAGGTTGGATGGTTACATTGGAAGACAGGACGCTTACACTAGAGAAAACACAGATAGATATATTTCGGCAACAAACAGAAACAGGATGGCGTACCAGTTAGAGCCTGCTGTAACCTACACAGACAGAGACACAACGTCAGTGAATCCAGAGGATCAAGTAAAGTTCACAGGTACATACGATGACTACATAAACCAGATAAAGTATCTTGGTGGAAAGGTTGACAACCATGACAGACTGAACAAGGAAACTGTGTACAGTTGGAATCCTGCAATAGACTATGACAAGTTAATAAACTATAGAGAGTACTACTGGATACCTAATGGACTTTCTTCTTTGGAAATAGATTCCGTTGGACCGTCAGTGGTTGCAGAGTATGACGTGGTAAATCTTGCCAAGGGTGCATACAATTTTGGTCACAGGCCTGGTGAAAACAATCCTATTATTAAACTGTACAGGGGTAACACATACAAATTTAAAGTAAACGCAAAAGGACATCCGTTCTACATAATGACTGAACCATACAAGAGTCAAGTCGCAGAAGATGGTTCAACATCAACGCTGTACTCAACAGGGGTTACCAACAACGGAACGGACTATGGCACAGTAACATTCACGGTGCCTACGTCAGGCACGCCAGACACTTTGTATTACCAGTGCGGTAACCATAATGCCATGTACGGTATATTACAGATCAGAGATGTCACTACAACAGCAAAAATAAATCCTGAGGATGACATTATAGGCGCAAAGAATTACAGCATCAGAACACTAGACCTTTCGAATGGTATGAAAATAAAATTTTCAAAAGATAAACTAGCAACTAATTCTATATACCGTGACAAGGAGTACTACGTTGAAGGTGTTGGTGAGAACATAACACTTACAGACGTAGAAAATTTAATCACGCCGGGCTCTTATGCCACGGAAAGCACAATCCCATATGACTCTGTCGCTTACGACTCACGACCATATGCCAAGGCATTCTACACGCCAGATGACCAAGATTACATGACCATAAAGAGAGATTCGCGTGACCAAAACGCCTGGTCTAGATACAATAGATGGTTCCACAAAGCTGTCATAGAGGAGACAGCAAGGATAGGAGGCTTTACTCCAACCCTCAACGAGACAGATAGGGCTAAGAGACCGATCATAGAATTCGATTCAGGCCTTGCCCTTTACAATCACGGTACAGTGGGTAAGAATTCAGTCACCCTGTATGACACAGTTACAACAGACGCCATGAGCGACGTTGTACTACAATCTGGTTACATAGTAGACGGTCTTGCTCTCGAAGAAGGCATGAGGGTGATTTTTGCGGCGGATACAGATCCTATAGTAAAAAATAAAATATACAAAGTAAGATTTAATTCAATTAATGCAGATTCAACACTGTTTATTTCGTTAATAGAAGAATCAGATGGGGTACCGGCAGACAAAGAAAGTGTGTTCGTAGAATTTGGCAAAGTCAATCAAGGAAAGACTTTCCACTATGACGGCACAGCAGAGGCATGGATAGAATCACAAATAAAATCAGGGGTAAATCAACAGCCGTTGTTTGGCATGTGGGACAACTCACACGTTAGTTTTGATGATAAAACTACATATCCAAATTCGTCATTTGCGGGTGCTAAGGTTTTTGAATTTGCAACATCAGATACGGCCACGACGGACACCGTGTTAGGAATTAAAGTAAAGTACAATACAATTAACAATGTCGGAGACATTGTATTCAATTCTGATCACACGTCTGGCACATTCACTTACAAATCAGGAACAAAAACAATTACTAAAAATCTTGCAGAGGGACACCTACACTACACCACTTCCAAGGAAACACACAATTCACGTAGTGCTTGGATAAAGAGAACCAATGAAAGCAAACAGCGTGTCATAAGGACATTCATCGCAGACGATACAGAAAAACAGTTGTTCCAGATTGATTTCTATAAGAACAGTGCCTCTCTTACGGATTTAGAAGTCTCCGTTTCTGTAAACGGCACAAGGAAAACACTGACAACAGATTACACCCTTGTCAACGGCACTACAAACAGATATGTAAAATTCAACGAGGAACTTACAGCCAACGACCGAGTGCGTATTGCCGGTTACAGTAGTGCCGATAAGGTAGCAGATAAAGGCATCTACGAGGTGCCAGAAAACCTAGCAACAAACAGTTTAAACGAGCAGATTGGAACGTTCACGTTTGGACAGGTGTTGAATCATGTTAGGGATATATTTGACAAGAACCAAGACATCACAGGAACAATACCAGGCAACTCGAATCTAAGGGACAAACCTGACGCTAGATTAAAAGGTGGTAGTATTCATCAACATGAAGCACCTCTTGTGCCGGCGATATTTGGATTAATAGATCAAGAAAGCAACGTAGCTTCTGCCGTGGATTACGTTAATCGAGAATACGAAAAGTGGTACAATGCATTCCTTACTCATGCAGTAGGCACAGCTTACGAGGGAGTGGTAGCAGACAGGGTAGATGAGATTATAAGTGCAATCAATTTAGGAAAGAATAGTTCTTTCCCATTCTATTACGAAGACATGATAGGATATGGAGAGAATGTATCCACCAGGACATACACGGTACAGGGATCGTCACAGACAGACTACGCACTAGATTCACAGCAAAACACAACATCACTGAGCAATCGAGCAGTTTACGTTTATCTAAATAATACACAACTGATCCTAGGAACAGATTACACATTCAGCACCACCGACGACAGTGTAAACATAACAGCCACACTTGCGGAAGGCGACACTGTGGTTATAAAAGATTACGCAGACACAACAGGCAGTTACATGCCACCTAGTCCAACTAAACTTGGAATGTATCCAAAATACAAACCCGAAACTTTTACGGACACGACTTACCTTACAGACACAGCGGTTATAAGGAAACACGACGGATCCATTATAAAAGCGTATGGTGATGAGAGAGATCACCTGATATTAGAACTTGAAAAAAGAATTTACAACAATATCAAAGTAGCATACGATTCTACTCTAATAGACATAAATGATGTGACGCCCAGTGCATTTGCATCGACCGAATACACACTAGATGAAGTCGACAGCGTGATGGCACCGGACTTCTACCAATGGGCAGGAAGGAACAATGTCCAGTACATTAATAATACAGTGTTCTCTGAAGGATCGCCGTTCACTTACAACTATTCCAAATCTAACAGTAGATTGCAAAATACAAATCTTCCAGGATTCTGGAGAGCAATATACAAATACTACTATGACACGGACGCTCCGCATTTAAGACCTTGGGAGATGTTTGGCCATTCGGAAAAACCATCTGATTGGGAAACGCTTTACGGACCGGCTCCTTACACGTCGGCCAATGATGTGCTTTGGGATGCCATTGCAAGTGAGCCAGGCAGATACGGCAAGTCTGATATCAAAACTTATCTACCAGTTGATGCGTCAGGAAATCTTTTAGATCCACTTGCCACCGGACTGGTAAACAATTTTGAGATATCCGGCAGACAGAATAGTTGGAAGTTTGGCGACCAAGCACCACAAGAAACGGCCTGGAGAAGATCCAGTGCGTATCCATTCACAGTAATCAAGACACTGGCATTCACTAAACCTGCCAAATTCTTTACAAACTTTTTTGATCCTTCTAGGTTATCGACAAACACAGCAGGTAATCAGATAGACCCTGACACAGGCATAAGGAAAACATTGGCAACGTCTAAGTATCATCTAGAGACGGTGACAGACAACACCACTGGTGTAACAACAAGATATCAAACAGCGGGATATCAACCAATGGTTGTCAATCACTTGATTTCAAAAAATTTAGATCTAATAACATTCTATTACAGCAAGATGAAGAACCTAACTGTGCAGTTGGCATACAAGTTGGGAGGGTTCACAGACAAAGATAATTTGAAAGTGTTGACAGACTCTGTATCACCGGGATCTGCATCCGGATCAAAATTTATTCCTGACGAGAACTACAAAATACTATTCAGGACGTCAAACCCTGTAGAGAGTTTTTATTACTCAGGGGTGCTTATTGAGAAGAACACAGATACAACGACAGACACAGACGGCTCCACAGTCACATTTATTGGTGGATACAAGGTGCTAGGTTACAGCACAGTCAATCCGTATTTCACTTACAACCAGCCTGTGAAAACCACTACCCACACAGCAGTGACAGTGGCGGACACACAGGCCAAACAGTACGCAAGTTATCAAGAAACCACGCAAACTATACCCTATGGTTATGTGTTCAAAACGATACAGGATGTGGTTGACTTCTTGTCCGGCTACGGCCATTGGTTAGAAAGTCGAGGATTTAAATTTAACAAATTTTCAAATGAATTGAAGGAGACTCTTAACTGGAGCAATGCTGTAAGGGAATTTTTATTCTGGACCACACAGGCATGGGAGGCAGGCAGTGCTGTCACTGTGTCACCAGCGGCAGATGGATTTGAACTTGACACAAATAACAGTATAGTTGGTAAGCTAAGGAACTTGGCAGGAGATTATTCATTGCTGGACGCCGGAGGAAGGAAAATAGATATTAAAGAGATTAGCACAAAGAGGATAGGAAAAACATTTGAACTTGGCATCAAATCACAAGATGTAGGGCTTTACAACGTGGCACTTAACACAGTTGAAAAAGAACACGTTTTACTGTTTGATAATAGCACAGTGTTCGCAGATAAAATTTACGATCCATACACAGGATTTAGACAGCAACGGTTAAAACTTGTTGGATGGAAAACCGCTGGCTGGAACGGTGATTATTACGCTCCTGGTTTTGTGTTTGACTCTGCACAGGTAACATACTGGACAGCAAACACAGATTACAGTATTGGTGATTCTATCGAGTACCAAGGCAAGTTTTACGTGGCCAAAACAAATCATAGTGCGGGAACCATTTTTGACACAAGCAATTGGACATTAAAGGCAGAGAAACCAGCTCCACAGTTGATACCTAACTTTGAATACAAGATCTCACAGTTCAATGACTTCTACAATTTAGAGACAAATAATTTCGATGATTCACAACAGCAATTGGCACAGAGACTTATTGGTTATCAGTCGAGGGATTATTTAGAAAATCTTTTTGTTAACGATATTTCACAGTACAAGTTTTACCAAGGATATATTAGAGAAAAAGGTACTCAGAATGCCATAGACAAAATTTTAAAAGTTAAGTATGAAGGCGAAGACATCACACTGAACTTATATCCGGAATGGATGATCAGGACAGGGAAATTTGGAAACACTGATACCATAGAGAACATACAAGTTACTCTTAAAGATAGCGAAATCAATTCAAATCCACAAAGTATTGAATTGTTAGGCAACACTAATGACACAGTAGAGTATGCTAGATCGTTGGGAGTGGCCCAGACGGACTTGTACTACAAACCAGTAGATTACACTGCATCTAGCACATTCAGTAGATTAGATTACACCAAAGAAGGTGTGGACAGAGATAATGCACAAGTTTTCAAAACAGCCGGCTATCCTCAATTGAATCAAGTGCAACACACTGCGTTTACAATATCTGATATTTTAAATTTAAATGTTAACGCTACTACAAAAAATGATCTGATATGGGTTGCAAACAAGTCAAACACAGATTGGGACGTGTTTAGATTTACAAACTCCGGCCTCAAGATAGCAACATTAAAACAAGTTAACGACCAGCAACAACTAGAAATTACTTTTACAGGATCACATGGTTTATCGGCAGGTTCGACAACCCAAGAAGCGGATTTCTTTGCTATATCAAACAGTGCTGAGTTTACATTGAATGGTGTATACCAGGTGTCAAGCATACCGGATCACAAAACTGTCATAATCGATTACGATGGCAATGTTGGTTTCATACCAGCACTGGCGGACGGCTCGACAGCAGACAGTTATGGAAACATTTATAAATTTATATCAGTCAGATTAGCATCAATGGACAACGTAAATGATTTACTAAGTTACAGCGACTACGACGATAAGGATGATGCTATAGGCAAAGAAGGTGATAAGGTTTTTGCAGACGCAGACAGTTCGGGACTGTGGCGTGTGTACGAGAAACAAGATCCATACACACATAAATTGAGATTGTCTCCAGACGCCACGACAACAGATCAGGACTTTGGGTACAGGATAATTGCTAGGAATGACGGAAGGACAGTAATCGCTTCCGCCCCTGGTAAGACACAGGGTGAAGTACACTTTCTATTCCGTTCAAGCAACACACCGGGTGAGGTGTTCAAGGAGCAGTCGACACAGACAATGACTGAGAATGATGACAGCACTAGCAGATTAGGTGAATCACTGTCCATGAGTACTGACGAGAATTTTGTAATTGCAGGTGCACCGTACACAAACACAATAAGTTCAGACGGAAGCACTAGGTATACGGATAATGGATTAGTTAAAATTTATATTTGGGATCCTGCAACATTCAAATACGGATTACTTAACACACTGACTCCACCGGAAGACGGTTCAACAACAGATTCGTCACAGGCGCAGAACTTTGGATGGTCTCACAAGATATGTGAGCCAGGTTCGAGTTCTACGAGAAGCACAGCAACCAAATATCTATTTGTAGGTGCACCCGGTTATCTTTCAGGCACAGGACAAGTTTACATGTATGAATGGGGCATTGGCTCAGATGGATCAACATATGACACTTGGACACAGAATTTAACAATATTATCAGCAGATCCAGGAGAAGGTAAAAGATTTGGACACAGACTTGAAGCAAATGACAATGGAGACATACTTGCAGTGAGCTCACTTGCTCCAGGACAGGCCGGAAAAGTAGAGATTTACAGAAGGAATTCTCAGGCCAATGACGGAAGCACAGACCATGCTTTCACACTTACACAGACACTGGAAGGAGTCAGTGCAGATGGCTCATCTAAAAACACTGGCTTTGGTGAATCAATTGCAATGAGCAAAGATGGTACTACACTTATAGTTGGAGCCCCGGGCATCGACGATGATAGCACAGGTCAGATAGACGGCGGAGCAGTTTACTATTACAAATGGAATGCAGATGGTTCGACCAACACCTACACTCTACAACAGACAATAATGTCACCTGAGACACAGACCAACATGAAGTTTGGTACTGCCTTGGGTATTAATCATGATGGCACAAGGGCTGTAATAGGCGCTGAGTTGTTTGCAAGTGACAGAGAGATGAAATTTGATTCCGGTCAGACAACTTTTGATCTGCAGGATACCACAGTGATAGATAGAAACGTTGGATCCGGAGGAGTATTTACAGCCACAATGTACAACACAAAATTTGTTATAGATGATAGATTGATGTCCGATACAGTTACGGCGAACGATGACTTTGGCCGAGGCGTGTGCGTGATTGACGGCACGGTGTTTGTTGGTTCCCCGAACGACAAGGGAATAGTGACTGGCGACGGAACACTGAGCACATTTGACCTTAAAGTGGAAGGCGAGTATGCCTGGAAGAATTTAACCACAGAGACAGCGTTAATGGACATAAACAAACTTGGAAAAGTTTTTGAATACAACAATGGTAGCAAACAGATTCAAGATTACTATGATCTTTATGATCCAATCAAAGGTAGAATACTCGGTATTGCAGATAGAGAGATAAACATCAAGACTACTTGGGATCCAGCAACTTATAATGTAGGCCCGGCCGCAGACAGTAAAACCCCATGGGGAGAGGAACACATAGGAGAGGTATGGTGGGATTTGTCAAAAGTAAAATGGCTCTGGTACGAACAAGATAGTCAGGAATACAAACACAATAACTGGGGTAAAACTTTCCCTGGTTCTAGCATTGACATCTATGAATGGATAGAATCAACTTTACTACCTAGTGCATTTAACAATGCAAACCAAGGCAGGGCTCTCTATGGCGATGATTCACAGTACACAGTTGTACAGAAGTACAGCTCTAGAGTAGATACTTTTGTAAACTATTACTACTACTGGGTCAAAGACAGAAGTACAATACCAAACAACAGTGTAGTTGATAGAAAAAATACTACGTCTTACATTGCAAATTTAATATCTAATCCCAGCACTTTTGGATTCAAGTATTATTCAGTAACAGACACAAATAAATTTTTAATCAACAACTGGAGAAACCTATCAGGCGATAGCATTAATCTAAATGTTGATATACGTACAAACAACTTTGAAGGAGATTCTCACTCGGTTTGGAAATTAGCACGCCAGGGAGATAAAAATTACAGACCAGGACAACAGATAGAGACACGTTGGTGGGACTCACTGATTGGACAGAACTCAACAGGCGACAAGGTACCAGACCTTGAACTTCCCGTAAATGAAAGATATGGAAACAACATCAGGCCTAGACAGAGTTGGTATGTTGACAGATATTCAGCACTCAAAGAGATTATAGATTATGCTAACAGTGTATTAAAGAAAAATCAACTAGTCGGACAGATAAACCTGACTAACTTAGATTCTAAAGATCCACAACCTACTGCTGAAAGTCTTGAGTGGGACGCAACAATAGACACATATGCAGAATTGACTTATCTCGACACAAGAGATTTTTCAGGAAATGTGAGATACCTAGTGAAGGCGGACGAAACAGCTAACAATTATTGGGCAATCTACACATGGGATGGCACAGAATTCAGCAGGACAAAACTACAAACATACAACACCTCCAACTATTGGAGTTATACAGATTGGTACCAAGAGTCGGGTATGTCGCATGACGAAAACACACCCATAGACAAACAGGTCACTTATGAGTACGAGCTTGACGCTTTGACTCTTTCAGTTGGTTCACATGTCAAAGTTACAAGTGCAGATACAGGTGGATGGAAACTGTTCATGAAGACTGCCACAGGTTGGGAAAACGTTGGAACAGAAAACGGTACAATAAGATTGAGTACGAAATTGTATGATTATTCTCAAGATGCTACAGGGTTTGCAGGCGGAGACACATTCGATGACAATTTCTTTGACCAAGAACCTGCACAAGAAACAAGAAAGGTGTTGACTGCCCTGAGGGATGACCTATTCATAAATGATCTAGCAATAGAATACAATACATTATTCTTTACAGGATTGAGAAAAGTTTTATCTGAACAACTTTATGTTGATTGGATGTTCAAGACGTCATTCATAAACGCTAAAAATTCTGTCAGACCATTGGACACAAGGAAAACATACACGGCAGGGACAGACAGTTGGATAGAGAGTTACATCAACGAAGTAAAACCTTTCCACACAAAATTGAGAGAGTACACACTGGGTTATGCAGGCACAGACACACAGGACGGTATATTCACAGACTTTGACAACCCAACATTCTATGACGCAAATACAGGCAAGATTAGACCTTTGAATGTCACACTAGACACTGCGAAACTTACTGAGTATCCATGGCAGATGTGGAATGATTACCATAAGAAGTATGTGTCGTCTATCACTGTCACAGCAGGTGGTTCGGGCTACACAAAAACACCAACTGTGACAATAGTTGGCGGAACAGTGGCCTCAACAGGGCCATTCCAATTACAAGCAACAAGTTCGAGTGGTTCAACATCAGGAACCTATGGTTACTATTACCCTCTGTTCTCCAGTAAGACACAGGCGGAGATATGGGACACGCAGAACGGTGGTGCAGGTGCAACGAACAGTTACACATTTGATGGCTACACAGGTACATTCTATGGACCAGGCACGACAATAGTGCCAACGTCTACAATTTCAGGTGCATATAAACTTTATACAACACCAACAACCACAGCGGCAACGGCCACTGCAACAATACAAGATGGTGCAGTCACAAAGATTACTTTAAACGGCATAGGTGCAAACTACAGTGCTACTCCTATGGTTGTGATTACCGGAGGGGCGGATGATGGTTCAACTCCAACAGACACTGCCAAAGCATATGCAAACTTGAACAATGATTTGGTAAGGGACTTGGATACAACGATAAAATTTGATAGGGTTTCAAGCACTTCTAGTGTGGTTGACTGGACAGCATCTACGAGCTATGCCTACAATGCTCTGTTGAGATATAACAATCAGTTGTACAAAGTTACAAATGCATTCACTTCCAGCACTGATTTCGATGACAACATTAACAGTGTTTACAAAGTTTATGGAGATGAAACTGGATTGACAGCGGCAGATAGAACAAAAGGTTTCTACACACCAGGATCAGGAATGCCAGGTAATGAATTAGATCAGGTAATGACTGGTGTAGACTATGGCGGAACAATGGTGACAGGACTACTGTTCTCACAGGGTCAAGGATGGGATAAAGAAGGTTGGTATGATTTCCCATGGGACACTTATGGAGAATCTAGGGTAAAGGCCTTCAGAGCCGACGGAACAACAGGTACTTTCAACATAACACCAGCACCATCAGTAAGTGATGTGTATCAGGTTTATGTTACGGCAGATGATAGCACAAGAAAAAAATTAGATGGTGTATTCAGGGGCGATGGATCAACTACAGCATTCACGATATCAGTGGTGCCAGATACAGGATCATTGGTAGAATTTATACCTTTTGATGACGATGGTGTGTTGACACCGACAGATGATAGAACACTAGACTCCATAGTCAAAGGCGGACTGTTCAACTCTGCACTTGGACATGCACCTAGTGATATTTTATTAGAGGGAGATGAATTTGTGTCTCCAGAAACTAGTTACGCACCTGAAGAAACAGTGCCAGGACAATTATTTGACACACTAGACTTGAAGGTTTATACGTCACCAGAATCGGGTGTGCCATTTATAAGTCAGAAAAATCACAGAGGTGATGGCACCACTTTAACGTTTAGTATTGGCGACTTCCCAGGAACGTTAGGTTCAGTTACAGTTTCAGTAAACGGTGCGACACAGAAGGTTTCATTAGATGGTTCGACCGCAGGTGACTATTCAGTTGATGTTTCAGGTAAAACAATAACATTTTTAAGCACAGCACCGGCACCTAACAGTGTGGTAGCAACAAGAGTGTTTGCCATAAGTGGAGAAAATTACAGAGTGCTTGACCAGTATACCGGAGACGGAAGCACAGTGACGTTCAAAACATCTACAAGAGGTGAATTCAATCTAGATTCAACAGTGTCTGACACATACATAACGATAGATGGTGTACCAACAACTGCATTCTCGACTACTACAACTGCAAATACTATCACAGTCACTTTTAATTCTGCCCCGGCGGCAGATGCATTTGTTCAGATTGCAGGATTTAACAAGTCTTCTACAAGCACACGAAGTTTCGCCAGCATAAGAAATGAAAAAATTACGTATGATGGATCTACAACGAGATACACGCTGACTTATCCACCAGGGGCAATAGGTCCATTCTCAGGACTTACAATGATAGAATTAAACGGCAAGATGTTGAGAGGTCCAGATAACACTTACTACCTAGGCGATGGCAGTACCTATAGCTATGCGGTAGTGTCATCAGGACTAGGGGATGAATCAACAATCGATCCTGCAAAAACAATAGCAAGTGCATCGGAAGTACAAGTTTTTATCAATGGTGTTGAACAAATTCTAAATACTGATTACACAGTGGACATATCAAATCAACAGGTAGTGTTCGTTACTGAATCGGTGCCAACAGCTACCGACGTGGTGTGCATATCAACATTGGTAGACAATCAGTACTTCAATGAAGGCAATGACATTATTTTAGACGTGGCACAGATAGATGCTGACTCCAGCACACTAGGATACCAGTTAAGCGAAAGTGATGTACTATCGGTCACAACATTCAACAATGCACTTGGAATGAAACAGAGGAGAGAAGTGCTCGAAGGAAAATCTTCGGGTATCTTTACACTTAGATTTGATACTTTGAATGCAGGATACACTTATGTGTGGCTGAACGGTGATCAACTGACACAGGCCCACGATTACACAGTGACCGGAAAAACAATCACAGTGACTGGGAAAACAATTACGTCATCGGACAGGCTGGATGTCATGTATTTTGCGATAGAATCTGCCGCAAGTGCAACGGGATTCAGAATATTCAAAGACATGCTAAACAGAACTTTCTACAAACGTATCAGTAAAAATGCAACAACAGAACTGGTCGATGAGATATTAGATGGCAGTCAGACTATGCAGGTTAAGGATGGCACCAAGTTGCCAGAACCAAACGCGGCAAACAACTTGCCTGGCGTTGTCTTCTTAGACAAAGAAAGAATAGAATACTTTACAAAATCAGGTAACACGTTGGGACAACTCAAACGTGGAACACTTGGTACAGGAATTAAGGATCATAGCGATGGCACTTTAGTGGTAGATGCCAGCGGAACTCAAACTATACCTTATGCGGACACAGTGTACACAAACACCTTTACAGGTGATGGTAGCACAGTGATTTTCGCACTATCACAAAGCCCAGCCTCCGCTAGTGAGTTAGACATATTCATTGGTGGCCAACGATTGTTGCTTACTAGCGAGGATGGATCAACTATTAACTATTCTGTGGACGGATCTACAACAGCAGTTACTTTAAGCACTGCTCCGGCATCTGGCACACAGGTTAAAATCTTACACAAGAGAGGACAGGTATGGTACACAGCGTTAGATGGTAATCCAGCAGATGGTAAAGGATTACAGGCTTCTACTACTGCACAGGCTAAATTCATAGCGGAAGATCCAACAAATGCACCTGAATAAATACACTAGATGACACAGAACGATAAACCAACAGAATCAAAAGAAGAAAACAAAAAGCCCCAAGATAACACAGGTGTTATGATGACAGGGCATATTAAGATTTTTGACCCAGAGACGGGAGAAGTGATCGTAGACAAAAGGAATGCGATACACTATGAAAACATGTCTCAGGCACTGGCTAATTCATTAGCAAACAAAACAACAGGGTTTGTGCATGAGATGGCCTTTGGAAATGGCGGCACTAGCGTTGATCCAACAGGTATCATTACGTACCTAACTCCAAACTCAACGGGTACAAATGCCACATTGTACAACCAAACATATTACAAAGTGATAGATGACAACTCTGCCACAAACAAAGACACAACAAGAAACAAAATGGAAGTTAGACACATAGCAGGTAACAAGTACACCGACATTGTTTGCACTTGTACATTAGATTACGGTGAGCCAACAGGCCAATCCGCTTTTGACAACACAACAGATTTCAACGGCGACTATGTATTTGATGAACTAGGATTGAAGAGTTGGGAAGGAACAGAGAACGGATCCACAAACAAATTATTGACACATGTGGTATTCCACCCAGTACAGAAATCACTTAACAGATTAATACAGGTAGATTACACACTAAGGATACAATCATTGACAACATTCACTGAAACAAGTTCAACTGCACTGTCAACTTCAAACACAGTAAGCGGAACCACGTCAGGTGCTAACACAGGATACTAATGGCATACACTGTAAACAAAACTAACAGCTCTGCATCTCCAAACGCCTACACGGTACAGGATGGTGTTGTAAACACACAGACAGATCTAAGTTTTGTTGGAAAAGGGTATGCTGGTTACGGGGAACTTATTGCAGAAAACTTTCTTGCGTTGATGGAGAACTTTGCTAATACCACAGCTCCTACTAAACCTATACAAGGACAACTTTGGTATGACAGCACAGCTAACAGGTTAAAAATTTACACAGGATCAAATTTTGTTCCTGCAGGTGGTAACGTTCCATATCAGTCAGTTGCACCTACAACTTTGACATCAGGAGACCTATGGATTGACTCGGACACAGGACAGATGTATTTCTACAACGGTGCGGCATCAGTGTTGGTTGGACCACCAAGTTCGACAGGAAACACAAGTGGTTTTACTTTTGATAGTATTTTAGATTCATCTGACGTTACTCAAAACATAACGAAACATTTCAATGACGGTAATTTAATTGCTATCATTTCTGAAGACACATTTACTCCAAAGACTTCTATATCAGGTTTTGCAACAATCAAGAAAGGTATAACACTTTCCACTGCAATATCGGATCTTAAGTTCCAAGGCACAGCAACAGACTCAGATGCACTAGGCGGTGAAGCGGCATCAACTTACTTGAAGTCCACAGCGAATGACACAACATCAGGCACACTGGGTATTGTGAATGACACCGGCCTCACAGTTGGGTCGGACAGTGACCTATCTGTATCGGTTGATAGCACAGGTGTAATTTTTTCAAACGTAATTTCAGACACAGATATAACTTTTAAAGTCAATGACGGAGGCACGACCACTACCTTGATGACACTAGATGGTTCTGCGGCAAGGGTCGGAATAGGGACAACCACGCCATCTACTGCATTGGAAGTTAATGGAACGATCACAGCAACTTCGATTACAGCATCTTCAACAGGTGATGTGACAGGAAACTTAACAGGAAACGTCACAAGTTCAGGTGCCAACACAATGGGAACATTGACATTGTCTGGTACAATGACAGGACGAGCAATATTACCCGACACAGATGCCACATATGACATAGGTTCCAGTAGTAAAGGATACAACACAGTACACGCCAAAGCAACATCGGCTCAATATGCTGACTTGGCAGAGGTATACGAATCAGACTCTACATACGACGTGGGAACAGTTGTAATATTTGGCGGAACAAAAGAAGTTACGATTTCAACAGAGGGCAACGATACTAGAGTTGCAGGCGTCATTAGTGAAAATCCTGCATACTTGATGAACGACCAGTCCGAAGGACAGGCAGTTGCACTTGTAGGTAAAGTTAAGTGTAAAGTAATCGGAGCAGTGGCCAAAGGCGATCTTCTAACAACGAGTGCAGATCATCCTGGTTGTGCGGTTAGCACAAAAAATCCAGCTGTAGGTTCGGTTGTTGGAAAAGCAATGGAAAATAAAACAAATGGCGAAGAAAAGGTCATTTTAATAAGTGTAGGAAGACTATAAATATAAGCAAATGGCGTACACAATTAACAAAACAGACGGATCAGTAGTAGCAACAATCACAGACGGAACGGTAGACAACACCACTTCGTTGCAGTTGTTTGGAAAATCATTTTCAGGATTTGGTGAAGGCCTTAACGAGAACCTAGTAAAATTATTAGAGAACGCCTCTGGAACTTCGGCACCCACAGCACCTTTGACAGGTGAGCTTTGGTTCGACACCAACACAGCACAGCTTAAGGTGTATGATGGCTCATCATTCAAACCAACAGGCGCCGCAAAATCTCAATCAACAGCACCTACTTCTCCATCGGCCGGAGACCTATGGCACGATTCAGACGATGATCAGCTATACGTGTACACAGGATCTGCCTTTCAATTGGTTGGCCCAGTTTACACGTCAGGACAGACACTATCGGGATTCAAGATTGAAACATTGGCCAGCTCAGGAGGCAACAAAGTGGTTGCTTCGATGTACGCTGGAAACACCAGGGTAGCTATAGTTTCTAAAGAAGAATTTACACCAACAGTGACCCAAACAGGTTTCGCAACAATCAAAGCAGGGATGACATTAAACTCTACTTTGAGTGCAGTGTTCGATGGAACAAACACGCAGGCGGCAAACATCGACGTGTCATCAACATCAAACACTTCAGGCACAATTATTGCTGGAGGTAACTTTTTAAGGGCAGATGCGGCAGACACGACAACGGGTGCTTTGACAATCGACAACGACACAGGACTACTTGTAGGTGACTCACAGGAACTTACAATTTCCGTATCAAGCAACAACGTAACTATAGCACAAACCTCACAGGACAAAAATTTAAGTTTCACAGTCAATGATGGTGGATCAACAGTAACACCTTTAGCATTCACAGGTTCAACTGGCGCTATCACAATGACTGGTGCAACAGGCATCACAGGTGACGTTACAATCGTAGGTAACCTGAATGTTAGTGGTGCTTACAATTACACATCATCAGATATTGTAGAACACACAGACACTTTCTTAAAAGTCAACGCAGGAAACAGTGAGGCTGATGCAGGACTTATAGTAGAGACAGGTGACACTGATGATGCGAGACTTTTCTATGATGTATCGGAGAACTTATGGGTGGCAGGTGAGGCACAGTCATATTCAGCATTGATCAGATTGACAGACTTGACAGACGACGGTAACGCCAACAAAGGAACAAAAGCATTAACAACAGACTCATCAACTGGTGATCTTAAAGTAACAAGTTTAACATTGGCCGCTGTTGGTTCGGACATAACTTCCTCAACCAGCACATCGACGGCAACGGCTTCAACTGTAGGACAGGTTGCAACATCACTTAAATTATGGGGTGGTTCGGTTATAAGCGACGATAGTAGCAACAGCATCGCAGGTAATAGATACGTAGAGACCTCTGCACCAACTTCGGGGCAAGGATCAAACGGAGACCTCTGGTTCGTAAGGGAGGCGTAATCCCATGGCGGCAGTCACTAGGACATTCAATTTTACAGGAACACTACAACAGGCAACTATTCCGCCTGGCACAACTTCAATAGATGTACATCTTTGGGGTGGCGCCGGAGGCGGTGGAGGATCAGATGCAGGTGGACCTGGAGGCACAGGCGCCGCTGGACACAGTGTTACGGCATCAACAATTTCAATATCAGCATCTCAGATCAACACAACCATAGAAGTCGCGGTAGGCGGCGGAGGCGCAGGTGGTAGCTCTGGAGGAGGAGCACCGGGAGGAACAAACGGAAAAAGTATAACAGGATATTCGGGTGGCGAAGGCGGTAACGCTGGACCACAACCTTATTCAGGATCTGGAGGCGGAGGTGGAGGAGCCACAACGGTATTCATCAACGGCGTAGAGATCGCAACCGCAGGAGGCGGTGGCGGTGGTGCAGGTGCAGGTGCTTCATCAAACGGTACAGCAGGAATTAACACAAATACAGCAACATCAGAATCACCAGGTACACTGGGAGAAAACGGCAAGGATCACTCCGGAGACGGCGGTGGTGGCGGTGCAGGTGGCGGTGGTACAGATGGTGGTACATCAGGAGATGGTGGAACTGGAGACGCAGGTGGAACAGGCGGTAAGTCAGGCTCCAACACAGCGGCCGGTGGCACAGAATTTAATGGTTCTGGTGTGACACCAGGTAACACATCATCTGCGTATTACACTGCTGGTGTGGCAGTAGGTGGTAACCCATCCAGTCCAGGCGCAGACGGAAAAGCAGTGGTGATATTCAACATTGGTGTGCAAGGAGAATTCAAAGTAGGCGGAGCATGGAAGTCGTTAGACCAGGCATTTTTCAAAGTTGCCGGTGCATGGAAAGAAATCACAGCAGGGTATGTCAAAATAGGTGGTGCCTGGAAGGCACTATTCAACTCTGGAGTAAACTTTGTTGAAACAGCGGCAGGCTTTGGTGACGCAGAAGGAGGATCAAGTTCAGGTGGAGGAGGATCAGGTGGCGGTGGTTGTTTCATAGCAGGCACAATGATCACAATGTATGACGGTTCATTGAAACCAGTTGAACAAGTGGACATAGGAGATACAGTTTCCGTTGGTGGCAAAGTATTTGCGACAGGTAAGTTTTTAATAAACAATTTGTATGATTACAATGGAATACAAGTATCTGGAACGCACATGGTCAAAGAAGACGGTGCGTGGACTAGAGTGGAAGACAGTAGAATGGGAGTTTCTCTAGGCGATGACGAAGTGATAGTCTATGTGTTTGGTAACGAAAACAGAAGAATAATAATTAACACAACGGAGTTTACTGATTACTTTGAATTAAGTGAACAACAAGAACTAGTAAACCACGGCGAACAATTTTTTAGTAATTGGCAGGATCATGATAGA
>MDTB01222505.1_pt1 | contig 18081 bp, 15 predicted proteins | sample 811161 | NCBI WGS metagenome assembly MDTB01 (sample SAMN05326650, study PRJNA326480) | marine metagenome | isolation source: seawater | place: Mediterranean Sea | collected 2009
AATTACGTTTACTCCTTTTAAATGTCCAAAATTTCTAGATTTGCCCTTTTTCTTTCCCCATCGACCATTACCATCCATAATAATGGCAATATGGTTTATTCTGTTCATAAAGTAAGGATTTCTTTTTCTTTCTCTGTTAATATTTTTTCTATTAGAGAAATATTATCATCTGTGCTTTTTTGAACTTCTGATTCATAATTTTTGCTTTGATCTTCGCTAATCTTCTTTTCTTTAAGAAGTTTTTTTATATTATCATTACACTCCCTTCTTATATTTCTAATAGAGACTTTTGCTTTTTCACCTAAATTTTTTAAAACTTTAGTTAATTCTTTTCTTCTTTCTTCTGTTAACTGAGGTATATGAATTCTTACTATTTGTCCGTCAACTTGGGGATTAACTCCAAGATTTGATTTTTGTATTTCAGAATCTACTAATTTAACATTATTTTTATCCCAAACCTGAATAGATATAGTTCTAGGTTCTGGTACAGTAACTGTAGCAAGTTGGTTTATTGGCATTTTCTGTCCGTAGACATCTATTCTAATCAAATCAAGCATGGCTGGATTAGCTCTGCCAGTTCTTAAAGTACCCAAGTCTTTTTTAAATGAATCAATTGATTTTTTCATTTTTTGAGTAGCTTCATTTTTGTCAAAGTTATTCATATCTAATCAATCCCCTCTCCAACTTTGAATCTAACAAAATCTAAAACTTTAATTTCTTCCCCGGCTGAATGCTGTTTGATAACCTGATTTACTTTCATTTTTGTATCCATTATCCAAACTTGATTTAATAATGTATTATCTGAAACAAATTTATTAATTTTTCCATTTGCAATTTTTTCAATCATATCTTCTTTCTTTCCGCTATTTTTCAACTCTTCCTTAATAATTTCAAGCTCTTTATCCAAAATTTCCTTTTTTATACCATTTTCATCAATAGCAATTGGTGCTTGTGCTGCCACATGCATAGCTAATTTATTTCCTATTTCAGTTAAATCTTTTTTATTGCTTTTGCTTAATTGTACTATTGATATCACCTTACCAATATTTTTTTCTACTGAATTATGAACGTAAGCAAAATTTAATCCTTTGTTATCAAAATATTTGCTTCTCCTAATAGTAATTTTTTCTCCAATTTTAGATATTAGAGAGATCAAATTTTCATCTACTGTTTTTCCGTTTTTCATCTTGCTTGATTTTAATGAATCTAGATTTGATTTATTTTGAAAATTTATTTCAGAGATTTCTTTACAAAACAAAATGAAATCTTTATTTCTTGCAACAAAATCAGTTTCACTATTAATTTCAATAGCAGAAATCGTGTCATTTTTTTCACATATTAAAGCTAAACCATCGGCAGCTACTCTCCCCATTTTTTTAGAAGCTTTGGCAATACCTTTTTTTCTTAAATACTCTATAGATTTTTCTATATCTCCATTGTTTTCATCGATAGCTAATTTACAATCCTTAAAACCAACACCAGTGATTTCCCTAAGTTTTTTTATATTTTCTAGAGTTTCTTTGTTAGACATAGCAAAAATTTCGATGAGTTAATTAATTTTTGACTTCTTTCTTAGGCTCTTCCTTGTTTTTATTTTTTTGTTTTTTTTCTTTTTCGGAATTCTTATTTATATTTTTTTGTTTTATCCCATTCTCCTGAACATCTTTTTTTGCAATATATTTTTTTGCATCAATAATAGTTTCTTTTAAAAGTTCACAATATAAATTTATTGACCTTCTAGCATCATCATTTCCTGGAATTGGAAAATTAATTCCAGTTGGATCTGAATTTGAATCCAAAATTGCGGCTATAGGAATGTTTAGTTTAATTGCTTCCTTTACAGCAATTGATTCAACATTTGTATCAATAATAAACAGCATGCTTGGAACTGTTTTCATTTCAGATATTCCTCCTAATGATCTTTTTAACTTGTCTCTTTCTCCGCTAAGTTTAAGAATTTCTTTCTTTGTGAATCCTATATCCTCCTCTTGTGATAAATCTTTTTCTAGCTTTTTTAATCTTTTAATAGAATTCTGTATTGTTTTCCAATTAGTTAACATTCCACCCAACCATCTATGATTTACATAAAATTGATTGGTTTCACTTGCTAATTTCAAAACACTTTCTGCAGCTTGTTTTTTAGTAGAAACAATTAAGATTTTTCCTCCGCTTGAAATACATTTGTGAACTTGCTGCATAGCATCTTTTAATAAAATTACAGTTTTTGTTAAATCAATAATATGAATAGAATTCTTTTCACCAAAAATAAATTTCTTCATTTTTGGATTCCATCTTAAAGTTTTATGTCCTAGATGAACGCCTGCTTCGAGTAATTGTTTTATAGATACGTTTGGTATATTCATAATTTTTCCGGTTAAACCACCACAGCTTTCCTTTCGGACCGGTGGGCTTTCACCCTAATGCTGTGTGCGAAATTAGGTAGTACTTATAATTTATTAGAAAAAAAATCAAGTTATTAAAAACTAATTTTCTTTATATATTCCTTATCTTTAATATGATTGAAGATACCAATATTAAATTTTCTTAGATTTTTTAATGAAAATGTATAAATTTTTGACGTTTTTTTTATCTTAATTTCTATCTTTGTATTTCCGTCTTCTTTTAATGCTTTTTGAAGCTCGTTTAAATTTGATTTGTTTTCTAATTCTATAGTAACCTTTTCATATTCCTTATTTGTAAAATCGTTTAAACTAATTAATTTTTTTATATTTATTCTCCTAGCAAACGAAGAATTGTTTATACTGTCTTTCTGTAAAGTTAATATAAATGAATTTGCCGCCTTAAGATTTTCTCTATTTAAAGTTAATTGGTCTGAAAACAAAAATAATTCAAATTCACTTTTTAGATCACTAAATTTTACTATTGCGAAAGGCGTTCCTTTAGAACTTTTTTTTTCTTGTATGGACATTATGGTACCGGCTACAAGTGCTGTGCTATCTTGACTATCAAGAAAATTACTAAAATTAACCACTTTCATTTTATTAAAGTAATCTTTATAAATTTTTAAAGGATGATCCGACATATAAAACCCTATAGATTGGAATTCATTCATAAGCATTTCGTTATTAGACCATGGTTTAATTTTATCTAGTTTAAAAACCAATCCGTCTTCACTTGAATTATCTGAAAAAAGACTATTTTGATTACTGATTTTTTCTTCCCAAAGACTCTTGTTTAATTGTATTAATTTAGGAATGGATTTTAATAAAACAACTCTATTACTTTCTAAATTATCGAATGCTCCAGCTTTAACTAATCCCTCAAGCTGCAATTTATTAATATCTTTGGGATTTGCTCTTTTAACAAAATCATCTAAAGATTTAAATTTTCCATTTTTTTCTCTTTCTTTAACAAGGTTTGATACCGCCTCACGTCCCACGCTTTTAATTCCTGATAAAGCATAATAAATTTTATTTTTTTCCGGTTTGAAATCAGCAAAACATTTATTTATGTCTGGTCTTACAATTTCTATATTTAATCTTTTTAGTTCTTCAACAAATTCTCTTAGTTTGTCTGTATTTGATAATTCTGTCGACATTGTTGCGGCTATAAAATCTTCTTTATAATAATGTTTTAAGTATGCTGTTTGATAGGCAATTAAAGCATAAGCTGCTGCATGGCTTTTGTTAAAACCATATTCAGCAAATGGTTTAATTTTTTGAAATATAAAAGATGCAATTTCCTTGCTTATATTGTTTTTAATAGATCCTTTTATAAATTTTTCCTCTTGTTTTTCTAATTCTTTTCTTTTTTTCTTTCCCATTGCTTTTCTTAAAATATCAGCTTCACCAGGAGTAAAACCTGCAAGAACTTGTGCTATTTGCATAACTTGTTCTTGATAAATAATTATTCCATAAGTTGGTTTAAGAATTTTTTCCAAACTTTCGTGAATATAATCAGGTTTTTTTAATCCATTTTTACAATCGTTGTAAATTGGAATATTATTCATAGGTCCTGGTCTATACAAAGCTACAAGAGCAATAATGTCTTCAAATTGAGTTGGTTTCATTTGTCTTAAAGATGATCTCACACCAGAACTTTCTAACTGAAACAGGCCTGTTGTTTCACCACTAGAAAGCATTTTGTATATTTCTGCGTCATTCAAAGGAATTTTAGTAATGTCTAATTCTATTTTTTTATTTTTTAACATTTCAATTGTTTTATGGATTACAGTTAGTGTATTTAACCCTAATATATCAAATTTAACTAACCCAGCATTCTCTGATGAATGCATATCAAATTGAGTTGAGGGTAAAAGTAAATCTGAACTACTATCTTTGTATAGAGGAACTTGCTCTGATAATTTTTCTCCTGCTATAACTACTCCAGCAGCATGTGTAGCTAAATTTCTATTTAAACCTTCTAATTTTAAAGAAAGTTCAATTAACTTTTTAACTTTTGGATTATTTTTTTCTTCCTCTCTAATTCTAGGTTCTCTAGCAATAGACTCACTTAGAGTTAATGGTCTGGAAGGATCAAAAGGAATCATTTTGCAAATTTTATCGACATGCCCATATGGTAAACCAACAACTCTTCCAATATCTCTTAGGGCCATTCTAGCTTTAAGTTTACCAAAAGTTATTATATGAGCTACTCCACCTTTGTATTTTGATTTTAAATATTTAAATACCAAATCTCTTTTTTCTTCACAAAAATCTATATCAAAATCAGGCATAGATATTCTGTCTGGATTTAAAAACCGTTCAAAAATCAATCCGAATTCTATTGGGTCTAGATCAGTTATGTCTAAGGAATAAGCCACAAGAGAACCTGCTCCAGAACCTCTACCGGGACCAACGGGAATATTATTATTTTTTGCCCATTTTATATAATCAGATACAATTAAAAAATACCCGGAATAATTCATTTTATTAATAATTTCTATTTCATGTAAAAGTCTTTCATTATAAATTTTTTTTATTTTTGATTTGTCTATAGATTTATTTTGTTTGAATACAAAGTTTTCAAGTCTATTTTTTAAACCTATTTTAGATTGTGACAGAAGTTCTTCTTTTTCACTTAGATTGCTTGATATTTTTATTGAGGGAAGCTTTGGTTCTAATTTTTTTAACTTATAATTAAATCTAAGTGGAAAATTATAGTTGTTTTCTAGAGCTTCTGGTAAATCCTTATAGAGGTCCTGAATCTCATCTGAAGATTTTATATAGTGCTGATCATTAAACTTTTTCCTATTTTTTTCTTCCACATAGGTTTTTTCACCAATACACAACAAGGCATCATGTGCTTCGTACATATCTTTTTCAATATAAAAAACTTCTTGTGATGCTATTAGTGGTACTTGAAACTTTTTAGATAAATTTATAAAATTATTTTCAATATTTTTTTCTCCTATATCCCCATGTCTTTGAATTTCAAAATAAAACCTTTCTTGAAAAGTTTCTTTAATCTTTAAGACAATTTCTTCTAATTTTTTAATATTGTTTTTTTTTATCAACTCTGAAAAAAGTGAGTCGATTCCACCGCTCATCACTATAAGATCATGACTATTTTTAATAAGATCATCTATTAAACAATGTGGAACCGTGCCTTCTTCAACTTCTAAATAACTTTTAGACGATAATTTTGTCAAATTATGAAAACCCTTTTCTGTCTTTGCAAAAATCGGTATTTTCCCTATAAAATCATAAAATTTAAAATTTATTTGTGATCCAATAATTGGTTGGGTTCCAGCTTTGCTAATTTCTTCGGAGAATTCTAAGGCTCCACACAGATTGAAACTATCGCTTAATCCAATGGAGTTTATTTTATTTTCCTTGCAGTATTTTGCTAGATCCCCAATCTTGATAGCCCCTTCACAAATAGAATATTGTGTGTGTACCTTAAAATTTGTGAATTTTTTTTGTTCATTATCCATTTACTCTTTTTATATTACCATTGCTCAGGCTTAAAGTATAATCAGCTTTTCTTGCAAGTTCTCTATTGTGAGTTGCAATTAAAACTATTTTATTTTTTTCTTTTAACTTTAAAAAATAAGAAAAAACTTCAACAGAATTTTTATAATCTAGATTTCCTGTTGGTTCGTCTGCCAGAATAATTTTTGTTTCTGATATTAAAGATCTTGCTATTGCAACTCTTTGTTGTTCGCCTCCAGATAAATCTGATGGGAAGTGTTTAAGCCTATGGCCTAAATTAACTTGCTTTAAAAATTTTTCTGCTTCTTTTATAGCCTGGTTGTAGCTTTTATTTCTAATTATTAATGGTATTGCCACATTTTCAAGTGCAGTAAAATCTGAAAGTAAATTATTATTTTGAAATATTATTGAAACATGATCTCTTATCATTTCATTTTTTTTATCTTCGGATATATCTAATGTAGATTTTCCGAGTATAGATATTTCACCTTTTGTAGGTTTGTCTAATAGCGCAAGTAAGTGTAAAAAAGTAGATTTACCAGATCCTGAGGGACCTACAAGAGCAATAATTTTTCCTGACTCTAAATTTAAATTTACATCTTTTAAAACTTTTATAACTGAATTATTATTTTCGAACTGCTTGGTAAGGTTTTGTATTTTAATTAAAAATTTATTCATATTTTAATGCTTTGATTGGTTCTATTTTAGTAACGGCTAAAGAAGGAAATAAAGAAGCTAATATCGTAATAACAATGGAAAAAATTGATATTGACACTATAGATCCTGGATTTATTTCACTTGGCATTTCATTTAAAAAATAAATGTCTTCTGGAAAAATTTGTAAATTGAATACTGCTGATAAAAACTGCCTAATTTCTTCTATATAAATTGAAAAGACTATTCCAAAAATCACACCAACGACAGTAGCAAAAAAACCTATTAAAAATCCAGTTAAAAAAAAAGATTTAACAATTGATTTTTTTGATAATCCTAAAGATTTTAGAATAGCTATTTCTTTTGTTTTATTTTTTATAAGAATTGTAAGTCCAGAAATGATATTAAATGCAGCAACAATAATAATGAGGGTTAATATTAGAAACATTACATTTCTTTCGACTTTTAAAGCAGAGAAAAAAGATTTATTAAGATCCGACCATGAATTAACATAGAAATTTGAATTTTTATTTTGTATCTCTTTTTTATATTTATCAGCCTCTAGAGGATTTTTTAAAAAAATTTCTAAATTGATATCGTCAACATTTTTTTCAAAGAAAGAAAGTGAGTCTTCTAAATTAAAAAAGACAACATTTTTATCAAATTCGTACAAACCACTGCTAAACACCGAGGCGATTTTATAAGATGATTGTTTAGGAATTGCTCCAAGAGGTGTTAATACTGATGAGGACGACATAATATTAATTTTGTCTCCAACAACAACTCCTAATTCAATCGCAAGCTGTTTCCCCATAATTAATGTTCCGTTTACAAAATTAGATAATTCTCCATCGATAATATTTTTTTTAAAAAAATCTATTTCTTCTATTTTTTCGGAGTCTACTCCTCTTATTAAAACACCTTTGGCAGAATCACTCATCATCACAACGGCTTCACCATTATATACTTTGATAACTTTAGTATTTTTGTATTCTTCTTGGAGGTTGGAATAAAACTCTTCACTAATATTGCTACTGTAAGGTTTTATAGTTATGTGGGAATTAAAACCCAAAATTTTTTCAGTAAGCTCCGTTCTAAAACCATTCATTACTGACATGACGATAATTAAAGTTGCCACGCCAAGCATTATTCCTAGAAAAGAAAAAATAGAGATAACTTTTAAAAAACCTTCTTTTTTTTTAGGTCTGAGGTTTCTTGCTGTTACTAGTTTTTCTATAGTGCTAAACAATTTAGTTTTTCAAAAGTTTAATAATTTTATTTAGATCTAACATTTGTGAATCTTTATCTATCTCTTTAAATTCAAATTGATCTTTTGTTGCTTTTGAACCTATAATGATTTGATAAGGAATACCTAAAAGATCGTGTTTTTTAAATTTATTTGAAATATTTTCTTCAACATCGTCTAATAATACATCAATACCATTCGTTTTTAACTCTTTATAAACTTTCTTTGCTTTATCAATATTTGAATTATCATTTTTATTTATTGCTGGAATAATTACAACATCAAAAGGTGATACTGATTTTGGCCATTTCATTTTTTCATTTAAGTATTTAGCTTCAATTATTGCTGCTACTAATCTAGAAACTCCAATTCCATACGAGCCCATTTTAACAAAGGTTTTTTTTCCATCCTTGGTGTCAACAGAACAATTCATCGGTTTTGAATATTTGTCACCAAAATAAAAAATATGACCAACTTCAATTCCTTTTGTTTGTAGTTGGTCTCCCTTTTTTACATTTTTATTAAAATCTTCTGTTTTAAACTTATCATCTGTAACAGCGTAAAATTTAGAAAAATCCTCTCTCATTTTATTTAAAGACAATTTATTATTTTTGTACTCATCTATTGGAACATCAAATATTCTTTTATCTGCAAAAATTTTGCTTTCCCCCGTATCTGCTAAAATTATAAACTCGTGAGAAAGATCCCCTCCTATAGGGCCTGTATCAGCTTTCATAGGGATGGATTTTAAACCTAAACGCTGAAAGGTTTTTAAGTATGCATAAAACATTTTGTTGTACGATAAAACCGCATCATTCTCACTTAAATCAAATGAATAAGCATCTTTCATATAAAATTCTCTACATCTCATAACACCGAATCTAGGCCTTAATTCATCCCTAAATTTCCATTGTATGTGATAAAAAATTTGCGGCAATAATTTGTATGATTTTACACTTGATCTAAATATTTCAGTTATTTGTTCCTCATTAGTTGGTCCATATAGCATTTCTCTTTTCTGTCGATCAGCTATTCTTAACATTTCTTCGCCATAATCATCGTATCTGCCACTTTCTTTCCATATGTCTGCTGACTGTATAGTTGGCATTAACATTTCTTGAGCCCCAATATTATTCTGTTCTTCTCTAACGATCTGTTCAATTTTTTTCATAACTTTAAATCCAAGAGGCAACCATGAATAAATACCTGCGGAAGATTGTCTAATCATTCCAGATCTAAGCATTAACTGGTGTGACTTAATTTTTGCCTCAGCGGGTAAATCTTTTGTTATAGGAATAAATAATTTTGATAATAACATTACAATCTAGCTATATTTATATTAGTGAAAGGTTTTTTTCCAGTTCTGTCTTTAACCACTTTTCTACAATTCTGCTTTAACTGTTCTATTAAATTTTTTTCCTGATTTTTATTCTTTGTTGAAAATGTCCTACAAGTATTAAATATCTCATCCTCAACTTCAAAAACAATTTTTTCATTATCAGTGTTCTCTGGAATTCCTTTATAAGATATTACAGGTTTATTAAGCTTTCCATTATTGCTTAGAATTAGGGTAATTTCCAAATATCCATTTTGTGACAAATTTCTTCTTTCTTTAATAGACTGTGAATCTTCTCCAACACCAATGTTTCCGTCCAAATACATTCGTCCTGAAGGAGCCTTGTCAATTATTTCTGGATTTTTTTCAGAAGATATTCTTATAATATCTCCGTTCTCAACTTGTAAAGCATGTGGTACCTGCATTTCCTTTGCAAATTTTATATGTTCATTCATATGTCTATGTTCGCCATGAACTGGAATTATTGAATTTGGTTTCACCCAATTATACATGTCTTTAAGATCGTCTCGGTTAGGATGTCCAGAAACATGAACAAAATCTGTTTCTTCAGTAATAATCTCAATATTTTGTTTTACAATATCATTATGAAGTGAATATAGTTTTTTTTCATTACCCGGAATAATTTTGGAAGAAAAAATGATTGTATCTCCATGTTCTATGTAAACATCAGGATGAATTCCTTTTATAATTCTTTTCATCGCTCCCATAGGTTCTCCTTGGCTTCCAGTACATAAATAAACAATTTTTTCTCTAGGAATTTTTTTTGCATCTCTTGGATCAATAGGATCATTTATATTCTGTAAATAACCACATTGTCTTGCAGCTTTAAAAATTCTATTCATCGAACGTCCGACTAAAGAAATTTCGCGATTTGTTTTTTCGGCACAATAAAAAACGCTTTCCATTCTTGCAACATTAGAAGCAAACGATGTAACAACAATACGTTTAGTTTTTAATGACATGATTTTTAAAAGACTATCTCTAACATCAGATTCTGATCCTGCCCTCCCAGGACTAAAAACGTTTGTTGAATCACAAATCATCGCTAAAACTTTTCCATTTCCGATTTCTTTAAGTTTTTTTTCATTAATTTTATCTCCTATCAAAGGGTTTGGATCTACTTTCCAATCTCCTGTATGCAATACTGTTCCAGCAGGTGTCTTAATGCTCAAACCATTTGGCTCTAAAATTGAGTGGGTTAAGGTAACAAATTCAATATCGAATGGACCTAATTTAATATTGCCATTCAATTTAACAATTTTTAATTTTTTTTTTATATCAATTTTTTTTTCTTTAAATTTTTCTGCTATTAAAACTGCCGTAAATGGAGTCGCGTAGATATCACAATTCAAGTCTGGCCAGATATGTGAGATGGCACCTATGTGATCTTCGTGTGCATGTGTTAAGACAATTCCTAACAGATCATTTTTTTTGTCAATTATATATCCAGGGTCAGGATAAATTAGATCAACACCAGGTATGGAGTCATCTGCAAAAGTAACTCCTGTATCTACGATAATCCATTTTTGATTAGTTTCATTTCCGTATGCGAATAGATTCATATTCATTCCAATTTCTCCAGATCCACCTAGCGGACAAAAAATAAGTTCTTCTTTGCTCATATCAAAAATTTTTTATAAACTTTAATAATACCTTGTATAGTAATATCATGTTCAACTTTAGCCTTTTTATCTATTTTGTTCTTAAACAAATTAGAATAGCCGCCTGTTAATATTATTTTAAAACTTTGACCATTTTTTTTAGTAATTTTTTTTACTATGTTATTTATTAAGCCTTGATAGCCCCAAAAAAAACCTGAATTCAAAGCTTCTTTTGTGTTTTTTCCATAAGTATGAGGATAATTTTTAATTTTAAACATAGGTAATAAAGCAGTAGATGAGAATAAATTTTCTATAGACAGATTGATTCCTGGGGCAATAACTCCACCATCATAAACGGCAGGTTTTTTTACAACATCAAAAGTCGTAGCAGTACCAAAATCAATCACAATACAATTTGTTTTATATTTATAATAAGCACCAATAGCATTACATATCCTATCGGAGCCAAGTTGGGAAAGTTTTTTTATTCTTAATTTTATGATTTTCTCTAATCTAAATTTTTTTACTTCAAAGACTTTGTATTTTTTTTTTACAAATATTTTATAAATTCTTTTATAAATACTAGGAACAACACTTGAAAATAGTATTACTTTAGACATGTTTATTTTTAATATACGATTTAATTTTTTTTTAATATTTTTTTCTAAATTTCTATTTTTTGTATTAAATATAAAGGTTTTAACAATTTTGAAATTTTTATTTATTTTACAAATTTTTATATTTGTATTTCCAATATCACCTATTAAATAGTTCATTCTATCAACCTATGCTTTGTTTAATAATAATTTATTGAACCTATAATTATAAAAAATAGTTTCATAATTCCTTTTTAAACTTTTTATAATTTTAGAATTATCAATTAGTTTATTTGAACACTCAAGCAAAGATATTGATTTGAAACTGTTATTCTTTGGGCAGGTCAGAGTATTTATTCCTATTCCTACTATTAAAAATTTTCTTTTTTCAAATTTAATCACTTCTTGTAAAATTCCACAAACTTTTTTACTTTTTATAAGCAAATCATTTGGTTTTTTAATTTTAACTGTATAAGTTGAATATTTATTTAAAATCTTTTTTATAATAAAAGGATTTATCTTAGAAAATTCTTTATAATTTGGTAGTGTTTCTTTCAACTCAAAAAATATTGAAACAAATAAATTTCCTTTTTGTGAAATCCATTTTTTTCCCATTGTTCCTTTTCCATTTGTTTGTAAAATAGAAATAACAATCCCTTCCTTTTTTTTTTTAGATCTTATTATTTTTATTGCACTATCATTTGTGCTTTTTACACAATTAAATCTAATTAAGTTTAGTTTCATCAAAAAATACTAATATTCGAAATAATGTTGTCAAAAATAGAGGGGTATAAGAAAAACGAAGCCAAGAAAATACAACTTAGCGCTAAAGAGGTATGGATTCCATAATCTTTAAAACTTTCAAAAGGTTTTTTGGGATCATCAAAATACATTATCTTTATAATTCTTAAATAATAAAATGCAGACACAACCGTAGTAACTAAACCAACTATTGCAAGAGTATACATACCACTTTCTATAACAGCCATAAAAATATAAAATTTTGCAAAAAATCCTGCTAAAGGAGGAATGCCAGCTAAAGAAAATAATATAATTAATAACCCAAGTGATATAAGAGGATGATTTTTTGACGCTCCTGAAAGTTCGTTAATTTCTTCAATGTATTTTCCCTTTCTTTTCATTAAAAAAATAAAGGAAAAGATTCCTATATTCATTATTGCATAAATTAAAATATAAATTAGAGAACTTTTAAATCCATTCTCAGTACCAGAAGCTATACCTGCTATTGCATAACCCATGTGACCAATGGAACTATAAGCGATAAGTCTTTTGATATTATTTTGTCCTATAGCAGCAACCGCACCTAAAATCATAGATGCTATAGATATAAAAACCAAAATATACTGCCATTGATCAATGATTCCATGAAACGGTGAATACATGAATCTTATAAAAACTGCTATACCTGCAATTTTTGGAACTATGGAAAGAAAACTTGTAACAGATGTCGGTGAACCCTGATACACATCTGGTGTCCACATATGAAAAGGTACTGCAGCAACTTTAAATGCTAAACCAACAAGAATAAAAATCATAGCAAAAATAGTTCCTATATTTAAATCTCCTGTGTTATTTGATATTGTCTCAAAATTTGTCGAACCAGTAAATCCATAGAGCAGAGAACAACCATACAATAATAATCCAGAGGAAAGAGCACTTAACACAAAATATTTTATTCCTGACTCTGAGGATCTTAAATTGTCTCTATCTATTGAAACCAAGATATATAAAGATAATGACTGAAGCTCCAATCCTAAATAAAAAAGAATTAAATCATTTGCGCTAACCATAAAAAACATTCCCAAAATAGAAAGAAGTGTAATGATGGGATATTCAAATTTATCATTTTTTATATCCTGGATGTATTTTTTTGACATAATTAATACAAAAAAAGAAGATGATAATATTAATATTTTTGAAAAAGATGCAAACTCATCCAAAATAAAACTTTTATTAAATATTTTTACAGACTCATTGTCACTGCTTATAATAATTAAAATAAGTAAAAAAATTACAAAAATTGAAAGTCTGTAAATAATATCAAAACTATTTTTTATAAATACCCCAATCATTAATAAAGAAAAAATTGAAATTGACAAAATAACTTCGGGAATTAAATATTGAATAGCTATCATAAAGAATTATTTCAAGGCGATTGATTTATTAATCTCCAAATTATAGTTGTTAATTAAATTATCTACAGAAACACTTATTGTATCTAGCAAAAGATCTGGATAAAAACCAAAAAATACAATCAAAGCCCCTAAACAAAATAAAATTGCAAATTCTGATTTGTTTAAATCTTTTATTTCTTTTAATTCACTTTTTTCTAATTTTCCAAAAACAGCTCTTTTGTAAAGCCAAAGCATATAAGCTGCTGCTAATATAACCCCTAGACTTGCTAAAATAGCCGCTAGGAAATTAACTTTAAATGTTCCCACCAGAACTAAAAATTCACCCACAAAACCACTGGTGCCTGGTAGTCCAAGAGCTGCGAGGACAAAAATCATAAAAATAAATGAATATTTTGGTAAAACATTAACAGCTCCGCCAAAATAGTTTATTAGCCTTGAGTGAGTTCTGTCATAAAGAACACCAACACATAGAAATAGAGCTGCAGAAATCAAACCATGACTAAACATCTGTATTATGCTTCCCTCAATACCTTGTTTATTGAATGCAAAAATTCCCAATGTAACAAAACCCATATGTGCAACTGAAGAGTAGGCAATTAATTTTTTCATATCATCTTGCATAAGAGCTACTAGTGATGTGTAAATTATTGCTATCACACTCAATGTAAAAATAAGTGGTATAAAATATTCTGAGGCTACCGGAAACATTCCTACAGAAAATCTTAAAAAACCATACCCAGCCATTTTAAGAAGAATAGCCGCAAGTATAACTGAGCCGGCTGTTGGGGCCTCGACATGTGCATCAGGTAGCCAAGTATGAACTGGCCACATTGGTAATTTGACAGCAAAAGAACTAAAAAATGCTAACCAAAGTAAATATTGAAATTCCGAAGGTATTTTAATCTTATAAATTTCTGTAACGTCTGTTGTTCCGGTAATCCAGTATATAGAAATTATAGCTACAAGCATTAAAACAGAACCTAAAAGTGTAAATAAAAAGAATTTAAATGCCGAATAAACTCTTCTTGAACCACCCCATATACCAATAATTAAGAACATAGGTATTAAGCCCGCCTCAAAGAAAAGGTAAAAAGTTACCAGATCAAGTGAACAAAAAACTCCAATCATGAAAGTTTCTAATATAAGAATGGCGATTAAAAATTCTTTAAGTCTTGTCTTAACACTGTTGATGCAAGAAATAACAGAAATAGGAATGATAAAAGCAGTCAATACAATAAATAAGATAGAGATTCCATCTATACCAAACTTAAATTTTATAAAACCACTGATCCAGATTACTTCTTCAACAAATTGAAAGTTTGAAATTTTATTGTTAAATGAATACCACAAAAACAATGTTAGAAAAAAATTTACAAAACTTGTAAATAGAGAAACATATATTGCTCCTTTATTCGTCTGATTTTTTTCGCTTCGAGTTAAAAAAACAAAAAAAGCTCCGATTAAAGGTAAAAAAGTAATTGATGATAGTATTGGAAAGTTCATTTATATATAATAAAAAAAGTTAATAACAAAGAAAATCCCAACAACATTACAAAAGCATAATCAAATATATATCCGCTCTGTAACTTTGTTGCCTTGTTAGAGATAATCTTTACAAGCTTTGAGAGACCGTCTGGACCAAATCTATCAATAGTTTTTATATCGCCTGATCTCCAAAAAAATAATCCGATTGCCTTAATTGGTTTTGTAAAAATAAATTCATAAATCTCATCGAAGTACCATTTGTTTAATAAAAATTCATAAAGCGTTTGGTTTTTGGATTTAATTTTGTCTAAAATCTTAACGTTTTTTACAAATAAATAGTAAGATAGTGGAATTGATGCTGTCACTAAAGATGGGGTTAAATATAGAAGCCAAGCTGGAACTTCTTCGTGAACAAATTCTTTTAATAATAAAATGGAACCTCCCCAAAAATCTGTATAGTGATGTCCAATCAAAAAATCTTTTAATAAAAAGCCAGAAAAAATTGAACCCAAGATTAAAATAAAAAGAGGTAAAGTTATTGATAAACCCGATTCATGTATATCTGATTTTGAGATTTTTTGATTATTGAATCTCCCATGAAAAGTTTTAAATATTAGTCGCCAAGAATAAATAGCAGTTAATAATGCTGTAATTATTCCTACAGCAGCCGCAAAATAGCCAGTGTTAGTATGGCTTAAATATGCAAATTCTATAATTGCATCTTTTGAATAATAACCGGATAACAAAGGGAAGCCAGTAAGGGCTAAGGTTCCCACAATCATAGAGATCCAAGTAAAAGGCAGTTTTCTCCATAGATTACCCATATTTCTAATATCTTGCTCATCATGCATTGAATGTATAACTGAACCTGAGCCTAAAAATAATAATGCCTTGAAAAAAGCATGGGTAAATAAATGAAATATCGCTACATGATAGGCTCCTACACCTGCTGCAAAAAACATGTATCCAAGTTGACTGCATGTTGAATATGCAATTATTTTTTTTATATCATTTTGAACTATCGCAACCGTTGCGGCAAAAAATGCTGTTATCATCCCTATGATAGCTACAAAGTTTAGTGCAAATTGAGAATATTCAAAAATAGGCGAACATCTCACTACTAAAAATACTCCAGCTGTAACCATTGTTGCCGCATGAATTAATGCTGAAACAGGAGTTGGTCCTTCCATGGCATCTGGAAGCCATGTATGTAAAAAAAACTGAGCTGATTTTCCCATTGCACCAACAAATAAAAATAAACAAATCAAAGTTACTAAATTTGTATCAAATCCAATAAAATTAATTGTTTTTTCTGAGAAACTTGGAACTAATTGAAAAACTTCATTATAATTTAAAGTTCCAAAAAATAAAAATATAAGAAATATACCTATTGCAAATCCAAAATCTCCCACTCTATTCACTATAAAAGCTTTTATAGCGGCTTTATTTGCCGAATCTTTCTTATACCAAAAACCGATTAGAAGATATGATGACAAGCCAACTCCTTCCCATCCAAAAAACAACTGTAAAAAATTATCAGACACTACCAATGCCAGCATAAAGAAAGTGAATAGGGAAAGGTAAGACATAAATCTTGGCTTGCTTGGATCATGATTCATGTATCCAATTGAATAAATGTGTACTAAAGCTGAAACTAAAGTAACTACAACTAACATTATGGAACTTAGCGGGTCTATATTTATTGACCAACTTACCTGAAAATCACCCGAAGTAATCCATTCGTAAATTAAATAATTTCCATAGCTCCCAAGAGTAATACCGTTATAAAAAATTGCTATTGATAAAACTGCAGAGAGACAAACTGAAAGTGTAGTAAATAATTGAGAGGCCGTATCGCCAAAATATTTAGATAAATATCCAGCTATAGCTCCGAATAAAGGCAAAAATATAACTGCGTATTCCATCTAACCTTTCATCTCATTTATTTCTTCTACTCTTATTGACCCTTTGTTTCTGTAGTATGAAACGATAATTGCCAAGCCTATAGCAGCCTCAGCTGCTGCAACTGTTAAAATAAGCATTGTGAATATTTGGCCAGTTATATCTTCAAGGTAGATAGAAAATGCAACAAGATTAATATTGACTGCCAATAATATCAGCTCGATGGACATTAGAATAACAATAACATTTTTTCTGTTTACAAAAATTCCAAGTGTACCGATTGAAAAAATTATTGCACTAAAAGTAAGATAATGTCCCAAACCAACTTCAATCATCAAGATTTACTCCCTTATTAGATTCAACTTCAACTAATTTTATAGAATCTTCTCTTTCTCTAGATACCTGTGTAAAATAGCTTTGCTTCTTTACGCCCTCTCGTTTTCTATAAGTTAAAACTATGGCTCCAATCATAGAGAGTAATAAAATTATTCCAGAAATTTGGAATAAATGTATGTACTCTGTATACATTACGTTTCCTATTGCATGTGTATTAGTAAAATCACCTTCAAAATTTAGAAATTTTGTCTCGGTAAAAGTGTCTCTATATTTCCAACCGCCAACTATAACTATAAGTTCAAGTAGAATTACTGCTCCTACTGCAAGTCCAACTGGAATGTGATTTGATTTTTTTGAACCTCTAAACCATGATAATTTTTGTTCACTAACATTCATCAACATTACTACAAATAAAAATAAAACTGCAACTGCTCCAACATAAACTATAAGCATCATCATTCCTAAAAACTCTGCTCCAATCATTATAAAAAGCGATGCAATTGAAATAAAATCTAAGATAAGAAAAAAGACAGCATGTACTGTATTCCTAGAAACTATAACCATAATTGCAGACAAAATTGCAATTGTGGAAAAAAAATAAAAAAATAAAGCGTGAGCTATCATCTAGAATTTATTTATAAGGTTTATCAAGTTTCAAGTTTTCAGCTAAAACTGATTCCCATCGGTCACCGTTTTCTAATAGTTTTTCTTTATTGTAGTAAAGCTCTTCTCTTGTCTCTGTTGCAAATTCAAAGTTTGGACCCTGAACTATTGCATCTACAGGGCAAGACTCTTCGCATAATCCGCAATAAATACATTTCATCATATCAATGTCATAACGGGTTGTTTTTCTA
>MDTB01029353.1_pt1 | contig 18080 bp, 11 predicted proteins | sample 811161 | NCBI WGS metagenome assembly MDTB01 (sample SAMN05326650, study PRJNA326480) | marine metagenome | isolation source: seawater | place: Mediterranean Sea | collected 2009
AGCATCTGACTGTTAATCAGAGGGTCCTTGGTTCGAGCCCAAGAGGAGGAGCTAGCCTAACCGCTATACTACACAATGCCTAACAAGCAATCAAAGCCCTTCACTTCGGTGAGGGGTTTTTCCTCACTTGCACACTATTTGCACACAAGTCCTATTAAAGAATAACAACCATTAGGATCATTTACAAAATCTCAATAGTTACTGCAATGTATATGTTTTGATGGAGAATTAAAAATAGCAAAGTTACATGTGCCGCTTGTCCCCTAGCCTTTGGGCTCTTGAGGTATATTTTCAACAAACCAGTTAGATAATATTATTAACCCTACAGAAAAACCACTAAGACCAACTCCTGAACTAGCTCTGTCATTCCAGTCTTGAGAAAATGATAAAAATGAAATTAACATTAAAAAAAACAACTCCTTTTTTATAATAATCTTAGAGATCACATTTTTATATTTTTTTGAAACAAAATTAAAGATGTTTTTTAATAAACTTCGTTTTATTTAAACCTAACTAAATATATAATCATGATTAAATTCTATTTTACAGCAGTATTTTCATTTTTCATTCTATCAAACATAAATTCTCAAGACGGGATACAACTTCATGAGTATCAAACATTTCCCTCATATAAGGATACAGGATATGATCAGGACCTCCGTTCTCAATTTCATTTTTCATCCATTAAAGGATGGAATAATGACCCTAATGGAATGGTTTTTTACAACGGAGAATATCATTTATATTTTCAACATAATCCAAAAAGTGTTAATTGGGGTAATATGACTTGGGGTCATGCAGTTAGTAAAGATATGGTCCATTGGAAACAATTAAATCATGCTATACTTCCATACCGGAATGGAACTATCTTTTCTGGAACAGCTATTGTTGATCATAATAATTCTTTAGGGAAAAATACTGACTCCAAAAAAGCAATTGTTGCGTTTTTTACACATGCTAATAATTCTTGGGGTGATAAAAATAGACCAAAACAAGAGCCTTCTTGGTTCTACCAGTCAGCCGCATATAGTTTGGATGATGGCAGAACTTTTAATTTGATAAATGAAGGCCATGGAGTAATACCAAATCAAGGATTTGATCAAGGAGAGAGAGATCCTAAAATTATGTGGCATGAAGAAACTAAAAAATGGATTTTAATATTATGGGTTAAAAGGGGAGATGACACATTTACAGGACCTAATACTGGTCCGGGAGATCCAAAAAAAATAGGTAAGGTTAGGTTTTTTGAATCATCTGATCTAATTAATTGGAGAAAACTTTCAGATTTTGATAGAAATTGGGTTTTTGAATGTATGGATTTTGTTGAATTGGCTGTTGATGGAGATAGTTCAAATAAAAAATGGATTTTATATGATGCTAGCTTTGATTATGAAATTGGTGATTTTGATGGGACTGAGTTTGTAACAGATAGGCGGGTAGGTAAAGGTGATTATGGAAATCACTATTATGCTGCTCAAACATTTAATAACTCTCCAGATGAAAGAACCATAATTATTGGTTGGATGCCAACAAGAGATAAAAATATTTTTATTGACAATGATATGCCATGGAATCAGCAAATGTCATTTCCATCAACTATGGAGTTGAGGACAACAGAAAATGGCATAAAGCTTTTTAGAAATCCCATTAAAGAGATTGAAAATCTTTACGATAAAACATATTCCTATAATAATAAGTCAATAAATTATATAAATAGGAGTCTTGATAGAATTAATCCTAAATTAATTGACCTAAGTTTAAATTTTAAGCCAATTGATAATGATGAATTTAAAATTAATGTTAGAGGACACGAAATTATTTATAAAAATCAACATGTTGAATTTCAGAAAACTAAAATACCAGCAAAGCCACGAAATGGCAAAATATCTATCAGAGTACTTTTAGATAGACCGTCATTAGAAATTTTTGTAAATGATGGAGAAAACGTCATGACAACATATTCTGTTTCAGATAAAAAGAACACAGATGTGAGTCTAAGTTCAAAAAGGAATATGAGAATTAACCTGAAGCTTAATGAATTAAAATCTTCTTGGTAAAATTATATTAAAATGAAATATTCATTAGAAATGAAATATATAAACATTATATTTTTAACGATAGTACTTATAATATTATTTAATTTATTTGGTTGTAGTGAATCTAAAAAACACAATAACTTATCAGATTCAAAACGAATCAATACTGAAGAATATAAGTCAAAGGTCCCTTATTATGGTCCTTATCCTGAAAATATAGAAGACCAAGAAAAAGTTTTAGAAAATGATTTATTACTAGAAAGATTTAATAAATCAAGAAAAAAACAATTACAAGATCCACACCATCCAATTTACCATTTCACAAGTCCAGAAAATAAATTAAATGACCCTAATGGACTTTCATTTTGGAAGGGTAATTGGCATTTGTTTTATCAAGCATATCCTCCTGAAGATCCAAGACAACATTGGGGCCACGCAATAAGTAAAGATTTAATTCATTGGAAGGATTTGCCAATAGCGATATATCCAAACCCAGAATACCAGGTTTTTTCAGGATCAGCTCTTGTAGAAGAGGAAAGGGTTATAGCTATATATCATGGTACTAGATTAGGAAATATGGTTGCAACTTCTAGTGACCCCTTATTGTTAAATTGGGAAAAAGTTACTGAAGGAGCTACAATTCCAATTCATAAAACTGAAGGTGACAGATGGCAACATGCTAAAGACTTACCCTATACAATTTTTGATCCAGCAATCTGGAAAAAAGAAGGGGTTTACTATGCACTTTCTGGTAGTGTTGAATATGACAAAAAATTAGGTCAATTATTGCCCCAAACATACTTATTTCGCTCTAATAATCTAGAGTCATGGGAATTTATGCACCCCTTTATAGAAGGAGATAGATTTACAGAGATTGGAGATGATAATGCCTGCCCATATTTTTGGCCAATTGGGGATAAGTATATTTTATCATTTTACAGTCATACAAGAGGTGGACAATATTATCTTGGCGAATACGATAAAAAAGAAGATAAATTTTTTGCTACAAGTCATGGTAAATTCAATTTTGGCGCATCAGGACCATCTGGAATGCATGCACCTTCAGTAACTCCATCACCTGATGTAGATGGTGGACTTATAAGTATATGGAATATGAATCCTGGGAAAATCAATGGATGGAATCAAACAAAAGGAGGAAATGTTCAAATTATGTCGCTACCTAGGCTTCTTACCTTATCAAAAAACAATTCAGTTTTAAATTATAATAATCTAAATCAAGAGCCAGCAGGGAATATAGAATCTTTGAGATATAATAAAAAAACAATAGATAGAATGATAATTCCTGCTAATAAAGAAATAATTTTAAATGAAGTAAATGGGAATGCGATCGAAATAGTTGCAGAAATTAACCCATTGAATTCTCAAATGTTTGAAATTAATGTATTAAGATCTGAAAATAAAGAAGAATTTACTAAAGTAGCATTTTTTAAAAATCGTGGTACAAGATTAACAACATCAAGATTTTATGATGGTCCCTATAGAGGCTTGAAAAGAGTTTATAATAGCGTTTTAACTATTGATACTTCATATTCATCAATTCTTCCAAATGTTAAAAGTCGTCCTCCTGAAAGCGCCCCGATGGTTCTTGAAGAGGGAGAAAATCTAAAATTAAGAATATTTATTGATAAGAGTGTTGTAGAGGTTTTTGCTAATGGAAAACAAGTTGTTGCAACTAGAGTTTTTCCGGGTAAGGATGATAGTTTGGGTGTTTCCATAAGATCTCAGGGTGATCAAAGTGAATTAATTTCATTAGAGTCATATCAGATGAAAAGTATATATTAAAATAATTTCATTTGTAACCTATTGATAATCAATTTTTAGTAAAAGATTGTAGTTTTATTTTTTTTTCTTAAATTAATATTGCTAAAAACAAAATAGGTTTATAATGAAAAAAAGAATATTATTTTTTCTTTTTTTACCAATTCTTTTTCTCAATTGTAAAGAAGAAAAACACTTACATAAAATAGGTTTTTCACAAGCTATGAGTAATGATGAATGGAGAGAAATAATGAATAATTCCATTTATGATGCTGCATTATTGAATAAGAATATTGATTTAAAATATTTAGATGCAAATAATAGTATTGAAAAACAAATTGATCAGATTGAACAATTTATTAAAGATAGTATTGATCTTTTAATTGTTTCACCAATTAAACAAGATGCACTAACTCCAATAGTCGAAAAGGCAATTAATAAAAACATACCTGTAATTGTTGTTGATAGGAAGACTTCTTATGAAAACTACACCTCATATATTGGGACTGACAATTTTAAAGTAGGGAAACTTGCTGCTAAAATTATTTTATCGGATATAAATAATTTAAACCTTGATCCATTAAGAACCAACCATAGAAAAGATAATAAGAAAGCTATTAAAGTCAATGTTCTTGAAATAAAAGGATTAATTGGATCTTCTCCTGCAAACGAAAGAAGTATTGGATTTAATAAGCTCATTAATAATAATAAATTTAATAAACAAATAAATTTATTAGATCCAATAAATGGTGATTGGAATGCTGAGTCCATAAAAAAACCATTTAGAAAAATAATTAATTCTGGAAAAAAAATAGATTATGTATTTGTTCATAATGATAGAATGGCCTATGCTGCCTGGCAAATTGCTAAAGAATTCAATTCCGAGGAAGAAATAAAGTTCATTGGTGTAGATGGTCTAAACACTAAATATGGAGGTATTGAACTTGTCAAAAGAGGAGTTTTAGAAGCCTCAATACTTTATCCTAACGGAGGAGAAGAAGCTATTTTACTTGCTGAAAAAATTTTAAATCATGAATCTTTTAATAAAAATAATTTTCTTAAAACAATTGTAATTAATTCTTTTAATGTTGATTTGATTGAAAGTCAAATTAAAAAAATCACTAATCAGAAAATAAAAATAAAAAATCAACATTTAATTTTAAGTCAACAAAATAAAACTTTTGACAGACAAAAATCATTAATCATTGCTATAATATTCCTTTTTCTAATAGCGCTTTTTTACGTTTTTGATAATTATTATTTGATCAATAAAATCAAGAAAAAAAATAAAGCTCTCCAATCATATAATTATGAGATAAAATTAAAAAACGAAAAAATTAAAAAAGTTTCGGAAGAACTAAAAATAAATTTAAAATCACAGTTTAATTTTTTTATGAATATTTCACACGAATTTAAAACACCATTATCTTTAATTTTAAATCTAATAGAATCGTTAGAGGAAAATAGCCTAGGTTATGGTAATAACACTATATCATTATTATCAAAAAATTCATATAAATTATTTCGTCTTGTAACCCAGCTTTTAGATTTCAGAAAGATTAGAAATAAAAGAAATGATGTAAAAGTAAGCAAAACTAATATTTATAAGTTTACAGAGAAAATAATTGAAGATTTTAAAAATGAAATAGATCGAAAAGAAATTAAATTATTTTTAGAAGGCTCAAGTACTAAAAGTTTTGCTTATGTAAATCATGATCTTATAGATAAAGTTTTTTATAATTTAATTGATAATGCTTTAAAATTTTCAACTTCAAAAGGTTCAATATCAATTAAATTTAATAACGTAATTTCAGATATAACTCAGAATGAAGAACTTGAGGTATCAATAAAGGATGAAGGTATTGGTATTCCAAAAAGTGAAATCAAGAATATATTTAAAGTATTTTTTAAGGGCTCTAATAATAAAAATATTAGTTCAGGTATAGGACTTTATCTTTCAAAAGAATTTTTGAAATTAAATCAAGGTAGAATAAGCTATAGAGAAAATATAAAAGGGAGTGAATTCATAGTTAATCTACAATCAGAAAAATCCATGTTTAATGAGGAAAATGTAGTTGAAATTCAAGATAAAATGATTAGGAATACTTTTAATGATATTGGACATAAATCTTATGAGGCATTTAAAAGTTTTAAAAATCCAGACAATGTTTTAAATCATGATAAACTTAAAATACTAATTATAGAAGATGATATAGATATGGCTATGTTTTTAAAACTTAAATTAAATAGTTATCAAGTATTTATTACCCATGAAAGTGACTCTTTTATAAAAGCCTTTGATATAATTCCAGATATAATAATATGTGATGTGAATCTCCCTGGTAAGAAAAATGGTTTCGAAATTTGTGAAATTTTGAAAGAAGATTTAAGAACCTCTCATATTCCAATTATAATTTTAACTGCTGAAAGTAATAATAAATCAATGATAAAAGGATTAAAAAAAGGAGCAGATTTATATTTAACTAAACCATTTAGACTATCTGTATTAACTCAATCATTAGAATCCTTAATTAATAATAGAAAAAAATTACAGTATTATTATACGAATAACATATATAATGTAAATAAAAAATCATTTAAAAATCCTGAGCAGGCATTCTTTCTAAAGTTAAATGATGTTATTGACAATAATCTTGGTGACCCGGATTTCTCAGTTGAAAATTTATCACGTATAATTGGGATGTCTAGGGTTCAACTTTACAGAAAAGTAAAATCACTTTTAGACATTAATATTAGCGATTACATAATTAATTATAAGCTAAAAAGAGCAAAGTATCTACTCAAAACTTCCACACATAATATTTCTGAGATAGCCTATAATTTAGGATTTAATTCACCAAATTATTTTTCTACTGTTTTTAAAACTAAATATGGCCATACACCACTTAATTATAGAAAAGATATTAAAAAACTTTTTAAAAATATAGAAGTCTAATACTGGACACTAAATTTAATATTTTAAATTTTGAATACGATTTACGAAATCGATTTTGAAATAGGTATCAATTTCATAATAAAATGTTAAATAATTAAATTTTTAAAAAATAAAAATTCAATAAAAACCTAATAATCAATAGTTTATGAGATTGAAACTATTTTGATATAATATGAAACAAGAGTGAAAAACATTTTTCAAGTTTATTCATCTATTTAATATATTAAATAAAATGAAGAAAAATGACACGATTTATAATTTCACTAATATCTTTTTTATTTCCTCTCTTCCTGTTATCTCAACAGTCTATATCAGGGACAATAGCATCTGATGATGGTCAGCCTCTACCTGGAGCAACAATTATTGTTTCAGGAACAGATAATGGAACAACATCAGACTTTGATGGAAACTTTACTCTTAATGATGTGCCTGAGGATGCAACATTGACAGTTACATACATAGGTTTTAATTCTTTAATTGTTGATGTTAATGGACAATCAACCTTTAATTTAAGTTTGACAGAATCTGCAGAAGCTTTAAGTGAGGTTGTGGTTACTGGATATTCAACTGAAAGAAGAGTTGATTTAACTGGAGCTGTAAGTGTTGTTGAGCTTGACGCTATTGAAGGACAAGCGAGAACTGCTGGTAACCCAATGCAAGCTCTTCAAGGAAGAGTTCCTGGTCTTTATTTTCAAAGGGGTGGAGATATGATGGGATCAACTGGAAATGATCTTGCTGATAGGAAAAATCCATCTAATACGGTGCTAGTTAGAGGATTGACTACTTTGGGAGACAACAGCCCTCTTTATGTAATAGATGGAGTACCAACTAAAAGACAGTCTGTTTTTGCAAGTTTAAACCCTCAATCAATAGAATCAGTCCAAATTCTAAAAGATGCATCTGCTGCCTCAATATATGGATCTAGAGCTGCTAATGGAGTTATTATTGTAACTACAAAAAATGAAATTAAGGGTGAAGAAAAAATAGTAGTAAATTTTAACTCTAGCATATCGTCAAATTCTGAAAGAAGTTCACGTTATGAAATGGCTAATGCAGTAGAAAGAGGAGAATTATTGTGGCAAGCATCAGTAAATGACGGTAATGATCCATCTGATGCATATGGTGAAATTTATAATTTTAATTGGAATAATGATTTTACAAATCCTGTACTAAGTAGCGTAACACCTCAACCATTTGTAGGAGGTGATCCAAATATGCCAAGTGGTGACACTGACTGGCAAGAGGAGCTTTATGAAACAGGTTACATTTATAACAACGAAATATCAGTTCAATCAGACACAAAAAATTCAACAATTTTTATGAGTCTTGGCCATTTCAAAAATACGGGGATGGTAAAATTTACAAATTATGAAAGAATAAATGCAAAGTTAAATGGTAGTTTCAATTTAATTGATGATAAAGTAAAAATAGGAATGAATACACTTTACACTAATTCAAACGAAACTCTTGGAGCTAGAGATGTTGGAGGTGCAACAACTACTGGACTTGCCCTTGGCCTTGCCCCTACCATCCCTCTTTATGATGTAAGTGGGGTTAAATATGGTGGACCAATCGGAGCAGGTTATTCAGATAGAAATAACCCTGTTTTAATGCAATTTTTAAATGAATGGGATAATACAGCAAAACATCAATTTTTTGGAAATGTTTTTCTAGAAGCAAAATTATTAGAAAATCTTACTTTCAGGTCTAATGTAGGAATTGATTATGCTACTAATGAATTTGTCAATATTGAAAGAAAAGTAGATAATGGATTTGTTAACAGGGGACAAAATAGTTTGATTAATAATCATGCGGCAACCACTAATACAACATGGAGTAACACTATTAATTATAATAAACAATTTGATAATCACAATATAGGTGTTCTAATAGGTGTAGAAGCAATTAAAAATAACTATGATAGAAAAAATGCAATAGTATTTGATTTTGCGGTAGAAAATCAAGATTATTTTGTTTTGAGTGCAGCAACTGGACAAAAAACAGCTAACGGGATTTCGCTAGGAAGTTCATTATATTCTCAATTCGGTAAGGTTAATTATTCCTTTTCAAATAAATATTTAGCAACTGTCACTGTTCGTAGAGATGGTTCTTCAAGATTTGGTATCAATAATAGATATGGTATTTTTCCTGCAGGTACTGTAGGTTGGAGAATATCTGAAGAAGAATTTATAAATAACCAAGGTTTTATAAATGATCTAAAAATTCGAGCTGGCTATGGAATCGTTGGTAATCAGGAAATTGGTGATGTAGCTAGATTTGGACTTTATGAAACTAGATACGGGACAAATTTAAATGAATTACAACCAGGATTTTGGGAACAGTTTTATAATATAGGAACTGCATATGATATTGCTGGTAATGATACAGGAACTTTACCATCTGGATTTGTTTCAACACAAGCTGCAAACCCTGACTTAAAATGGGAAGAAACTAGTGAGATTAATATAGGTTTAGATTTTACATTAATGAATAATGCTTTATCTGGTTCATTTGATTATTATTCTAGAGAGACAAAAGACATTCTAACAACTCCACCTTATCCATCAGTTTTAGGAGAAGGTCAAGACAAAACCGTTAATGGAGCAACTACAAAAACATATGGTTGGGAACTGCAGTTAGGATACTCAAAACCAAATTATGATGGGTTTGGATATAGTATAATAACAACTTTTGGCGCTTTTCAAGATGAAATAACATTTTTACCTGCTGAAGTAATTTCAGCATATCCAGGTACAGTTGATAATTCTATCTTAGGACAATCACAAACTGCTATTTTTGGATACGAAGCAGATGGATTATTTCAAAGTCAAGCAGAAGTTGATTCTCACGCAACTCAATTAAGAGCAAGACCTGGAGGAATAAGATTTTCAGACTTAAACAATGATGGAGTTGTTGATGTACAGGACAGGGACTTTATAGGAAACACCTTGGCTTCACTTGAGTATGGAGTAAGAATAGATTTGAATTATAAGGCTTTTGATTTATCAATTTTTGGATCAGGAATAAGTGGTAGAATAACTAACACTCCAAACTCTATATGGATTTCAACAAGTTCTAATTCTGCTAGAATGCTATTAGATGCTTGGACTCCACAAAATACTAGTGCAACTATTCCTGCACTTTCTCTTGTAAATAGCGAGACTAGGACATCTAGTTATGTTTATGAAAATTCTAGTTTTTTCAAATTCAGAAATGCTCAACTCGGTTATACATTGAGAGATGGAATTGATTCTCTTAAGATAGATAGTATGAGATTGTTTTTACAAGGTGAAAACCTTGCATGGTTTACAGCTCAAGGATATACAGGATCAGATCCTGAGAGACTTGGAAGTAATCAGGTTCCTATTCCAAGAACCTTAACTTTTGGAATAAATGTATCATTATAATCAATTAACAAAAAATTTCAAAAATGAAAAATATAATAATATTTTTAATTTCAATTACAACTCTTTTTTTTATAAATTCTTGCTCTGAAGATTTTCTTGACTATGTACCTACCGGAGTGTTATCAGAGTCTAATGTTGCAACAGCTGAAAATGCTGAGTCACTTGTAATTGCAGCTTATGCAGGAGTTATGAATGATGATATGCGTGGAACAGTTACAAGTCAATGGATGTACGGAAGTGTTCGCTCAGATGATGCATATAAAGGTGGTGGTGGAGTTGGTGATGTAAGGTTTGGTCATGAATTTGAAGTTTACTATTTGACCACACCAGAATATGGAGCTGACTTTTTTATGCCAAGAACATGGAAAAATTATTATAATGCTATTTCAAGAATAAATGTAGCATTAAATGTTATAAATGATATTCCGGATTACCCAGGGAAAAACATAAGACAAGGTGAGTTAAGATTTTTACGTGCTCATTGTCATTTTATGTTAAAAATATTATTTAAAAAAATTCCTTATATAACAGAGGATCTAGATGCCGAGGCAAAATTACAGGTCACAAATGATATCCCAAATGATGAGCTTTGGGAAAAAATTGCAGCTGACTTTTTATTTGCATACAATAATTTGCCAGTAACACAGACTGAGGTTGGTAGAGCTAATAAAAGTTCTGCTGCTGCCTACTTAGCAAAATTAAAATTATTTCAAGCATATGTTCAAAATGAAACTCACCAAGTTACCTCTATTTCTCAGGATAAATTGCAGGACGTGATAAGATATGCTGATGAAGTAGTTGGAGACTTAGAAACTGATTTTGGAAAAAACTTCATGAATGGTTATGAAAATGGATCAGAATCTATATGGGCAGCACAATTTTCAATAAATGATGGAACTAATGTTGGGAGGTTAAGCTATGCAACTGGATTAAATTCTCCACATGGAAATCCGCTTTATGGTTGTTGTGGGTTTCATTTAGCAAGTCAAAATATGGCAAATGCATTTAGGACAGATGAAGACGGTTTACCATATTTAGACACTTTTAATGATGTAAGTATTTTTACTGAAGATGCCGGAGATGGAACAACACCTCCTGCCCCAGGACTCACTGTTGATCCAAGAATTGATCATACCATGGCAATACCTGGTAGACCCTTTAAATATAGAAATACTGTAAATAATCCAGGCGATATGATTGCTAATATCTCTTGGGCCAGAGTTCCTGGAGTTTATGGTTATATGTATAATATGAAAGAACAACAATCCCCTGATTGTTCATGCTATTACAAAAATGGACCATTTATGGGTACTTCAAGGAATATTGAATTTATTAGATATGCTGATGTGCTTCTCATGAAAGCTGAAGCTTTAATTCAACTTGATAGAAAAGATGAAGCCTTGCCCATAATTAATCGAGTAAGAACTAGAGCAAAAAATAGCACATCATGGCCTGCTGAGGCTGGAGCATCCGATATATGGAATATTGGAACTTACCCATCATTTCCAACAAAAGAATATGCATGGAAAGCATTAAAGTTTGAAAGAAGATTAGAATTTGCAATGGAAGGACAAAGGTGGTACGATCTTGTAAGGTGGGGTGAAGCAGCAGAAACTTTAAATAAGTATTTAGAGGTCGAAAAAGTTAGAAGGCCTTTTTTAGGGGCAGCAGTTTTTACACAGGGTAGGGATGAGTATTACCCAATACCTCAGAAAGAAATTGATTTCACTGGAGGATCACTATATAAACAGAATCCAGGGTATTAATATTTAGTTTATGTTAATTAAGTTAATTCTAAACGGGTTGAAAAACCCGTTTTTTTTTATGAGAAGAAAAATCACATTTTGCGTTAGCATAATTTTCTTTTTTCTAATAAGTTGTTTAGAAAACAGAAAGGATACTACTAATATTATCAGTGATTCGGATATTATTTCTTCAAGGAAAGTACACTTGGAACAAATTAAAGATCCATATCGTTCTTTATGGCATATAAATATATCTGAAGGCAGGGGATATCCCTTTGATCCAAATGGAGCAATTTATCATAATGGTATTTACCATATGTGGTATATATATCAATCAAATTTAGATAAGCCATATACTTTTAATGGAAGAAAAATTTTTAAAGAGCATAGATGGCAACATATATCGAGTAACGATCTTTTTCATTGGAGATGGCATTCAAATAGCTTGCTGCCAAATTTTGAGCATAATGAAATAGGTGTTTTTAGCGGAAATGCATTTAAAGCTAAAGATGATAATATCGTAATATCTTATCATGGTTTAGGCTCAGACGGTAATAGTGTTGCCTTTAGTAATGACAAAAATCTTAACATATGGTCTAAATCTGAAAATAATCCCATTGCAAAACCTGGATGGGATCCACATATGTGGTATGAGGAAGAAAAAGACACTTATTATATGATTTCCGGAAATAAACCTGGAAGTAATAATAAACCAATTCTTTATTCTGGTAAAGATTATACATTACCATTGAAAGAAGTTGGAAGTTTTATGGCATATGACATGCCTGACGTAGAAGCACATGAGGACATATCATGCCCTGACTTTTTTAAATTAGAAGATAAATGGGTTTTGGTATTAATAAGTCATTCACGAGGGGCACGTTACTACATAGGTGATTGGAAGGATAATAAATTTTATCCAGAATCACATAAAAGAATAAATTTTCCAGGAGGCCCTATTTTTGCCCCAGAAACTTTATTAGATGATAAAGGAAGAAGAATTATGTGGGCATGGTTATATGATGGTAAGACTAGAGAGAATATAAAAAACAAGGGTGTTTCTGATGGAGTTATGAGTATGCCTAGGGTACTTAGTCTGTCAAAAGATAAAATGTCCCTAAGAATAAAACCTCCAAAGGAGATAGAGAATTTGAGGTATAATTATTCTACTGTAAATAATGAATTTGTTTTGCTACCAAACAAAAAGATTTTTTTAGAAAACATTAAGGGGAATTCAATTGAATTATATATAGAAATAGATTCAAAAAAAGCTAAAAGATTTGGATTGAATGTACTTTCCTCTCTAGATGGTAAAGAACATACAAAAATATTTATTGATAAGGATCAATCTATACTTGGTATTGATGTTAGCAGATCAAGTGCTCAAAACCCAAAATATTCTCAATATATGATGATAAAGGGGGATGAGTATAAAAACAAGACAACAAAAGTTCAAAGGGCTCCCTTTAAAATAAATGATGGGGAAATAATTAAACTTAGAATATTCATTGATAAATCAATAATTGAGGTCTTTGCAAATGATGGTATGCAAAGTATAACTCAAGTTGTATTCCCAACAAATGAGAACTCAGTTCATGTTGAACTTTTTAGTGATGATTCAGAAATAATTGTAAAAAAAATAAATTCATGGAGTTTATTCCCTTCAATGCAATGGTAAAATATTAGATGAAATTTTCTAAACTTTTTCAGTGGTCAATAATTTCTGCACTAGCAGGCTTTTTATTTGGATTTGACACAGTTGTCATATCAGGCGCTGAAAAAACTTTACAATCACTTTGGAATTCCTCAGATTTGTTTCATGGATTTGTGGTTGTATCTATGGCACTATGGGGAACTGTAATTGGTGCAATTTTTGGTGCGATTCCAAATGATAAATTAGGCAGAAAAAGAACTCTAGTATTTATAGGAATATTATATTTAATATCTGCAATAGGTTCAGCTCTAGCAAATGGTCCTTTATCATTCTCTTTCTTTAGATTTATTGGTGGCCTTGGCATAGGCGTTTCAACAATTGCTGTACCAACATATATAACTGAAATTTCTCCAGCAAAAAATAGAGGGAAATTAGTGGGCTTATACCAATTTAATCTTGTTTTTGGAATGCTTATTGCCTTTTTGTCTAATTATTATCTAAATATTTTTGATCAGAATTCATGGAGATATATGATGGGAGCTGAAGCTATTCCCGCATTTTTATATTTGGGCTTTAGTTTTTTCTTACCATTTAGCCCTAGATGGTTAATATCAAAAGGAGAAAACAAAGAAGCTGAAAAAATATTAAATCAGATAAATTCAACATCTAAAACAAAAATAATTATTAAAGAAATTGTAGATGATTTAAAAAATTTCTCTTCAAATGAATCAATTTTTTTAAAAAAATATAGGTTTATTTTAATATTAGCTTTTGCAATCGCATTTTTTAATCAATTTTCTGGAATAAATGCAGTTTTATATTATGCTCCAAGAATATTTGAGGAAACAGGATTGGGTAAAGATGCATCATTATTTAATTCAATTATACTAGGTGTCACAAATTTAATCTTCACTTACTTAGGGGTTATATTAATAGACAGAATTGGAAGAAAGAAACTTATGTTAATTGGTTCTATTGGATATATTATTTCTCTAACAATTATAGCATTAAGTATAAAAAGCAATCCTTTTGGAATAAACTCGAGTATATTTATTTTCTCTTTCATTGCTTCCCATGCAGTAGGGCAAGGGACAGTTATTTGGGTATTTATTTCAGAGATATTTCCAAACAGTTTAAGAAGTAAAGGACAGGCTTTTGGGAGTTCTGTTCATTGGGTTTTAGCTGCAATAATTCCAGCATTTATACCTTATTTATTGAATTCTATTGGATCTCAAATTATATTTTTCTTTTTTGCTTTTATGATGTCTTTACAATTATTGTTTGTTGTTTTTATAATGCCAGAAACAAAAGGAGTATCTATAGAATTACTATTTAAGGAGGTGCTTAAATCTAAGAACAAAAAAATAAAAACGGAAAACAACTTATCACAAAGAATTTGAAAAATTTTAAAAAATTTAATATGAAAAAATTAGTTTTAATATCATTTTTAATTCCCATTTTTTCCTGTAATGTGGAAAAAAAAATGGACAATAATATTATAAAAGATTCAAACTTAGTTTATAATGAATATTCTCCAAATGGAGATGAAATAATTATATCAAGGGCTGACTATATTAATAAACTTAAGGGTTTTTGGCTTGCACAGTGCATTGCCAATTGGACTGGTTTAGTTACTGAAATGGATAAAATCGGAAATATTGGAGAAATGAAGACAGGAGATTTTTATACAAGAGAAGATTGGGGTAAAAAAGACCAGCCAAAGTATGGAAGAGGCAAACAAGACCTTTCTCGAAATATAGACTTTGTTTTTGAAGGTGAAGATGGAATGTGGGGTGCAGATGATGATACTGATATTGAGTACATATATCAACATTTAGTTTATACAAATAAAACATCAAAACTAAGTGGTGAACAAATACGTGAAGGATGGCTTAAACATATAAAACATGAAGAACAAAATTATTTATGGGTTTCAAACCAAAGAGCTTTAGACTTAATGATTGGTGGGATGATACCACCAGAAACAAGCGATCCTAAAAATAATCCTGATTTTGATATGATTGATGCCCAATTAACTACTGAAATATTTGGATTTTATTCACCTGCAAGACCTGACTTTGCTGTTCAAATGGCTGAGCTTCCTATTCAGACAACTGCGAGATATAACGCAGAATGGATATCAAAATTTTATGTTTCTATGTATTCTTTAGCAGCTATTTCTAATACGAAACTCAGTAATAAGGAAAATTTACTATTGATAGCTGAAAAATCAAGGAATCAGTTGCCAAGTGATTCATATGCTTCAAAAATGTATGATTTTGTAAAAAAACAATATGATCAAGGACTTCCATGGGAAAGAATTAGAGATAATGTATATGTTAGATACCAGGTTGAAGAAAAAGATGGTTACGATATTACCTCAAGAAATATGCGATGTAATGGTTGTGCCGCTGCAGGGATAAATTTTGCTGCAAGTATAATTAGTTTGTTTGCTGGTGAAGGAGATCTAAAGGAAACTATAAAAATTGGATCTCTTATGGGTTGGGATTCCGACAATCCAACTGCAACATGGGGAGGCCTTATTGGATTTATGATTGGTAAAGATGGAGTTGAAAAGGCTTTTAATAGAACTTTTTCTGAAGAATACAATATTCATAGGACCAGACAAAATTTTCCAAATGGAGTAGATAATTTTACGAATATGGCCAATATCGGAGTTTTTATTACCGATAGAGTAATCCAAGAAGAACTTGGGGGTGGAATCGATCTGAAAAACAACCTTTGGTATATTCCATCTAAAAATTAAGTTTATCAAAATGGAATACCCTGAGGAAGTGATGATGAAGGATATGATTACGGCTCAAGAGGTTGCAGGTTTGAATCCTGCCGAGGTCACTAATAAACAATGGGATTGCAGAAATGCAGTCCCTTTTTTTGGTTCCTCACTTGCACACTATTTGCACACAACTATTGAGTAAAACTAGGATAGAGTAGTAAAAACAGAAAGAGATTGAATGTCTAATTTACTGTTATACAACACATTAGTAAATTTTGTAAAGGATTAGGAAATTATTCTTTTGACTGTTAATCAGAGGGTCCTTGGTTCGAGCCCAAGAGGGGGAGCTAGCTTAACCGCTACACTACACTAGTAACCATAAGCCCTCACGTAAAGTGGGGGTTTTTTCTTTTCAATAAATTTTTAAGTCAAAAATAAAAAAATCATATCAGATACAAAAAAACCCCTAGAGCTAACTAAGGGTTTTAAAGGAATAAATTTTTATTTTGGTACTTGAACATTATATTTATTTGCTATAGTATTATACTTTCTTACTTCGCCTGTCGCTTTATTTAAAGTATATGTAATTCCATCATCAGGGGTTCTATACATTTCCCAAACATGAGCTTCAGGATATTGAGGGTCATTTGTTTCATTAGTAAATCCTGTTACTATAGCAGCAAATCCAATTACTGCAAAAATTCCTATTACTATGTCTTTAATGTTTTTCATTTTTATTTGATTTTAGATTAGATTTAAAGTTACAAAAAAACCCCCTCGATTAAAAGGGGGTATCCAGATAGCCTAATTATAGAAATTAGAAATAAATGACTAAGAAAAAATTCTTCATAACCAATTCATAGAACTAGTATAAACAGAAGTCTATAAAATCATTATGGGGGATTTTTTTAGAAAAGTGCGGATACCCTTTGATAATAAATCTGATTCTCAATATTTTAGTGAAATTAAAAATCAAAAAACCTTTCATTAAAATAAAGAAAAACTATTTTTAGTTAAAAATCATGGATAAAGATTTCTTTAAAAAGACGAGGATTTTAGATGGTGGTATGGGACAGGAATTACTTGCGAGAGGTCTTCCTTCGAAAGGAAGTTTGTGGAGTGCTAATGCATTATTAAATGAGAATTATCACAAACTAATTTTGGAAACTCACTTAGATTTTATAAATGCCGGAGCTGAAGTAATCGTCACAACTACATTCAGTTCTAAAAGAGTCAGGCTTCGTGAAAATAATGTTGAACACAAATTTGAATTTTTAAATAAGAAAGCTGGTGAGATAGCTAAAAAAGCTAAAGGATTAAAAAAAAATGTTTATATAGCTGGAGGACTTCCCCCACAAAACAAAGTTTATGAACCCGATTTAAGAAAAAATCAAGAAATTCATGACAACTTTTACGATCAAGCTAAAATTATTAATACTTATGTTGATTTTTTTTATTTAGATGTTTTAAGTAGTGTCAACGAATTTAGACAGGCTATTAAAGCAATTATTCCATTTAATAAACCATATCTAATTGGTGCCCATATTTCTACTGGTAGGACTTTACCCAGTGGTGAAAAAATAAATGATATAATTAATGAAATTGATCACAATAATTTGATGGGAATAATGCTATCTTGTGTATCACCTGAAAATTTCGAATTAAACATAAATGAATTAAAGGGATTAGATATCCCTTTTGGATTTAAACTTAATGGATTTGAAATAACTAATCCAGAAAAAGGATATGCTAATAATTTAGCAAAA
>MDTB01043314.1_pt1 | contig 18077 bp, 19 predicted proteins | sample 811161 | NCBI WGS metagenome assembly MDTB01 (sample SAMN05326650, study PRJNA326480) | marine metagenome | isolation source: seawater | place: Mediterranean Sea | collected 2009
AATAAGAATATTATTTTTGATGAAACTTTAATGTACATTTTTTATTATTTGTTTAAAAAAAAAGATTTTTATTTGCTGAAAACTAGAACAAATCAAATCGAAGAGATTTATTTTACTAAAAAAATTGTGTTCTTTATTATCAAAAATTTTTTTAAAAATAGTATAAAAATAAATTATTTAATTGCTCTCATAAAAATTATAAAACCGAATAATGTAATAACTTTAGTAGATAATTCATTGGACTTTTCTATTATTGCCAAATATTTTAAAAATTCAGATATAAAATTTCATGCTATTCAAAATGCACATAGATATGAAAATAGTAAAAAACTTTGGAAAAAAAGATACATTTCAAATTATTATACTTTTAGTAAATTTGAAAGCAAAATTTTAAAAAATAAAAAAAATATAAAAAAATTATTACCTATAGGTTCTTTAAGAGCTGAATGTGCTAAAAAATACTTTGAAAAAAAACCATTTAAGAAGAATGTTTATGATTTATGCCTTATTGCTGAGCCTGATTTTTTTCTTAATCATGTAGACTTAAATGTGAAGAATATTGATCTAAATTTAGCTTTAGTCGCAAAATATTGCTTAAAATTTTCAAAAAAATTTAAAAAAAAAATTATTATTACAGGAAAATCTAGTCTTCACTCATTTGAAGAGGAAGTAGAACGAGCATATTACAAATATCATTTAAGTGGTGAAAATTTTACAATAGATTTTCATGATAAAAAAAAATTTGGTAGTTACAAAAATATTTTGCAAAGCAAGGTTGTAATTGGTTGTACTTCTAGTTTAATTAGAGAAGCTTTTGCATTTGATAAAAAAGTTCTATGGTGTCAATTTATTAATGGAACCAAGTTTCCTACTAATGGAATCTGCGTTTTAAGAAGCAAAAATTATTCTGATTTTGAAAAACGTCTTAAACAGATTTTAAGTATCAATTATAAAGAATTTTTAAATAAAATTAATAATCCTGAAATAATTTATGAAAAGAAAAAGAATACATTCAATTTTATTAAAAATGAACTTAAAAGAAATACATGAGTTTTACTGGAATTATCATTCAAGCTCGATCTGGTTCTAAAAGATTTCCCAATAAAATCTTCAAACTCATCGGATCTAAAACAGTTTTGGACCATGTAGTCTCCAGAGTAAATAAAGTCAGTTTCAAAAAAAAAATTATTATTGCAACGTCAAAAAAAAAACAGGATGATCGTGTAATTAAAATAGCTCTTAAAAATAATTGTGAATTTTTTAGAGGAGCTGAATTAAATGTTTTAGATAGATTTTCTAAAACAGCATTTAAATTTGACTTAAAGAGTGTAATTAGAATTTCAGGAGACTCTCCTTTTATTGATCCAAAATTAATCAATAAATGTTACAAATTTTATAAAAAAAGCAAAGCTGACTTAGTTAGTAATATTCAATTTCCTTCTTATCCTAAGGGTATGAGTATTGAAATAATGAGTTTAAATACAATAGAAAAACTTAAAAAATTAAATTTAAATAAAATAGATAAAGAGCACGTAACTAGTGCTATTTATAAAAATAAAAAAAAATTTAAAATTAAAAATTATTCTAGTATAAAAAATCTAAGGAGTTATAAATTTGCACTGGATTTTCCCCATGAAATTAAATATTTAAGGAAAATGTATTCACTTCTTGTAAAAAAAAAAATTGAAAAAGTATTTACACTGGCTGATTTGATAAAGTTATCAGATAAAATTAACTAAATATTCATTTTTTCATTTTCAAGACATAATTTGCAAATATTATTAGGTTTGTCATTTTTAAAAGACTCTCTAATATTCGACATTTTAGATCCTTGCCAAATTTCTCTCAAATTTTGTTTGAAAACATTACCGATTGGTAGATTTCTTCCTACTGTATTACAACAAGGTCCAACGGTCCCATCAGAGTGTACAGTTACCTGCCCCCAAGGTTCATTGCAGTTATATTTTTTTAGTATGCGCTTATTGTTTTTATTTTTTTTTGAAAGTAAATCATCATAAAAATCAATTGAATTTTCTTTTTGTATTTCGACAGAGTCTACAATGTTTACCCATTTTTCAATGAATTCATCTACCTCGTGTACATTTGTTTCTAATGCAACGAAAGATACTCTTACAAGAGGTAATTTTTTGTTTTGAAGATTTCTTAATTTGATGAAATTCTTTATATTTTTTTCTATTAAAGTGAGTCTACCCGAGTTTATTATTTTTTTATTTACAGGAATTCTAACTTTGTCGTATACCTTTTCTGAGGCTGCATCAATTGACACAAACAGTCTCGTTAAAGAACTATTCAATATGATTTGACTATTTTTATCATTAAGTAAAGTTCCATTAGTAAATAAAAATTGATCCATGATATCTGAGTCTTTTGCCATTTCTAAAACCTTGTCAAAATTTTTATATAGCAAAGGTTCTGACGAACTTAAAAAAAGTGAGTCCAATTTGTTAGTTTTAAAGTCTAAAAATAATTTATTTAAGTCGTTTAATTGTAAAGTGCTTTTTTTTGCATCATTTCGATAACCCTGAAAACACATAGTACATTCTAGATTGCATCTATTTACAAGCTCAAGAATTACTGAAATTGGATAATCTGGTAAATGTACATGCTCTTTATCATTTAAATAATTTTCATATTTTTTTCTATACTCTAAGAATCTTTTACCGAATTTTGGGAATAAATGATCATATAAAACTTTTTCCGTATCAACTTTAGCGTTTCGTTTAACTACGCTCATTGAGAGGAGTTCTTTTCTTTTTAAATCAGGTGTTTTATTTATTTCAGTTTTATTTTGTTGCATAAATTTTTTGATACCATTTATAATATCTTTCGAAACCTCTTGATAGATCAAATTTAGGTTTATATTTCAATAATTTTCGAGCTTTACTTATTGATAAAGTGCCTCTTTCGGCCATTAACTTATCTCTTTTGACATGGGTAATTTTTTGCGATTTAAATCTGCTTAAAATTAAACTTTTTACATTTAACAATGATTTAGCGTTACCATAAGTCAGATTAAATGTTTGATTAGCGGCTTTTTTTTTATTTGATATAATTTTATAAATACCGTCACAAAAATCTTTTATATAAGTAAAATCTAATTTTTCCTTTCCATCTCCTTTAATAAAAAATTTATCTTTTTGAAAAGACTTTTCTAAAAAAATTTGAATCACACGGTTGCTAATACATCTTTCTCCATAAAGCGCTGAGGGTCTGACTATTGTGTAATTTAATCCAAACACATTTGAATAGGATTTAATTAGAAGTTCAGAGGATAGTTTTAGAGATCCATATATACCAATTGGATTACAAATTTCCTTTTCAGTAACAGCACTTTTTTTAAAAGTTCCATAGACCATACTTGACGAAAGAAAAATAAAATGAATTTTTTTTAAATCTTTAACGCTTTCTAAAGAGTTAAATAATGTTTTAAAACTATTATTAAATGCTAGTTCTGGATTTTTATTAGATCTTCCATCGTGAGAAACAGCTGCAAGATGCACTAATACATCTGGTTGGTATTTTTTAACAATATTATTTAATTGGTTTTTGTTTTGAGCATCAACTTTTTTAAATAAAACTTTATTTTTTTTTAAAAGTTTTAATCTTTCATTAATGAAAGTATTATACAGTTTTTTTTTATTTTTATCTTTAATTTCTTTTTTAATATAATTAAGACTATTTATATTTAAATTGTCTGCTACAACAACATTCTGATTTTTCTTTTTAAGTAGAATTGCCAAATTATGACCAATAAAACCGGCTCCACCTACTAATAGAATTTTTCTTTTCATCTTCAGTAACTTATTTTAATTTTTTTATTTTTTTTTAAAGCTTCTTCTGCATATATACTAGCAGTTATTAGATTAAGTTCTTTATGAATATGTTTTTTAATCTCTTTTTTTTTTGATAATAATGAAAAAAACTCAGGCAACAGAGCTGCTTTGCCATCGTAAAGTTTTTCAACTTTAATAGATTTATGAATGCTAGGGTCATAATTTTTATAAGTTCTTGCCCCCATCTCATCATAAATAAATGTTTTTTTTGTACCAAAGATTTTTAATACGTGCTGGTGTTTATATACACACCCAAAATTTGAAGTGATTTTTCCAATTGAACCATTTTTGAAGAAAAAATTACTTTGAACAAAATCAGGGTATTTAAATTTACCTTTTCTTGTTACAACTTTATTAGAATAACTTGCAACACTTGTTGGTAAATCATTAAAAAAATTTATCATTAAATCTATTAAGTGAATTCCTCCTCCTAGTATAACGCTATAGTTTGCATCTTTACCTCTCCATCCATAATTTAGCTTATTTATTCGTCCGTATAAATAATCTCCTTCGAAATAATAAATTTCTCCAAATTTTCCTGCGCTAATCTCTTTAATTATATCTTTCAATAATTGTGAAGATCTCAATACTAAATTTGAAAATAAAAGATTTTTGTACTTTTCTTTTTTAATCAATTTTTTAATTAAATTAAGTTCATTCAAATTTCTACACATCGGTTTTTCTACAAAAATATTAGAATTTTTATAATGTTTTAAAATAAGTTTAGCGTGATCTTTATCAAAATTACTAATAGATAAAATTTTTTCGTTATTAGATTTTTTAAAGCTTTCTAAATCATTATCTAATTTATATAATTTTTTATTTTGCTTAATTGACTTTATTTCAGAAATATAAATATTATTTATATTTTTTTTACTTTTATAATATGTAAAGTGTTCTTTCCCTGTAGAGCCTAAACCAACTATACCTAAATCATAACTTTTCATTTATCCTATCAATTCATTTATTTTTTTAGACATATAAAGAATATTTTTTCTTGAGATATGAGGTCCAATTGGAAAAGAAATTGAATTGTAGGCAATTTTACAAGCATTACGAAATTTTTCTTTTTTACTTTTATATTTCTTTCTATAATAATTTAATAATGGTACCGGGTGTGGATAATAAATACTTGTTTGAATATTTTTTTGTTTTAAAATTTGAATAATTTTATTTCTTTTCAAAAAATTATTTTCTTTTAATATTATAGTTAAAGCATAATAGCTTGATTTATATTTTTTATCACTTTTGGTATTAAGTATTTTAAAGTTTTTACATTTATCAATCTTTGACAAAAGTAAATGATAGTTTTTCTTTCGAACTGATATTTTATTATTTATAATTTTTAGTTCGTCAATACCTATAGCTGACTCCATTTCACTCATTCTATAATTTAATCCCAGGTAATTGATATTATAATTTCCAGGAATTTTTCTATCTTGAGGAGAGGCAATGTCATACCCAAAAGATTTTATTGATTTTAATTTTTGAAAAATATTTCTATTTTTAATTATTATTGCTCCACCTTCTCCGGTTGTAATTATTTTTACTGGATGAAACGAAAAAGCTCCAGCGTCTCCAAAAGTTCCGCTAAACTTATTTTCTATTTTAGATCCAATTGATAAAGCAGTGTCTTCAACAACCTTTAATTTATACTTTTTTGCTATTTTATTTATTTTATTCATATCAGTTGGTTTGCCTAAAAAATGAGTAACACAGATACAAACTGTTTTTGAATTAATTTTTCTTTCAATATCATCTATTTTTATATTTCCGGTTTCAAGTTCACAGTCCACAAACACAGGTTTTGCCCCACAAATTTCGACTGCGTGAGCAGTCGCTACATGCGTTTGAGCTGACATAATTACTTCATCATTTTTTTTCAAACCTATGCATAAATAATATAAATGTAATGAAGCTGTACAAGATGCCGTGGTAAGTATTTGTTTGTTTTTTAAATCAAAAAATTTTGCTAAGTCTTTTTCAAATATTTTTGTAAAGTCACCATGAACGAAATGACCAGTTTTAAAAATCTTATCTATTTTTGTAAGAGTTGATTTTCCTATTTTCGGTTGCGCAAATTTGATCATAATTTAAACTAGAATTACTTTTTTTGATTTGTTTCTCGAAAATATCCCTCTCGAGTCAAATATTTTTTTTGAGTTTTCAAGTAAAGGCAATTTTCTTAGACCACTATGATTTGTACCTATAATAACATAATCATATTTTTTTAAATTCTTTAGACTCACTGATTTATATAATCTATTATTTATTTTTACCTCGTTTATTTTTTCATCATGAAAATCTACAAGATTATTATATCTTACTAAATATTTAAATATCCTAATTGATGGGCTCTCCCTAATATCATTAACATCTGCTTTATATGCTATTCCAACAATTAAAATTTTTTTTTTATGGTTTAGTTTTTTTGTATTTGGTTCATTTTTACAAATTTCATTCAAGAGCCAATCAGTTATTTTAAGGTTGGTCAATCTTGCTAAGCTAATAAATTTTGCATTCACTCCACTTTTTTTTGCGGACCATTTTAAAAAAATAGGATCTATTGGAATACAATGTCCCCCCACACCAGGGCCAGGATAAAACCTATTAAATCCAAATGGTTTTGTGCCTGCAGTATCAATTACTTTGTGAACGTTAATATTCATTTTTTTACAAATCACCTTGAGTTCATTAACTAAGCCAATATTTACTGACCTATAAGAGTTTTCAACAAGTTTTGACATTTCCGCAATTTCTAGAGACTCCGCTGCAAACAGTTTATCAAATACTTTAGAATATAAATTTTTAATTTTATTTAAAGATTTTTTATCATACCCGCTTATTACTTTTGTAGTATTTTCAAAAAAGTATTTATAATTTTTTCTGTTGGTTTGTCCTGGACTTATTCTTTCTGACGAATAACCTATGTAAAAATTTCTTCCTAATTTAAATTTCTTTGAAAGAGGTTTAGCAAATATATCCCTTGTAGCTCCAGGATATACTGTGCTTTCAAGTATAATCGTTTGGCCTTTTTTTAAAAAAGGTTTCATTTTATCAAGAGCCAGCTTTATACCTGCCATATCTGGCTCATTAGATTTATTCAGGGGAGTAGGTAAACATAGAATGATAAAATTACTCTCATTAATTTTTTTAATTTCATCCATGCTGAATAATCTTTTTTTATTAATTATTTTTAATTGTTTGTTTTTTAAATCAGATATGTAGCTTATATTTTTTTTTAGATTTAATATTTTTTCGTGATTTATATCAAATCCATATGCTTTTATTTTTTTTATTGATAAAAGCCGAAGTAAGGGTAATCCTACATAGCCCAAGCCGATAACGGCAACCGATTTATTCTTGATCAATTTATTTTACCTTTTATTTTTTTTTGCAATAATAAATATAGTGTCCGACGATTTTTCTTGATCAAAGATTTTTTGAAAATCAGAATATCTTTTCGTCATTATTTTAAAAACTTTTGTATTTTCAAATTTATGTGTTTGTTGCTTTAAAAAATTAAGTATCATATAAAAATCAAGACCATAGTGCCATCTTAGCATAGGCTTATAGTTAAATTTTCTTAAAAGATAAAATGCACTTTTAGATGTAAATGAGCTTCTTTGACAAGCATTTAGGTGGCGAATAGATTTTTCTGGAAATGTTTTTATCATCTCGTGTGTAATAGAGTCAAAGTCTGGAACATCCAGCATAAAAATTGTTCCTGTTTTTGTCATCTTTTCCAATATTTGCATTTCTTTAATTGGGTAATCAATCATATCGAAATATCCCGTAGAACTTATTACATCAAATTTTGTTTTGTTATCGTAACAATTTTCATAAAAACCCTGTAGGTTTGTTTGAAAAGCTTTAATTCCTTTTTTTTTGGCTAATTTTATATCTCTCTCATTCAAATCAAATCCATAAACTCTTACTCCCATTTTTTTTGCTGAAATCAAAAATTCACCATTTCCACAACCCATATCTAACCAATTAATTCTTTTTGGGTCTTTATTTATTAAATCTAAAACTTGTTTAATTTTAGGTTCACTTAAATTTTTTGTTCTGTAAGATTGTTGTTTACCATGGGTGTGAACAGCGATTATATCTCCGTCTCTTTTCCAAAAACTTTTTAAAAACTTTTCTGAATATCTATATTTATTAAATACGTGAAGGCAATTACTGCACTGCATAAACTCTATATTTAAAACTTTTGATACCAATTTAATTTTTTTTGAATTACATATTATGCATCTTTTTATTTTTTTTTTTATCAGATGATTTGAGAAACTTTTGGGCAACCTTTTTAGAGATTTGATTTTGTTTTAAAAAATCTGATCGTGCAGTTCCTTTTAAAATACTTATATCGATGGGTTTGCCAATAATAGTTTTCATTATTAATTTTAATTTTATATTGATATTATGTTGACATTGTTCAAAATATGAACAATAGTCTTTTGCAACAATAAGTCAAGATAATAAAATTGTAAAATGAGTCTTTTATCTGAATGAGGATAGTTAAATGAAGATCAAAAGTGTTCTAATTTTCTATAATGGCTACAGAGGGTTAATGCTATCAACGTATTTAAGATCAAAAGGTTATAATGTTTTCAATGTAATTACTAAAAAATATCTCCACGAAGATATTTTAAAAATTGCTCCTAAAAAAAATGTTAAGTTTATAAGAAATTTAAAAAATAAAAAACTAATTCAATTTATAAAAAGTAAAAAATTTAATTTAATAATTTCTGCTGGTTTTCCTCATATCTTTAAACCTAATTTTTTTAATCTTTCTACATATGGAATATTAAATTTACACGCAGGGAGGCTACCTAAATACCGTGGTGGCTCGCCTCTGGTATGGCAAATTATAAATAATGAAAAAAAAATTGGAATTTCTATTATCAAAATTAATAAAGGTATTGATACTGGAAATATAGTTTGCTCAGCAAGTTTCCTAAATAATAAAAATGATAATATTTTTTCTGTTCAAATGAAAGCTAATAAAAAATTTCTTAAATTAACTTTGACTGCTATTAAGAATTTAGAAAAGGGAAAAAAATTTTTAAAACAACCAAAAAGTAAGTCTTATTTTAGACAGCGTAATGATAAAGACGCAAGAATTAATTTTCATCAGTCAAATATTGATATTTTTAATTTCGTTAGATCTCAAGATTTTCCTTATAAAGGGGCATATTTTTTTTTAAAAAAAAAAAAGTTTAGACTGTTAAAATGTAAAATAAGCAGATTAAACCCAAATTTAAAATCGGGATGTACCTTTTTTAAAAATGGCAACAAGTATATAAAGTGTAAAAAAAATAGTATCAGATTATTAAAAACAAACCCAGAATTAAAAAAGAATGAAACTATTTAATAAAGATTTAGATAAAGAAATTTTATACATAGCTGAGATTGGTGTTAATCACGAAGGAAATATAAATCGATGTTTAAAATTAATAAAGGACGCTAAAAAAGCTGGTGCCGATGTGGTAAAATTTCAATGCTTTACTCCTAAAAATTATGTTTCTATATATGAGAAAAAGTATAAAATTATAAAAAAATTTTTTTTTGATGAAGTAACTTTTACAAAAATAATCAATTATTGTAAAAAAATTAAAATCAACTTCTTATTCACACCTGTTTCCCATGACTGGATTAATTTTATAAAAAAAAATTCTAGTGTAATAAAAATAGCAAGTGGAGATTTAAATTTTAATTTCCTCATTAAAAAAATCGTAGAGCAAAATTTCAATATTATTCTTTCAACAGGTATTTCTGATTTTAAAGAAATAAAAAAAACATATAATCTTATTAAAAAAAAATATAATGATAAAACAAAAAATAAACTAGTTTTGTTGCATTGTGTTTCAAGTTATCCCGTAAATGACTTTGATGCAAACCTTCGGAGTATTTCATATTTAAAAAAAAAGTTTAACATAACAGTCGGCTACTCCAATCACGTAAACGGAATTAATGCTTGTTTAGGTGCAATTACTCTAGGGGCTAAAGTAATTGAATTTCATTTTACAGATAATAAAAAAAGAAAATTTAGGGATCACAAATTATCTTTAAATGTTTCCGAAGTAAGAGATTTAATAAAAAGAGGTAATAATTTAAAACTGATGCTAGGTAAATATGAGAAAAAAATTTGTAAAAGAATTATTAAAGATAAAAAAACATTATCTAAAGGCATTATTGCAAATAACGATTTAGAGAGAGGAGATATACTATCTAAAGAAAACCTTAGCTTTGCTAGACCAGCAAAATTTTTACACGCAAATCAAGCTAATAAAATTATTGGTAAAAAATTAAAAACAAAAATTCTTGCTGGCAGTTTATTAAAGTTAAAGGATTTTAACTAAATGTGCGGAATTGGCGGATATTACGGCGAGGAAATAATTTCAAAACCTCTAATTAAAAAAACTTTAAATTTAATGAAGAATAGAGGTCCTGATAATCAAAACTTTAAGTTCTTGAAGCACAATTCAAAAAAAATATTTTTATTGTCGTCAAGGTTAAAAATTGTAGATAGGCTTGATAGATCGAATCAACCAATGGAAATTGATGATTGTATTATTTCTTTTAATGGTGAAATTTACAACATAGATGAGATAAGAAAAAAAGTTTTTGAAAATGGTCTTAAATTAAAAACTAAATCAGACACCGAACTCATTTTAAAGATGTACAAAATATTTGGCACAAATTGTGTAAATCATTTTGATGGTATGTGGGCATTTGCGATATTTGATAAGATAAGAGGTTTTCTTTTCATTTCGAGAGACAGGTTGGGAGAAAAACCGTTTTACATCTGTAAAAAATCAAATGGATATTATTTTGGTTCAGAGACAAAATTTATTAGATCATTGCTTGATAATTATAAAGATTTCAATAATAATAAAATTTATAGGTACTTGAAGTTTGGTTATAAGTCAATTGAACAAGATAAAGAAAGTTTTTTTAAAAATATATTTAAAATTGAACCAGGAACAAACATCATTATTAAAAATGATTTGTCTATCAAAAGAACTCAATATTGGAAGCCAAACATAAAGGAAAATAATATATCAGAGAATAAATGCAAAAGGTTAATAAAAGAAAATTTTGAAAATAAGATTAAATCTATATGTAATACCGATTTAAAATTAGGTTTATCTCTTAGCGGTGGAATAGACTCAAATTATATTCTAGGTTACATAACAAAAGTTCTTAATAGAAAATTAAATACTTACTCAATTATTGATAGAAAAAATAAAAAATATGATGAGGAAAATTTAATTGATATAGCTGTAAAAAATCCCAATATAAGGAATCATAAAATTTACTTATTAAATAACAATGAAAATTTTTTAAATTTAAGAAAACTAATTAAATATCATGACAAACCAGTGTCTACAATCAGCTTGTTTCTTCAATCTTTAATTTATAAAAAAATGAAAGAAGACGGTGTAAAAATTTGTGTTTCTGGATGTGGTGCAGATGAATTATTTGCTGGTTATTATCATCACTATAACCTTTATTACAACTCTATTAAGAATGGTCATTTAAAATCATCTTTTAAAAAAAAATGGAATTCTAAAATATACCCCTTACTGAGGAATAAAGAATATAGAAGTCTTACTAAAAAAAATTTACAGAGCTTTTTTAATTTATTAAGCGATGACTATTTGAATTTAAAAAACATCAAAATGTTTAGGGATAAATTTTATTCAAAAAACCTCTTACGAAACAAACTATTAAATGAACTTACTTTACAAACTGTTCCTCTGGCACTTAGTGAGGATGATTTAAATTCAATGTATTACTCTATTGAAAATAGGTCACCTTTTTTAAACAAAGACCTTGTTGAATTGTCTTTTAAAATACCAACTGAACATCTAATGAAAGACTCATACAACAAATACCTTCTTCGAATAAGTTCTAAAAACATAATAGAGGAAAAAATTAGATTAAATAGAGAAAAAAAGGGTTTTAATGCCAATTTTAATTCTGTTTTTTCTTTTAAAAATAATGACTTTAAAGAATGGTTTTTTGACAAAGACAGCAAAAATCCAATTTATGATTTCCTAAACAAAAAGTATTTCATAAATAATTTTAAAAAAAACTCAGAAAATTTTTTTTCAGATATGTCTACGCAAGCTTTATTTAACATATGTAGCGCAAAAATGTTTCTAGAGGAAACTACATTATGATTCTAATACTAGATTTTGGAATAAGTAATATTGGTTCGGTAAAAAATGCTTTAGATTTTTTGTGCCTTAAGAACAAAGTTTCTGATAAAAACTTGGATATAAAAAAAGCTGATAAAATAATAATCCCCGGAAATGGGAATTTTGGAGAGGGATTAAAAAAAATTCGTAAATTAAACATTGTTAATAGTCTAAATGAAAAAATATTGGTTAAAAAAACCCCTGTATTAGGTATTTGCCTAGGTTATCAAATAATGTTTAATGAAAGTGAAGAAAATAGCTCTTGTAAAGGTTTTGGCTGGATTAAAGGAAAAGTTTTAAAATTTAAAAAGAAAAAAAATCTTCCAATTCCACACGTTGGCTGGAATAATATCAGATTTAATAAATTATCTATAACAAAAAATATTCCCAATAACTCAAAATTTTATTTTGACCATTCTTATTTTACAAAAATTGATGAAAAAAAAATTAAATACGGAGAAACAAATTATATAGATAATTTTAAAAGCTTATTTGAAAAAGAAAATATTTTTGGTTGCCAACCTCATTTAGAAAAAAGCCAAAAATTTGGTATACAAATGTTACAAAATTTTTGTAAATTATGATTTCTAAAAGAATAATAGCTGTTTTAACTTTTGATAACGGAGTTCTTACACGAACTCAAAACTTTGAAGCTGACTACACTTATACTCAGAATTTTGTAAACAATACTTTATTTGACGGAATAGTTTTAATTGATATTAGTAAAAATAATAAAAACAGAAATAAATTTTATAGAATAGTAGAAAATTTTGCTAGAAAGTGTTTTGTACCTATTTGTGTTGGTGGAAAAATTAAATCTTTATCCGAAGTGAGAAAATTTCAGGAATTAGGTGCAGATAAAATATTGGTAAATTCTCTATTCATTACAAATAAAAAATTAATAAAAAAGATTATCGCGACTTACGGAAATCAATTTATTGTTGTAGGTATTGATGTAAAAAAAATAAATTTAAAATATTCATGTTTTTACAAACGAGGAAAAGTAAAAATAAAATCTAATCTTAAAAAATACTTACATGAGGTTAATAAATTTACTCCTGGCGAAGTATTAATACAAAGTATTGATAGAGATGGTACTTTTTATGGTTTCGATTTAGAAATCTTAAAATATTTTAAAAAAAACTTGAGCTGTCCGGTTTTAGTTTGTGGTGGAGGTGGCAACTGGAGTCATTTTGTCAGTGCTTTTAGAGATGGAAATATAGATGGGGTTTGCACTAACAACATCTTTCATTTAACTTATCAGAGTATTTTAAGCGCAAAAGAATTTTGCAAAAAAAATTCAATAGATGTGAGATTAGAAAATTAAAATGTTAAAATATTGCAAAAAATGTTTAATGCCATCCACAAGACCAAGAGTTGCTTTTAACAGTACCGGAATATGCAATGCTTGTGGTTATAAGAAAAAATCAAATAAAACTAATTTCAAACAAAGAGAGGCTACTCTAAAAAAAACTATTAAAAACTTGTAAATCAAAAAATTCTAAATATGACTGTATTGTTCCTTGGTCTGGAGGAAAAGATAGTAGTTACGTTGCTTACCAACTTAAGTTTAAGTATGGAGCAAATCCATTGTTGGTAACTTTTTCTCCGTTAATACCCAGTGAGATAGGTAAACATAATAGAAATGAATTAGTTAAGCTAGGATTCGACCATATTTTAGTAAGTCCGAATAAAAAAATTTCTTCCTATCTATCTAAAAGATTTTTGATCGAAAGAGGTAACCCAAAAGTTGCGTGGGATGCTGGAATAAATTCAGCTCCATTTAAGACAGCTTTAGAAAAAAAAATCAAACTTATATTTTATGCTGAACATGGAGAAAGTCATTATGGTGGGAAGGTATTAAAAAAAGACTCAGATAAAATGAGAGATATTAACGAAGTTTATGAACATCAAATAGGAGATGACCCAAGAAACTGGATTGATGGTGTTGTTAAGGAAAATGACATAATTCCTTATAGCATGCCAGATATAGAAGATTTAAAATCAAATGATATACAGGCTTACTACTTCGCTTACTTTGATAATTGGGATGTTAAAAGAAATTATCAATTTATAAAAAATAAAATAGACTTTCAGTGCGATAAATCTGGAAGGTCTCCTGGAACATTCACATCTTACGATAGTTTAGATGATCATATTGACTCTATTTATTATCATTTGCAATTTTTAAAATTTGGATTTGGTAGATGTTGGAGGGACGCCTCACGTCACATTCAATTAGGAAAAATGAAAATAGATGAAGCACTAAAATTAATTGAAAAATATGATGATGAAATAAATGATATAGATTTGTCAGAAACACTAAATTTTTTAAAACTTACAAGAATAGAATTTTTTGAAATTCTTGAAAAACATAGGAATAATGAAATCTGGAAAAAAAGTGGAAATAAACACTCTTTAAAAAATAAACCTTATTGATTAAAAAAATGAGAGAAGTAATTGGAATAATAGATTATGGAATTGGAAATCTTCAATCTGTTGTAAATGCAGTGGAGAAATTATCCTTAAATTATAAAATCATAAATAATGCAAAAGAAATACAAAAATTTAATAAGATTATCTTAATCGGAGTTGGTTCATTCTCGTCTTGTATGGAAAGTTTGGAAAAAAATAAATTTTCCCTCGGATTAAAAAAATTTGTAAAAAGGGATGGTTTTTTATTAGGCATATGTGTTGGAATGCAAGTTTTAATGGAAATAGGAACAGAAAATAAAAGAATAAAGGGTTTGGGGTTTGTTAAAGGTGAGGTAAATATTATGAAAAATTCAAATCAAGATCCTTTACCGCACATAGGTTGGAATGAAATTTCGAAAATTGATAGCGGCTTCAAACTTTTTGAGGGAATTAAAGAAAATTCAAATTTTTATTTTCTACATAGTTATATGGTAAATCCTAAAAATGAAGACTTGCAAGTGGCAGTATCTAATTATGGAGAAAATAATATTGTAGCTGCATTTAAGAAAAAAAATATATTTGGTGTTCAATTTCATCCCGAGAAAAGTCAACTTGTTGGTATGAAATTAATTAAAAATTTTATTAATATTACAAATGCTAAAAACTAGAGTAATCCCTTTAATTCAAATCAGTGGAAATTCAGCTGTTAAAACTATAAATTTTAAAAATTATAGAGTTGTAGGTGATGTGGTTTCTACAATAAAGATTTTTTCAAAAAGAATGGCAGACGAAATGATAATTGTAGATATTGACGCATCTAAAACAAAAAAAATAAATTTTAAATTTTTAAAAAAACTCTCAAAAGAATGTATTATGCCTTTAAGTTTAGGCGGAGGCATCTGTAGTCTAGATGACATCAGTAAAATGTTTGACTCGGGTGCCGATAAAGTAGTGGTCAACAGCTTATTTCACGATAATATTAAGCTTTTAGACAAGGCTGTAAAAAAGTTTGGTAGCCAAGCTGTAATTTTATCAATCGATTTATATGAAGAGAATGGAAAATTAAAGATGTTTTCAAATTCAAAAAATAAAAAAGAAAAACTATTTTGCTTTGAAAAATCTTTAACTGAAATTACAAATACCGGGGTAGGCGAAGTTTTACTTAATTGTGTAGATAATGATGGTGTAATGAGAGGTTACAATAATAAGTTGATCAAAGAAATTTCAACAAAAATAAATATACCAATTATTGCTGCTGGAGGTTGTGGAAAAAGTGAAGACTGTGTTGAAGCTATTCATAGTGGGGCTAAAGCAGTTGCAGCAGGAAGTTTATTTTATTGGGTTGGAGAAAGCATTATTTCTCTAAAGAATACAATGAAACAATCTGGGATAAATGTGAGGTTAATTTAGAGATGTTTTGTAAAACTTGTCTATTTCCTAACACCAAGCCTGATATTAATTTCAATGAGGATGGCATATGTGACTCATGTATATCTGCAAAAAGAAAACATGGTTTGTTTAAATCAATTGATTGGTCGTCTAGAAAAGAAAAATTCGAAAAAATTTTAGATAACGCAAAATTAATATCTGGAAATTATTATAATTGTATTGTGCCAGTAAGTGGTGGAAAAGATAGTACTTGGCAAGTGTACGTGATGAAAAAACTACACAAAATGAATCCTTTAGCAATAACTTTTGACCAGTTCGATCAAACTCCGCTTGGTAGACAAAATCTTGAAGCTCTTAAATCAATAGGTGTTGATCATATTCATTTTACAATGAATCCTGATCTTATTAGAAAGTTAGTACAAACTGGATTTGAAATTGTAGGCGATCCATACTGGGTTAATCACGTTGGAATATTGACCGTTCCTATTCACTTTGCTTGTAAATTTAAAATTCCCTTAGTTGTCTACGGTGAGAATCCTTTATTTGAATATGGAGGACCTGAATTTGACAGAGACAACTATGTAATGAATAAAAAATGGAGACAACAACATGGCGGCATGAGAGGTATGAGAGAAGAAGATGTTGTAGATGAAAACATATCTATAAAAGATATAAGGATGCTTACATTTCCAGAAGATGAAGAAATTGAAAAAAAAAATATTCAAGCATTATTTTATGGTCATTTTTTTAAATGGCAACCTGATAAACATACAGAATTTATAAAAAAATTTGGTTGGAAGGAAGATAGAAAACCTCAAAAGGGATCATGGTCAAAAACAGAAAATTTAGACATGAAATTTATTGATATCAGAGAAAGGATTAAGTTTTTAAAATATGGATATGGTCGAGCTACTGACCAATTAAATATTGCAATTAAATCAAATTTAATCTCAAGAAAGAAAGCATTAAAACTTGCTGATAAAATAGACGGAAAAGTAAATCAAAAAAATATTACTGATTTCTGTAAATATCTAAAAATATCTAAAGAAAGATACAATGAGATAATGGACTCGTTTGTGAACCATAATTTATTTGTGAAAGATAATAAGGGGGAATGGAGAAAAAAATTTAAAAGAAACTGACCCTAATTAAATTTTTTAAATAATTTTGAATACTTCTCCCAGTTGTTAAAAAAATTTATAACTTTTTTATAATTATCTTTTTTATAATTTTTTTTAATTTTTTCACTCTTTTTGGCAACAATTACCATATTCTCGTTATGAACATAATTATTTGTATGGATTATTTCAAAATCAAAAAGAAGTAAAAGATTCCGAAGTGAGTTAAAGGAAAACCTCCATGGATAATTTAAAAACGTACTAGGTTTTTTTCCATAATTGAAATAGTGCTCCATAGTATAAACAGGGGGCACTAAAATTCTTGAGCTTTCAGCAATTATTAAATATTTGTTTTTTTTTTGTTATTTGTTTAATTTTTTTCATTATTGAAAGTGGTTTCGAAGTTGCAGAAAGAGTCCAGGTCATAAATATTACGTCGAAAAAATTTTGATATTTTTTTGATCTATGTTTTCAATACTTGAGTGTATAAACTTTGTCGATTTTGATCTAAAATTTTTCATATTTTTTATTACATTCTCTTTTGAGGCTTCAAAACCGAAATAATTATTATCTCTGTCACTTTTTGACATTAAAGAAATGAGCCCTCCATTACCACAACCTAAATCAGCTATATTTTTTTTTTTTAATTTTAATATTTCTTTTAAAGTTTCTATCGTGTATGTGTGCCTACTTAAAAAATGAGGTGAACGAGATGAATAAACATTTTTATACCTACCCCGCCATCCTTCTAAATTTTTTAAACTGCCATAATATTTCTCTGGTATGATGCATCCTGTTTTTTTTGAAACAAAAAGTTCAATGCCTGCTTTTGCTTTTAAATTTAATTTAATTGACCTGTTTTTAAAAATACCTGAAAAATCTTTTATTAATTCACTTTCGATCTCAAGTTTACTTATTATTTTTTTTTTTCATTATTTTTTACTGATTTTATTATATTTGAGTTGAAGTTATATTTTATTATATGGAATGTTCAACCCAAATACATCCTTGATAAAATGTTTAAAGATTTACAAAATCAATTTGAAAACTCTTTGTTTATAATCACCAGAAGTACTATTTGTGCCAATAGA
>MDTB01065566.1_pt1 | contig 18076 bp, 17 predicted proteins | sample 811161 | NCBI WGS metagenome assembly MDTB01 (sample SAMN05326650, study PRJNA326480) | marine metagenome | isolation source: seawater | place: Mediterranean Sea | collected 2009
ACTGACTCAGGCAATAGTTGGGAACCGGTGCCTTCCTTGACCCAAATGGCTGAAGACAACGGCTGGTGTATTCCACTCGATCCACCGATACCGTCCAGTGCACGTGCGCTAGTTGTTCGAGGTGACAACCTTTGCGTCGGTGTCGAAGTGGGTGGCATTGCGATGTCCAACGACGCCGGTCGGTCTTGGCGGGTGGTTCTGCCAGGGGACAATCCCGACATTCATATGATGTTTGCTCACCCGAACGAGGATGGCGTCATCTACACTTCAACTGGTTATGGTCGATTGGATGGCGTCGCTGAGATGGTAGAAGGCAACGCGGGTGTCTTCAGGTCTGAAGATGGCGGTTACAGTTGGACGTATGCATGGAAGGGCGTTACGCCGCGATACTCTCGTCCCATGTGCATCGATCATCGTGCTCCATATGGACTCACGGTGGCCAGTGCACCGACCGCATTCTCACATTACAAACAGCCTGACGGTGCCGGAGCCATGCTGTTTCGATCGGTCGATGGGGGTGCATCCTGGCGTTCATTGTGCGACGACGCGCATTCGCCCAGCCATGCCAACTTCCACGGACTCACAGTCGACCCCGACAACCCCGGCGGCGTACTCGTCGGAACTGACTCTGGTGAAGTGTGGCGAGTCAGTGAAAACGCAGCCTGGGAGGCTGTGGCGTGCGATCTCCCTCCCGTACTGTCAATCGCAACCACTTAAACCTGTTAGCGAATCGTACACTTCCCATTATTGATCGAAATGACATCACGCTCTTTGATACGGACGCGGAAGCTGACCACGTTGTCATCACGCCATGCTTCAAGCACCTGTGTTTCTCCGGGATACACTGGCGTTGAAAAACGTACGTCGAAGCCCGCGACCTGAGTTTCATCATAGTCCAACATGGCTTTCAGAACGCCGTGGCATGAAATGCCGTATGAACAAAGTCCGTGCAGAATCGGTTTGTCGAAGCCGGCCCGTTTTGCGAACCCAGGGTCACGATGCAGCGGATTACGGTCGCCGCACAGCGCATACACCATCGCCTGGTCTTCGCGTTGTGGCATCTCACAGGTGACATCCGGTTTACGTTCCGGCAACACGTGCGGTTCCGGGGCACCCTCTGCGGTACCGCCAAAACCACCATCACCGCGGTAGAACATCGTCGAGCCAAGGGTAAAGAGCGGTGTACCGTCTTTCAGATTGACGTCGGTTTCAGTCGTGACCAAAGCACCTTTGCCTTCGCCCTTGTCGTAGACACCGGTCGTACGATTAGTCACCAGCGTTTCTGCTGATTGAGGAAGAGGCTGATGCACGGCTAGCCTCTGCTCACCGTGCAGCAGCATTGTAAAGTTCATCTTGCTGGTCAGCCCGGGCGTTCGCGCAGGTGCATCGGGCGACACTGGCCGTCGGCCACGCGACAGTACTGTGGCCGCGGTGGGCACCACGCGCTGTCCCACCGATTCACAGGTGTACTCCAACTCTTTTTCATCAAGGGGATCTTTAGACATCCCGATCGCCACCGCGTATAGCAGTGAATCCCGATCGTTGTATCCACCTTCCAGTTGTACCGGTTCGCGTGCCAGTTCCTCTTCTACGTCTGCCATCGTGATGGGCATGGGTGCTCCCTAAATAATCGTTCTGAATCTGCGTCAGATCGTGCCACAGACTGGGAATCGACACAAAATGTCGTCCTGAACCGAAGGCGCCATCTGTCCCGGATCAACTCGTGGTCCTGGAGCATCACCCGAGATGATGAACCCTGCATATCAGGCGAGGTAGGCCCTTTAGTGAATGATCGATATTGCCTGGTTGCGCCGTGCCCCGGCCAGGAATGGTCGGGTCGCAAGCACGCTTATTTGGTAAAAAGGACGTGCGAAGCAAGAGAATGGCAGGCAAGCACTTTTCTTAAAAATATAGTCATCCAACACTCTCCTCAGAATCCACCCCAATCAACGCCCGGCCGACACTTCGATAATGTGCCGGTCGTGCCTGGATCTGTTGCATCACCGCATGGATATCCTGAAAACATCGATAGATCGGGTGATCATCAAAGATGCCGTCGCTACCAGCCAGTTCATAAATCTTATCGACGACTTCACCAGACGTTCGCATCGCACTCGTTGCCGCCAATCGCAGGCGCGTACGAACGGGACCATTCGGTTGACCGTTTCGTGCTCGTTGATACTCACATTCTTCGGCCATCTCTAGCAGGAAGGCGCGCGCACCCTGCCATCGCGCCTCTGAGTGAGCCAGACCCACGTGCACCATTTCGTCGTCAAGCAGCTTTCGATTGCCAAACGCCGGAACCTTGTCTTGCGCTAGATCGACCAGGGCATCAATGGCATGCCGCGCAATCCCAAGGCCAACAGCACCGAAGGAACTAGCGAACAATAAACCGTTGGGTAAACCGGTCGCCACGCCACAGTGACTCCTGAATACTGCGATAGGCACGGCGTGCCCTTCCGGCACTGCTAGGTTCTCTGCGCTATATTCGCGGCTGCCAGTGCCGTGCAATCCCGTCACGTTCCAGCCACCTCCCAGCGCTACCGATTCTTTCGGCACGATACACATACCAAACTGCGACTGGCCGCTGCTATCGGTAATATCAGCCATGGCACCCAGCCAATCCGCATGCATACACCCACTTGCAAATCGCCAGTGCCCGCTCAGGTAATACAGACCATCGCGCTCCACCGCAACATTGTCGCTGGGTGTCCCCGTTGCCACCACGGCATTCGGGTTCTGTCCCCAGATGTTGTCCGCAACCCCTTCTGGAAGCCCGTCAGCGCCGTTGCAGAACACGCCGCCCTGGCCCACACACCATCCGGTACTTCCGTCAGCTTCAGCAATCGCTTCGATACACCGCAGGTATTTAGGCAATGACAATTCACTACCGCCCAGAGACGCCGGTAGCAGCAATCGAAAGAGTCCAGCCTCTTTCAGCGCATTCGCGAGTAAGGGCGGCAATTCACCGAGACTGGAGATCTCCCCGCCACAGGTTCGGATACGCTCGGCGAAGCCGCGCGCCAAATCCAGTTGCGAAAAGTTTGTTCGGTGGCTCTCAACTCTCAATTTTTAACGTTCTCAAAACACCCATCGTTTCTGGCATCCTATCATTCGACGTATGCTTCACGCATCAGTCCGAACGGGTGCGCTGGTTCACCGCCGTCAGAAAACCACGGAGCATATTGATCTCCATTTCATCCGGTCGCAACCGGGTAAACAATCTACGCAACCGGGTCATCAACTGGCGCGGGTTTTCCGGATCATGGAAACCCACATCGACCAGGGTCTCTTCTAGGTGCGTCATGAAGTGTTCAACCGCATCAGTCGTGGCTGGAGGCATGTCCCAGTCAGGCTCGAGTGGCCCGCCTTCGGCCGCCTGCAGAATCTCATAGCAGATCACCTGAACCGCCATCGCTAGATTTAATGAACTATAGGCTTTTCCCGTCGGAATATTCACATGGAACTGGCATCGGTGGAGTTCCTCGTTGGTTAATCCCCGAGATTCTCGGCCAAACAGGATCGCAATATCACTATCGTCGCGTCGTTCCGACACAACTTTCTCGGCACATGATTTAGGAGTGAGCAACGGCCAGGGAATTCGGCGCTCTCGTGCAGAGGTCCCAACCACCAAGTGGCAACCTTCTATCGCTTCATCCACGCTCGACACGACCGTGGCACGTTCCACAACATCGACGGCGCTGGCGGAACGGAACACGGCTTTCTCGTTAGGGAAGTCCTCAGGACTGACCAGATAAAGGCGAGTCAGTCCCATGTTTTTCATTGCACGAGCGGCAGCGCCGATATTCCCAGGGTGCGAGGTTTCCACAAGTACGATACGAACACTAGGAAACAAGTTGGCTGATTCAGCCATGTCGTCAGTCATAGATCAGGAAGCCGCCTCAAGTGTTTCCAACGGGGGCATCCCCAGCGCTTCACGATAGGTGTTGTGATAATGATGAAGCGCAGGTTCATTGCGCCCAAATACGACGAAATCCTGTGCCTTCGACAAGGCTCCCTTATGCGCGCTGGCGGCAACCCAATAGTCTTCAGACTGAATCACCGAAGCAAATCCGGCGGCACGTTCCGTCGGTGATCGCGTATCACGCTGCTCCGTGATTTCCGGCGGAAAGTAATCCTTTCGGTAGAAGGCCACTTCCGAATAACTGTCATTCGGGTTCTCACCACGGGGATACACCCTCACCAGTGTTGGCCCGTTCATACCCAGGATGATCTGGACATTTGGGAAGATGTAGTAAACCGGTATGCCTGCAAAGAGAACGTGCCAGAACTCCGGTGGCACATCGCGCATGCGGTCTATACCACGATGGCACAAAACCATACGATGATTTCGAGCATACGTGTCGTAGGCCTGGCAGTTGCCATAAACTCCCGGTGCCAAGGTATCTTTGTGCAGCGTATCAAAGTGGTAGGTCTCTCCAAAGGTATCGATCGCGAGCTTCCAGTTCATGGCGGTGTCGTAGGTAGCTTCCCACTCACGAGTTGCGCTCGTAAAGTCCCACTCTGCCAATTCGGCCCCCAATCCACCGAGCATCTCGTCAATGTCAAAACTGGTGTCGGGATTGGCGCAGACCCACAGCAGGCCATGTCGTTCCACTGCCGGTAACGCCACCAGACCAAAACAGGATTTGTCGATCTCACCAAAATGAGAAGCCTTCGGCACCGCCACAAGATCACCAGCCGCAGAATAGCCCCATGCGTGAAACGGACAACTGAAAACAGTCTTCCGACCCCGCTTCTCATGTTCGACTACCGCACCCCGGTGTCGACAGACATTTAGGAAGGCTCTGAACTCTCCGTCTTTGTCCCTAGTACACAGGATGGGTTTACCCAGATCCTCGGAAGTAAAAAACGAACCGGGTTCAGGCAGATCGCCCGAGAAACCCAGCATCTGGGGGTAGTCCTGGAAGAAGTGCTGCCATTCCCTGCGTGCGACATCTGCGTCGGTGTAGCTGGACACCGGGTTCTTCAACATGGTACCGGCATCAACATTGGTGTCATGATCTACGTGATCCATAAGAAGTCTGATAACGCGATCCTGCTCATCTTTCTTCATTGCTATCCGTCGACCTCTTTATATGCTGACACCTTAGCCGGACAGTGACATAGCCCGCATCCGAATACCAGACGCCGCGCAAATCGCATTGGCGATCGCAGGCGCAACCGTCAGCACCTCAGGGTCTTCATCTAAGGTAAAGGGGTTACCGTAGATAGTAAGAGCATATTTCATAACCTTCCTGCGGTTGACCACGATCGCATGTAAGATCATTCGGACGTTAGCCTCGGTGGCTAAGGCATGCCTATCTCAAACATTAATCCTCGGTTAACCAGTTCCTGACGACCAATGGCACGTGTGAAATCCTGAATCATCATTGATACGTACATACCCTATGAGCCAGCGTCACGGACTAGCGCCGTACTTGTTATCCGTCACTCTGTTGTTGTCCGCCTGCTCCGGCGGGGACAACGAATCCGCTGCCTTGCATGCCACCGAATCCGATCACTACAAGTACCAATCAGCCTCACGGGATGGCATTGGCAAAATCTACGAAGGTCGAGAAATCTCTCAGGTCATGGGTCACCTGGGAGCTGGATGGCTAGAACGATCGTCCCGGATGCGGGAGGAACGAACCGACCTGCTGATCAGGCGCTTGCCCCTCTCCGAGGACAGTGTCGTCGCTGACATCGGAGCTGGAACTGGCTATTTCACATTTCCCGTCGCAAGACGGGTTCCGAAGGGCCGTGTATATGCGGTCGATATCCAAACCGAAATGCTGGACATCATCGCAGCACGGCAAACTGATCTGGGGATCAGAAACATCGTGCCTGTTCTGGGTCAGATCGACGACCCTGGTCTGGATGCAAACACCGTGGATCTTATTTTTATCGTCGACGCCTATCATGAGTTTTCCCATCCCCGTGAAATGGGAGACGCGATGGTCCGCGCGCTCAAGCCCGGAGGGCGACTTGTACTGATCGAATACCGTACGGAGGACGCATTTGTTCCAATCAAAACACTACACAAAATGTCCGAAGCTCAGGTCAGAAAAGAGATGACGTCAATCGGTCTCGAGTGGGAAGCTACCCACGATTTTCTACCACAGCAGCACTTCCTCGTATTCCAAAAAGCAACCATCTGAGACTCTCTAAAGAACTGTCCCCATCGGTGACAGAGACACCACTTTGTTACACTAGCGTTCGATTCGCCATCGCAATGGAACGCAGCATGACTGATCCAGATGAAATAAGATTACTGGTCCAGAAATTGGGCTTCTCTCTCGATAACGTACAGCTCGCGGCTGTTTCAAACGCTCTGGACGGTTGGTATGCCAAAGCCCGAAAGGCCCGACCCGATCGTGAGCCTGTGCCGCTCAGCACGGCGATTGAAAGAGCTGGTTGCAGTCCCTACATTGCCGGAAAAACGACTCAGTCCTATACGATAGATGGTACGGTCGTTTCTGGTTTCGAAGGGGTTCGCGATGCGTTTACTAACAATTTCATCAAGGGGCTTGAGCGTAACGCACAGCTATGCATCGTTCGCGATGGAGAACGTATAGTAGATCTCTGGGGCACGAATACAGAAACCGGGCAATCTACGGCACCAACCTCTGGATACGATGGCGACACCCTACAGGCCGTTTACAGTTCAGGGAAAGCAATCGAATCAACCGTGTTCGCGATGGCCGTTGACCGCGGACTATGCCGGTTCGATGACCCAGTGACAAAATATTGGCCGGAATTCGGGGAACATGGCAAAGATGTTTTGACGATTGCGGATGTGCTACGACACGACGCTGGACTACACGCTTTTCATACGGCATTCAGTCGAGAGGATGTCCTCGATCAGGCCAACCCGGACGGCAACATGTCCCGAATCATTGCAACCCAGGCGCCATGGCGATGGGCGTCAGGGCGGTACGAAGGCCAGATTCCCCGTGTCTATCACGCGGTTTCACGAGGCTACGTATTGAATCAGATCCTGATCCGTGTCGATCCCGACGCTCGCACCATCGGTCAATGGATGACGCAGGAACTGTGCGGACCTCTGGGAGCAGACTTCTTCTGTGGTCAACATGATGCCTCGTTTGCTGCAGGCAATCTGCCTGAGGCCAAAATGGGTTTTCGCACTGCCCCAGACCACGTCTACCGGTTCGCCAATGCAACCGTGTCTGGTATGGTTCGAGGTATCCTGAACGAGCCATCTCCTATGGAAGCTCAGATGGCCCGCCTGCGAGAAGACGCTTTGTTTCCGCTCAGCCCCGAGGGTGACCCGCAAGGTCGTGTCACCGGTGATCGTCCAAATCCCATGGGATTTGAAGCAGACCCAGGGGATCCAGACAGCAGTGCACTCGAAATCACGTCCAGCAGCAGTCACGCCAGTGCCAGAGGCATGGCAACGATCATGGGCATGCTCGCTAACGGCGGACAACTCGGTAGTACCCGAGTTATCTCTGAAGCGGCGATCGAGACAGCGACGCTGCATCCCGTCCATGCCAGCGATCGGCCTAATGGCCGCTTTGGTATGGCGGATTCCAATTTCGTTCAGTCAGGTTGGGGCGTGACCGGAGAGCACACGTTTGGCTGGGGTGGTGCCGGTGGTTCGGTGATCCAGTTCAGTCCCAGCAAGGGCATCGGCTTTGCATACACCTGTACCGGATTTGGCAGTGGCTTCTCTGGCGATCAAGATCGCGTCGGGCCGCTGGTGAAAGCTCTCCATGGCGCAACTGGCTAACTATTCGATTTGCAGTAGCGCAGCTGAAACCGTGGTGACTAGAACTTGGCGCGCCCGGCGCGATTTGAACGCGCGACCTTTGGCTTCGGAGGCCAACACTCTATCCAGCTGAGCTACGGGCGCAGACTCTGGCCAGAGTAGTCCGGTCCAGGGAGAATCAGTATACCCAATGATGAGACGATCTGATCTTCACGAGGACCGGCTCACCCAAGGCCGCAGGTTCAACTAGCATCCCCAAGATTTTCTTCATCACTCGAATCCGTCGCGTTGACAATATGACCTTGACCTGCCTTCCTTGAATTCCTCCAGGTTCTTCGGCGCACCACTCCCACGCGCTCTGACGATCCCGGAACACCATCGTGTTGATTCCTGCCAAGATCGATACGGAACATCTGATCATTGGTCTGCGTCGGAACAACGTCGAAAACAGTTTCTACAGTCGAATATTGGTTCGCAGCTTGATTACCTTTGGAATAGCGAACCCTTCTTACCGAACCACCTTTCTCCAGGGAAGTAATACGTTCAGCGCAGCACAGAATCTTGCGACCGATATTGACAGGATGACTAATGCGACGTTCGTCGGGGAGGACATCAAGCTCTTGTTTCCCTGTAGCGGCCTCGCGGTCGGCATCGTTTCTGGCTAAATCCACACATCGGACCACACGGCTGATCGAATCTGGATCGCACCGGACGCCTATACCCCACCCCTTGCGAGCGATTATTTCAGCGGTCGAGACCATGCGTTAACCGTTGCACTCATACTCGGAGAATACTCCCGTTAGGGACACGATTGCGCAACGTCTCTTTCCTCACAGAACCTGTCGCAATAGACTGCATCGATGAGAACCAAATTGATCTTGATCTTCTTCATCTTTGCCTCCAGCACCACCCGTGCAGATGAGATCAGGATTGCTGTCGCCTCAAACTTTAGAAGTCCGATGGTCGAAATCGCGAGACTGTTTGAGGCGGAATCAGAACACAAGATTATAGTCAGTTACGGCGCCTCAGGAAAACTGTTTGCACAGATTATCAACGGCGCACCTATTGATGTTTTTCTCTCTGCAGATCAGGTTAAACCGCAAAAACTAATCGAGCGGAAGCTTGCTATCGCTGACAGTCAGACGACTTATGGGTATGGCGCTCTAGTGCTTTGGTCATATCAGATATCGACACTACCGCTGCAGGACATTCTGGTCGAATCGAAGGGGCGCATCGCAATGGCCAATCCCCGTCTCGCTCCTTATGGTCAGGCAGCGCTTGAAACCTTGCGGGCACTATCGATGATTAAGCCAACCCAGCACCGATGGGTGTTGGGTGAGAACATCGCCCAGACGTTCCATTTTGTTCACAGTGGCAATGCCACGATCGGCTTTATCGCAAGATCGCAGCTCCGAGATGCCTCGAAGATAAGTGGTACAACGTGGGCAGTGCCACCTGAACTACACACGCCCATCGCACAAGATGCTGTGATCCTCACTAGGGCAGAACACTTAATCGCTGCCCGCAGTTTCATTCAGTTTCTCGGCGCAGCTCGGGTTGCGAACATTATTGAAGAACATGGCTACGAAACTACTAGAGCCACAAGAGACGATCCCACACGCAAACGGGAGCGTTAAGTATCGTTCTATTCTGTCGGTCCCCACAGATGTCCACCCGTGGCATCCAGTGGCGACACACGCACCAGCCTCAAGATCGTTCAAGCATCAACAGAAACTCATCAAACCCGGGAGCAATGACAGTGATAATGGCTGTGGTCGTCACCATGACGACATCCATCATCCCCATCCGAATTGCAAACGCTGTCCCAGCACCATCGGTCCCGAAGACAAAAAAACCGTCCAACGCAATCGACGAAGAGAGTCCACCGTCCAACTCCCGCGTGCTGTATATGTGAATCCGACCCTGTCCAATCGCGATAGGGCCAACCGTGCCATTGGTCTCTCGCAGCAGGCCGAGGTATGCAGCGGGGAGTTCAAACTCTGCACCAGCCAAAAGATTGTCGATAGCGGATTCCTCCGCAGGGGGATTGTCCTGCCAGGATGATGACATACGGGCTCCTCATTCGGGCATCAGATTATAGACGAAGACGTGCTCTGATCCGCCCCGTTATACTATGACCCTAGACATCAACCGCTGATACGAGGGGACGACCATGTGGAGAATGACGCTGAAACAGCGACGTCGCCATAGTGAGCTGATGGCTCAGTTTGAGAAAATGAAAAAAGATCCCTACCTCCAGCCACCCCCAGACTATGAGATCGGCGCAGATCCGGAAGAAGACAAGAAGTACACGTCGGCATTCAGTGCTATGAATGCACTCCTTGAAGAAATCCAAAAGCTTGAAGAAAAATCTCGAGAAGGCAACTGACGCGACGGGAGTCGGCTGTATGATACCCCGGCAACTATTAATCGGTCTGTGCACAATGATCCTGGCGTCTGGCGCAGCAAATCGAAAACTATGAAAGCAACACCCGTTCGACGCCTCTCTGCCACAAATCACACGGGTATTAGGTAACGCGCTTCGCGTAGTGCTAGAGACTACTGGTAATTGTGATGGTCTCGACTTCGTAGGTCCGTTCCGGTCGGCCTATGGTGTCTATATCGTAGAAATTGAAGACTATCTAGCGGCACATATCCCAACGATCGCTGCTGCACGGGATCGCGTATCGACTGACTGGCGTCAGCCACAGCTCGATATAGCTAGCGATGACTACTACGCCAGTATTTGTGGAAAATACATCGTCACCATTGCAGGCAAGCTTACCGCAACTGGCGAGTAAGGCCCTTGTACCTTAGACACCGACACTTTATTTGGACTAGAACGATGACGACATTACGATGGGGGCTATTGGCTGCAGGTGCCATCGCGAGAGCATTCGCAACAGGCTTGCAACAGACAAATTCCGGGGAGGTTGTTGCGGTTGCGGCACGCAATGGTGACGATGCGAACAAGTTTGCAAATGAGTTTGATATACCTCGAGCCCACGAAGGTTACGATGCGCTAATCGCAGATCCTTCTGTTGACGCCATCTACTTGTCGACCCCACACAATCACCATGCGGAGTGGGCCATCAAGGCAGCCAACGCGGGTAAACACATACTCTGTGAAAAACCGATCACGGTGAACCTGGCGGATGCTGATTCAGTCATCAATGCTGCACGTGGCAACAGAATCACGTTCATGGAGGCATTCATGTATCGGACCCATCCACAGATGGGCACTCTACGAGATCTGATTACTTCAGGCGAAATTGGTGAGGTACGATTTATCGATGCCAAACACGGATTCAACGCTGGACCCAACTTCAATCTCAGGGTCACCGACAAAGCTCTTGCAGGCGGAGGCATCCTGGATGTTGGATGTTACCCCATGTCATTCTGTCGGCTGGTTGCAGGAATGGCGACCCATCAGCCCTTTGTCAATCCAACGAGCGTTCGTGGTGTTGCACAAATTAATCCAGATTATGGTATCGATGAATGGGCGACGGCATCTCTGGCATTCGAGGGTGGCCTCGCAGCTCAGATATCAACGGCGGTGCAGGTCACCTTGCGAAATCAGGCCACGGTTTTCGGTTCCCATGGATCCATCAATATTCATTCACCCTGGGGCGGTAATGGACGTCAGGCAGGCGAAACCAAACTATCGGTGTTCCACCCTGGGCAACCAACGGAAGAAAAACTGATTCCATTGGATCGGGGTATCTATGCCCAGGAGGCTGACATGTTCGCTAGGGCGGTGCAGCGAGGCGAAACGGAAGTGACCGCCATGACCTGGGAGGACACCCTGGGGAACATGGCTGCATTGGACACCTGGCGCCGCGAGGTAGGGCTGACCTACGACTTCGAATAGAACTTGGAAGGTCCGACCTGGAATCGATCATTCAGGTTCCAATCGTTGCGTTGTCTCAGCTTGGGCAACAATGTCGTCCCAGTCCCACAGTTGTGGAATCGTTTTTATGTCAGACCAGAGCGTTGACTGATCAGCATAGTGCACACTGCCAGGGTGTCCGGATGCTCCGAGTGGCACAATCCAACGCGAACGTCGCCAGTCAGACGGATCATGAATATAGCGGTTGACCGACATCAGGATCGAAGTGAAAGGGTCGACCTGAGAATACGCACCTGCCAACGGTGTGTCTGAATCACCGTGAACCCTCATCGACGGAGGATCCAGTCGGTCCGCATCATCTGGAAACACACGAGATAAAGGATGTTTAGGTTTCGTACGATGACTGTCTCCCCACAACCAGGTTGTTGGATCTCTTCCAAGTTTCTCAACAAGTGACGATATCGCGACCGAAAAAGTACGGATCATCACCGCATCCCAGTCGTCTCCCGTCTCCAGAACAGAAATATCGTCTTGCTCAAGCGCCTTGAGTCCTCGACTGAAAACGCCTACTGTGTGAGCTGCGGCTCCCTTACCTATGCCAAAAGCCGTACCACGTATTTCATCGACCAGCGGGCCGAACGCGACGTTCATCAGTTCAGCAAACATCGCCACTCGCCACGCACTGTAAATGGTCGGTGCTGCCAGATCTCGATCCATCTCACCATCCCACGCCATCATCAACTCATGCGCAGTTCCTTCGGCGTCGGATACCGGCTCAAGCACGTGCAGTCGTTGTCTGAACAATTCAGAAGGTAGTGAGCGACGATCAGCGTGGATGTCAGCCATGGCCGCAACGTCGGCCGTCCCAATCTTGATGTTTTCAATCCGTGAGGTGACTCGACGAGCACGCCAGTCGGGCGCAAACGCGGTACTTATGTAGTGTGGATAGTCGGCGGTCGTCGGCGCGTTGTTACAGGTTACGACGAATCCTGCCTTCGGATTTCGAACAGCGGGTAACTCCGTAAACGGAATCTCCCCCTGCCACTCATGATCTTCTTCCCATCCCGGAACGGGCGTCCAGGCATTATCTTCGTGTCGAACAGGAATACGTCCCCGGTACCTGTAACCAAACTCGCCATGGACATCTGCATAGACAAAGTTATTAACAGGTTCTGTCCAATCAGCGACCGCAGCCTCTATCTCATCCGCATTTTTAGCATGCAAGAGCTGATAGACCGTATTCATCCAAGGTGTTCCCGACTCCGTCCCGGTATGTCGAAACGCGAGGCCACTCCCTGACGACGGACTACCAGCAACAATCGGGCCATGAAGTGTGCTGACAACCTGCAACTCCTCCGGGTCTTCGCCACGGATATCGATCTGCTCATACCGGACTTCAGCGGCAAACCACTTTGGACCGCGTGCGTACTGCAGCACACCTTCCTTAGTACGGAATTTCTCAATATAGAGATCCTGATAGTCAGCCATGCCATGTGTCATACCCCAGGCGGCGTATTCCGTATGACTGAAATGCGGCATCCCCGGCACGCCTGGGACTGAAAATCCGCTGCAACGAAATGACGTGCAGACGATGTGATTCTGGTAGTACACATTTGGTGTATCCAGAGCGCGATGGGAGTCACCTGCGACGAGAGGTAGCCCTGATTTCGTTCGATCCCCTGAGATCACCCAGGCATTACTACCCGCATCCGTCTCTCCCGGTTGGGCCAACGCCTCCGCGGCTTTCGCAAAGACAGCCAGCACATCCGGTGTAAGTTCTCCAAATACATCGCCGGGTGGTGTAGACACCAGGCTGTCGTCAGGGTAAGCCGGAAACAGCTTTGCGGATTCTTCTGGACCCAGCATCTGGGTCAGTCGTGCGCGCCACAACTTGCCTTCATAGGACCCCATCAACATGTTGCGAACCTTGTAGACAGCGATACAGTGCCATGGCTCCCATGAATCAGGTCCAGTCCCGAGCAGCCGGTACTCCACTGGCAGTGTTGCAGTCGTGTTGATGAACGCGTTTACACCCGCGGTGTAAGCTGAAATCATGTCTACTGTCGCTTTGCTGCTCACCGCCAGATCAGCTTTTGCAGCTGACTCAAGGCCCATAGTCCGCATCAGTCGATCCTCAACGAGGCCACTTGCGCCGACCCATGATGACCAACGACCAAGCGCACGATGTCGATCGTAGTCCATTTGCCACAATCGATCCTGAGCAGTTGCATACCCTTGCGCAAAGAAAACATCATGCTCGCTACTAGCGTTGATATGGGGCACTCCAAATGCATCCCGAACGATCACTACCGGGGATATGAGACCATCAACATGAATGGTCGAGGACGTATCCGGCAATGCAGAAAGCAGGTCATTCTCGGTTAGCATGTTTGAGCCTGTTCAGTCCGATTAGGAAAGCAGCGTCAAAGAACGACGTGCCGAGTATCGTCTTTGTCATGACCAATCCAGATTGAGATCCGCCAACCTTCATCCGTAAGTACTGTGATGTAGGAAGCATGGAAGCGATGGTATTCCTCGTGGGATCGGTTGAATCGACCGCAATCGACCGTTACAAAGGCAGTCCGATCGTCCGTCATCATGACATCAACCAAATGCAAGACGCTGTGATGATAGTCGTCAGGGAGGGCAGCGTGCGCTCGACGCCATCGCTCATCACTGTCTTCTTCAGTTGAGACCGAGTAGATACGCCCGCGAAACATCGACACCGAAGGTACATGGCAAAACGGTCTCAATAATGTGGGATCACCTTTGTGGAATGCCTCTCCAAAGGTATCGCTATAGGTTCTGATGTGATCGGCAACCTGCCGTTCCAACAATGTTGGTTCGGCAGTCGATCGCGTGGCATCCATCAACTTATTTTATGCCGTCAACGCCCGCTTTGATGCCTTCAGCGGCCCAACCCTGCCATGGCAGCGTAAAGAACTGGAATCCCTTTCCGATCAGTTCCGCTGGTGAGATACCGGGCGGTACGAAGAACATCCCTGGGGCCACGTTAGCTTTTTTGCAGGCTGCACACACACGATCCAGCGCCTCGTGGTATTTAGGATTAGTATAGTCGAGAGGGACATCGAGGTTGATGGAAAGATCAGACGGTCCAATCAGCAATACATCAATGCCTGGGACCGCCAGTATGGCGTCGAGGTTGTCGAGGCCTTGTACCGTTTCAACCATCGGGATGATTAGCAGCTGTTCGTTGACAGCATCCATGTACTCACGGTAGTTCGAGAATTCGCCCCACTCGCCACGCATGCCCGCTGAGCTTCGTACACCATCAAATGGATACTTGCAGTAGCTCACCATTCGGGCGGCTTCCTCCGCCGTATTCACCATAGGTACGATGATACCTTTGGCACCAATGTCCAGGGCGTAACAGATCTGATCAGCAACGTTTTCACCCACACGCACGATCGGAGTTGCTTTCCGGCGTCGCATAGATGCCAACGATGGTCCAAGTGCTTTAATTTCAACGGGTGAATGCTGGGTATCAAACAGCAGGAAGTCGAAGCCGGCATCCGCAAGAAAGCCAATCTCCTGATCCGGTGAGGGTGAAGTCCCAACGGCAGTTTGCCCTGCTCGCAGCATGTCCTTTACAGCATTCATCGTGAGCTCCTTTATTTGATTCAGATTAGGGTTTGACCCCGATTATGGTGTCACGTGTTGATCGCTATCAACCAGTCATCACTTCATGAGGACGGTTGGCGCTTGAGCGCTTGTGACTATAATACGGCCAGCGACCATAATCGACCCGCACACAGGCGCCCTGGTCAACCTGCGTTCGATGCTGCTTTTGGGGTATGCAAGAACAAACGAGCAACCCACAACCGACACTCGTACCGAACCTCGACAGTACGCTGATCTGCAGGGATAAGCTGTTGGTCCCGGCTCGCGATGCTAAAGAAGAAGTTTGTCTATCTGTTGGTTGTACTATTCTGGTTGTTTAATGGTCGATCCGTATTGAAAACAAGGATCGCGGAACAGGTTGTTTTGGTAGTCACGACGCTAACTTAAAGACGCACCCAGTCCATACACCGTGATTAGCATCGGACTAATTGCGGTATCATCAACGATCCCCACGGATAAGTTGCTTAGCTTTCTAAAACCCTAGCAATCTCGCATACCGATCGCGGTGAAACGACTGATTACCCCAGGCTGCCTCTAACGGGCGCGCACGTTTGAGATAAAGGCCTGCATCAAACTCGTCCGTCATCCCAATGCCACCGTGTATCTGAATCAACTCGTTGGACATGTGATGAACAAACTCACCTGTTCTTGTCTTTGACAGAGAACACAATTCAGCGGCATCGTCCGAGTCTGCATCAATCGCCTGAAGCGCGCCCTCCATACAGGATCGGGTCAACTCCATTTCAGTAAACAGATCCGCCGCACGATGTCCCAAGGCCTGGAAAGAGCCAATCACCTGACCAAATTGAACACGTGTCTTTAAGTACTCGAGGGTCATATCGAAAGCCTGGCATGCAGTACCCATCATCTCTGCTGCCGTGGTCGCGCACGCTCGATCGAGAATCTTGTCCAAAGGTCCATAGCCGGCGTCAAGGGCACCCAAAATCCCATCGTGACCGACCTTTACACCAGAGAATGACAGATTCGCATAACCTCGACTATCGACTGTACTGAGAGAAGTACGCGACAGCCCCTCCGTCTCTGCATCTACAAGCACGAGCGTGATCCCGTCTTCATCCCCAGGCTGACCCGATGTACGGGTGGCCACGACAAAGTGAGTGGCAGCCACACCTTCTTGAACCATGACCTTCTCACCGGTGAGCGTCAATCCTTCACCATCAGGTAATGCGGACAGACTCACCTGGCGCGGATTGTGCCGGGGACCTTCATCAACGGCCAGCGTGACAACATTACTGCCATCTACAATGCCAGGCAGTATGCGTTGTCTCTGTTCTTCTGAACCGGCAACCAGCAAAGCTGTCGCACCGATACCCGCAGAAGCAAGCAGTGGCGACGCCGTCAGCTGTCGGCCCGTCTCTTCCAGCACAATGCCCAAGGTCAGGTACCCCAAACCAGAGCCCCCGTATCGCTCCGGCACTAGGATGCCGGACCAGCCCATGTCGATCATCGCCCGCCAGTCCTCTTCGAGGAAAGACAGCGGCGCATCTTCATCGCGCATCTTGCGGAATTTAGACACGGGAGATTGTTCGGTTACCCAGGCGCGCGCCTGGTCCCTGATGAGGGTTTGTTCTTCGGTCAGAGCAGCCATTGTCTATCCGCCTTTGCCTTTTCCTGCCATGCCTTCCGGCGCTTCTATCCTTTCTGGGTCGTTTCAGGTAAACCAAGAATATTCTTTGAGATGATGTTCTTCTGAACCTCGAATGAGCCACCGTAGATTGACATCGCCTTGCCTGATAACCAGCCACGCACTGTGGCAAGTTCCTCGGCCGTGAAATCATCACCTTCCCAGCCAAGCCCCTGATTACCCATCATCTCGATGGTGAGTTCGGATCGCGCCTGAGCTACCAACGTTGCAGAGTTCTTCAGGATCGAAGCGGCGGCGGAGACTTCCACTTTACCTTTCGCTTCGGCGCGAATCCGACTGCCAGTCATCGCATGTGCACGAGCCGCCATCAAATGAGATGTCAGTCGGGCACGGAGATCTGCGTCTGACAACTCACCATCAGCGTTTGTGCCAACATACTTTTTCGCTGCATCCTGGAGAGACAGACCCCCCCCGCTCCCACCACTCGGTGCGCCTGCACCCGTCTGGCTTTGACGTTCATGTTGGAGTAATCGTTTCACGACGCTCCAACCGTCGTTGAGTGGCCCGAGTAAGTCGTCCTTTTCACCGCGCGCGTCGTCGAAAAACGTTTCACAAAACGGGGAGGCGCCACCAATCAACTTGATCGGTTTCGTCCTCACGCCTTCCTGATCCATCTTCAACATCAGAAAACTAATGCCGTCTCTTTTCTTAGCGGATGCATCTGTCCTCACCAGCGCCCCACACCACTGTGAGCGATCCGCTCCCGAGGTCCAGATTTTCTGACCGTTGACAGTCCAACTGTCACCGTCGTCCTGCGCTTTTGTTGTCAGGGACGCAAGATCAGAGCCGGCGTTGGGTTCGGAGAGCCCCAGACACCATCTGACCTGACCCGATGCGATACCCGGCAGATGTCTGAGTTTCTGCTCCTCTGTCCCGTATTCGAGCACTGTCGGTCCCACCATGGTGACACCCATCCCAGCCAGTCCCGGGATTGGATTGAAGGCACCCACCTTCGCCATCTCCGAGGATAATACCGCAGCATCTCGATCCGACAGTCCTGCCCCGCCATATTCTCTGGGCCAGGTCGGGGCGCCGTAGCCAGCCTCGGCGAGGTCCTGACGCCATTGTTCTGCATCACTGGAGAGCCCGTTCTCACTGAATGCCGATTCCATAATGCCCGCTGCGTTAGCTTTCAGTGATGCTGGGAAGTGCTCAGAGAGCCAACTCTGAACCTGGGAACGAAATG
>MDTB01143834.1_pt1 | contig 18075 bp, 14 predicted proteins | sample 811161 | NCBI WGS metagenome assembly MDTB01 (sample SAMN05326650, study PRJNA326480) | marine metagenome | isolation source: seawater | place: Mediterranean Sea | collected 2009
TCCAACTTTATATCAAAATACGCGCGGCATATATGTGAAAGGGACCCTACTTAAAAATTTCTCTTTTGCCACAACCTTCGTAGAAAATCAAGCGCGGTTTAGCAAATATGAAAATAATTTTATCTCGAGCCATGGAGAATTTTATCCCAATGCCTCAACTGTTCAGCAAAACGGTGTGGTCTCCGGCGGAGGGCGAACGAAACCGTTCAAGGAAGGTGGATATGATTACGGCTATGCCATCGGTTCGTTTATATACAAACCCATTGAAAATCTCGAAATACGTGCAGGAAATGCGCCGACCTTTGTGGGTTCGGGTTACCGTTCTTTGATCCTTTCGGACAACAGCTATCAAGCGCCGAGTATTGATATAAAATATACCTTTCTAAAAAAATGGAGCTACGGTGTTCGCAGAACCAGGCGCTTTAATTTGATTCGAAAGGCAGCTTTTTCAACGGTAGAGGGCTACTATCAACCTAAAGCTTCTTCAAGACATTATTTAAACTATCAAGTCAATAAAAATATCACGCTTGGGCTCTCTGAAAATTCGATTTGGTCTATGGGGGACAGCGTGACTACAAAGCCTAGTGGCTTATACTATGCTCCTATGCCCTTTCTTGGCCTAACCCAGTCCACCAATCATACAATTTATGGTTTTGATGCCTGGGAAGTAGCTGGGAAAAAAACAAAGTTTTATCAGCAATTTGTGCTTGCTGGATTTGATGTTTCACAAATGGGATTCCAATTGGGGGTTCGCTTCTATGACCTGCTTCCAAATTCCATGCTTCAGCTCGAATACAATAAGGTAGGTAGTGAATTGTATGCTGCTGACACCCCCAATATGAGTTACACACACTACAACCTTCCGCTTGCCCATCCAAAAGGACAGGGTTTTGATGAGCTGGTTATTCGTGCTAATGTCTCGATCAAACGTATTTATGGAGAAAGCAAAACCGTTTGCTATTGGCTTAGAAATTATAACGAACGCGACCTGCTTCCAATGGACAATGAAAGCCCTTCAATTGAAGACCTAATCATACACCAACAGTTTGAATTGGGCTACCGAATCAATCCAAAAATCAATTTCTGTTTATTCGGGCGAGCAGTGCTTCGAATTTCTGATCTTGACCCGACACAAATACTCCTGCACATTGGCTTGAGTACAAACCTATTCAATAGCTACAATGATTATTAGGCACACCATATTGTTTTTATGTGCACTCTCTGCCGCGGGCTCATGGAGTCAAACTGATGTTGGATATATCAACGGCTCTATTTTTAAAGTTCCTGCCTCCGAAAAAAACGAAAGTGCTTTTAAAAGGCATTTTTACCTGAGCCACAAAACAAGAACAAATAATTCCAATTTGGGTTTTCGTCTTTCAAAAGATTCAAAAAAAACAATCAACCTGGTCCCATTATTAGATTTAGGTGTTCAATACAACACAAGCTTAAATCGCTTGAATCATCGAAATGGAATGGGTTTTTTGCTTGAAGCACGACCCATTAAAAAAAGTTATGTTCGAATTGGTGGACTCGTGAATATATCCAACACGGAAAGCCTTAATCCCGGAAACATTAATCTTATTGATATTGGTGCATCACAAAAATTGTGGATCATGCCCATGACTCGATTGGCTTATACGCCCAATGAGGTGTTCTGTTTTCAGGCCGGTTATGACAGAAATTTTATTGGGTCCGGGAGGCGATCTCTCTTTTTAAGTGACTATGGAAAGCCTATGCCCTTTGGACAGATACGCGCTACATTCTGGCATATGGAATACACTGTAAACTATCAGTTTTTATCCGAAAATTTCAATGGCCAGAGACAATCGAAATACGTTGCGAATCATCACCTCAGCTGGAACATTTTACCTTGGCTAAATTTTGGAGTTTTTGAAGCGGTTGTTTTTCAGCCAAAAGACACCTTACTCAATAGAGGGTATGATGTCGAATACCTCAATCCTTTCGTGTTTTATCGACCACAAGAATATTCAATGGGTTCCTCAGATAATGTCATTATAGGTACATCACTAAATGCAAAGATTAAGAATACGACAGTGTACTCGCAAGTTGTGCTCGATGAGTTTTTACTGTCGGAAATAAGGGCCAGAAGCGGATGGTGGGCCAATAAGTTTGGTGCTCAGCTTGGTATTATGGGAAGACTATCTGATCAACTTTCTTACCGAGTTGAGGGCAACCTCGTTCGTCCATATACTTTTTCTCATTTGACTCCTCTTCAGGTCTATGGCCATAGAGGAGCCGCACTCACCCATCCATACGGTAGTAATTTTGCAGAGATTCTAACCGAATGGAACTGGTCCAAAAAAATAAACCCAAAGTTAAAGCTTCGGTTTTTTGCTTCGTTTGGTATTAGGGGAACGGATATGGATAGCTTGAATTACGGTTCAGACATTTATGAAAGCTACATCAATCGACCCAATGATTTTGGAAATTATATAGGCCAAGGCATAAAACAAACCTTTTTTATAACAAACTCAAGAGCATCATATCCAATATTAAATGAAGGTAGAATCCATGCCTTCGCCGAGCTTCAAACACAATACATCAAAATGGATGGATTTCAAAAATTAAGCTTCTTACCGATGATTGGAATTCGGTCGTATTTATGGAATGATTACAGAAACTATTAGCCCAAAAGTGAAACGCAGAAGAAAGAAATTCAAAAAGTCGAAACTTATTACGGGAGCAATTCTTATTTGCATCTTCGGGGGCTTTTATTTGTTCTCATCGAAACCCGAAGCTGTTAAAAAGATTGTTAAAAAAACGATCAATTACACCAAGCTGAAAGTCTCGGGTTCGTATAGCTCAAAATTGAAAGATAAAATGTCCGTCTATATTAATACTGTCGAACGAACAGGGATCACACCTTGCAGAGATGAAAATGACATTAAGTCTCGTAGAAACCTTTATAAACTGGAATCCGGAAGCTACTATTCGATTGATCGCCTAGATTACAGCCATGCGTACCTCTCCAAAAAAGGCAAAGCGTTACTCGAGCGTATTGAAGCTGATTTTGCAGATAAAATATACACTACAGACCTTCGCGACTCACGCTTTATCATAACCTCTTTAACCCGAACGAAAGAAAATGTCAGACGCCTAAGAAGAAACAATGGAAACGCTAGCGATAGAAGTGCCCATATGTATGGCGGATGTTTTGACATCACTTATGCACGTTTTGAAAATGACAAAAAGAAACTTACTGCCAATGATCTTTATCGTCTAAAAGAGACCTTAGCACAGGTAATCTATGAATTGAAAGAAAAGAAGAAGTGCTGGGCAATCACTGAAAAAAGACAGCCTTGCTTTCATGTCGTAGCGCGATAAAGTTTCGGCTTTTTATTTAGATACAAGAACGGAATGTATCTGAATCATTCTGTAAAAATCAAATCAATATAAGGGACTGCATAATTCAGCAAAGACCCACCTCCCGATGGGGTCGCTTGGTAAAAGTTTGCACTTGTTATTGTCATTGTACCTTCTGTGTACGGAAAACTCATTTCACCTTTACGCGCAACTCTTCCAATAAGGTTAATAAACTGCCCATTGGCATTGTCCAACAAGATGGTTCTTCTTAAAGTATAGGTCACTCCTGACTGTAAATCAATCATTGATACTACAGGGGCAGCAAATGGCGAATTAATCGTTGATGTTGGCGTTACGAAAGAGGTTTCCGATGAAGAAAAATTGTGACTACCATCATAAATAGTTGTGCCGGTTGTACTGTCAATTATTTCTATCAAATAAAGCGCCGACGATATTGTGGGTTGACTTTGGTAACCAATCTCACAGACTTCTTTATCTTCAAGAAGCACAAACGAATATTCATGAATTTCTGTATCGAAGAATACTTCATCCGTGTGTTCATTCAAAATCATACTTTGGAAAATAGATTGAAATGAAGAAGAAGAATGATCGCACGAACTTTTAACCTCCTGTTTTCGACAAGAAAAACCTATTACTAGAAAGCTAAAAAGCCAAGCGTTCATACTTAAACTATTGTGCATCATGTATTTATAAACGTCAGGAAAGCCTATTTATTGTCTATTACTTTTCGATGAACAAGGTAGTTGGCTCGTTTTGCAATAATTTTATTAATGCATGACAATTGCGTATCTTGTCTAAAAAATCATGATGCCCAAACTAGTCTTTTCCTTATTTTACATCATCCTTTTCGGAGCCTCCTGTTGTTTCAGCCAAATTTTACGCGTTGGTCCTTACCTGCAGGATGCGAGTCCGAACTCTATGACCATCATGTGGGAGACAAATGCAATCGATGAGAGCATTGTCAAATGGGGTCCAACAAGCGCTTTAGGAAATACATCCCTAGGAACTTTTGTAACAGGTAACGGTCTTTCTCGTGTACATACTGTTGTTGTAAATGGTCTCAGTCCTGATACACGATATTATTATCGCATAGAAACAAATGACGTTCAAAGTGAAGTTTTTGACTTTGTTACTCCGCCTCTTCCGAATAGCGAAAAAAACTTCAATATCGTCTCTATGAGCGACATGCAACAAGATGGAAGCCACCCCGAAGTCTTCAGTGATATAATAAACAATGAGCTTATCCCTTTTGTCAATGAAAAGTTTGGCAACGGACTCGCTACAGATATTGCCTATGCCTTCATTCCTGGAGACCTGGTAACGACGGGGAGTGATTACCCTTCTTGGAAGGGAACCTTTTTTGACCCAGCTCAAGCCTTGATTCAGCATGTTCCGGTCTATCCCGTTGCCGGGAATCACGAACAAAATTCAGCAAATTATTTCAGGTATTTCACGCTTCCCGAAAACGGAACAAACCAAAGTGACTACCTGGAACACTGGTACTACAAGGACTACTCTAACGTTCGATTGATTGGACTTGAATCAAACAGCGGCTATAGAATTCAAGCACAGCTAGACTGGCTCGAAAACACACTGAATGATGCCGCAAATAACCAAGATATTGACTTCGTTTTTGCACAATTGCACCACCCGCATCATTCTGAGCTTTGGATTGATGGAAATACAGATTATACAGGACAAGTGATTGAAAAGCTCGAAGCATTTTCATCTGAGTCTGGAAAACCAAGTGTGCACTTTTTTGGACATACACACGGGTACTCAAGAGGTCAAAGTAGAGACCACCAGCACCTGATGGTAAATGTCGCCTCTGCAGGAGGGGCTATTGACAATTGGGGAGAATATGACCAACAAGATTATAAAGAATACTCCATAAGTACGGACGATTACGGATTCGTACTTGTAGAGGTAGAGGCAGGACAGAATCCACAATTTTTATTATCCCGCGTGAGCCATGGAAGCTTCGAAAACGGATTGGTCAATGCAGAAATTAGAGATACTATTCGGATCATGAAAAACAATAATCCACCAAACCAACCTTTGGGCTTGTTTCCAAATGAAGGTGCTGCGCTCAGGCCCGATTGTATTGAGTTCATGGGTTCAGACTTTTATGATAACAATGGCGGATTACAGGGCGCTGTTCATTGGCAAGTAGCCACCGATGAAAATTTTGAAAGCCCCGTGTATGATGATTGGTTTCAACATGAAAACTGGTACTTCGACGAGGATCTCGAATCGGGAAACAGCATGACACAGAAAGAAATATCGAGCCTAAATGAAAACAGCAGCTATTTTTGGCGTGTGCGTTACCGCGATCGAAACCTATCTTGGAGTGAATGGTCGAGCAGTATTTCTTTTAACACGACAAGCTCGGCGCTTTCTGAAAATTTATTGCTCAACCCAGGTGCAGAAAACGGAACAGAAAACTGGAACGAAACATCAGGATCCTTTGAATCCATTCTCAGTGGCGAATGTGAAGGTAATGATGCGCGTTCGGGAAGCTATCTGTTTGCTGTTGGTGGGGTTTGTGATCCAAATGCATATGGTGAGGGTTATCAAGAAGTATCCATAGATGCTTTTGCTGCAGATATTGATAATGACGCTGCTTATGTAAAGTTTGGCGGCTACCTTAGTGACTATTCAGGCTCAGATATTCCCGCGCTCAAGCTTGCTTTCTATGATAATTCGGGCGGACTACTTTCTGAAACGAATACCTACGAAAATCAAAGCTCTAGCTGGACCTTAGTAGAGGATTTAAAAACCATCCCCGTTGGAGCGCGAGGGATCAGGATGGTACTCATGGGAACGAGAAATGCAGGTACAGATAATGACTCGTACTTTGATGATCTTTTTATTAAAATACAAACCACAATAGACGATTGTGAGTCTCTTGAAGTAGGGGTAAAAAACCCGACAGGCTTCTCCCCTATAAAGATCTTTCCCAATCCATCAAACGGAAAAATATCAATAGAGGTAAGTGCTTCAATGGAAGGACAGGATTTTTCCATTTCAGATGTAAATGGAAAAACTACTTTTAACGGAAAACTAAAAGAAGGGGTTCAAATTTTAGATTTAAAGCATTTGAAACCCGGCGTATATTTCTTGAATATACCACAAGGGAGCCCAACAAAATTTGTTTTAAACTAAAAAAAATATAAATGATAAAAAACTTACTCCTACTCATCAGCCTACTCATCGTGCAAGATGGCCTTAGTCAAAAAGTATTCTCTGTCGACTATGCATCAAGAGCAGATGTTAAGGTTTTTGTTGTCGATTATGAATCGAGGGCTGATCTATTAGTGTATAAAGTAGACTATGAGTCAAGGGCGGGGAAAAATGACGGGAAGTGGTTCTTTGTCGATTATGCTTCACGAGCCGATAAGAAAGTTTTCTTTGTTGAGTATGCGTCAAGGGCGGATTTAAAAGTCTTCTTCGTAGAATATGAATCGAGGGCCGGCTGGAAAAACAGCAGTAAAAAACACTTGTTATATTAACGCTTTGCTTCACCAGATTATATTTGAACAATATCGTTTAAACCTAAAGTTAAATTGATCAAGTTATGGCCGAAATAAAATCAATTAATCTAAAAGAAAAGTTTTCCAAATTTGATAAAACTTGGACGCCACATATTATTGGAGAGCTGAACGAACAATACGTAAAGCTATGTAAGCTCAAAGATGAGTTTATTTGGCATAGCCATAAGCACGAAGATGAGCTTTTTATGGTTTTTAAAGGCACACTATTTATAGACTTTAAAGATCAAGAGACCGTTGAGGTAAATGAAGGAGAAATCTTAATCGTTCCAAAAGGTATAGAGCATCGCCCTAGAACAAATGGAGATCTCGTATTCAACCTATTGTTCGAGCCAAAAGAAACAAAACATACGGGCACCGTGAAAAGTGCTAAAACCGTCCACACTTTGGACTGGATTTAAATAAAATCTCAATATGAAAAAGCGAAACATTACATTAATCCTCATGTTATTTATTCTCCCTATTGTCTCCCGAGCACAAGAAAACGTACTTGAAGAACTAGAAAACATTGCAGTTATAGACCAAAAAATTATGATGCCCATGCGAGATGGGATTCGCTTGGCAACTGATATATATCGCCCTAAAACAGATGAAAAGGTGCCCATTATTTTTTCACGAACGCCGTACAATTTTAATTCTTGGGGGGATGGGAAACAAAAAACCAGAACCGCTAAAAGGGCTTTAGAAGCAGTTAAGAGGGGATATGCATACGTGGTTCAAAATGAAAGAGGTCGTTATTTTTCAGAGGGAGAATGGGATATTTTAGGCGTACCGTTAACAGATGGTTATGATGCATTTTCTTGGATGAAAAATCAAACCTGGTCCAACGGAAAAATTGGAACTGTTGGCTGCTCATCCACTGCCGAGTGGCAGATGGCTGTTGCCGCTTTAGACCACCCATCACACGCGGCAATGGTGCCCCAGGGATATGGTGCTGGTGTCGGTCGAGTTGGCAGTATTAACGAACAAGGAAACTGGTATCGGGGGGGCGTAGAACAGATGTTGTTCTTTTCTTGGTTGTACGGTGTGGAGCATGATAAATTCAAACCTCGAATTCCTGCTGGAGCAACGCAAGAGGATCTCATCAGGATTTCTAGGTTCTACGATTTGGCACCCGAGAACCCCCCAATAGATATGTCTGAAGCGCTTAAACATTTACCGATTCAGGATATTCTCAAAAACATAAATGGTAAACATGAGATTTTCGATAAAATGATCCGTCGCAAACCAAATGACGAAGCTTGGTTTCAAGGAGGAATTTACCATGATGATATGGAAATAGGAGTGCCTAGCTTTTGGTTTACATCTTGGTATGATGTTTCTATTACGCCAAATTTGGCCTTGTTCAATCACGTTAGAAACAATTCTAAAGACGCGGCGATTAGAGACAACCAATACCTTGTAATTGCGCCAACCCTACATTGTGCTTATACCCGTGCAAGTAAAAACACCATTGTTGGCGAACGTAATATTGGAGACGCTAGACTCAACTACGACGAGCAAATCTACGATTGGTTGGACCTTTGGTTAAAAGGAGTAAAAAATGATTTTAAAACGAAAACACCCAGGGTTCAATACTATACAATGGGCAGCAATAAGTGGCAGTCGTCAGAAACCTGGCCCCCTGAAAGCGCAGTATTAACAAGTTATTATTTGACAAGTAATGGCAAAGCAAATGAATCTTTACGTGACGGAAGATTAAGTACTTCCAAAGCAAATTCTGACCAAGCAGATGGTTTTACATATGACCCCATGAAACCTGTTCCTTCTTATGGAGGAAATGTCTGCTGTACCGGAAATGCCATCAAGGGCGGTGCTTTTGATCAACAAGAAATGGAAACTAGAGATGATGTTTTAGTTTATACCACAGATGTATTAAAGGAAGGTATAGAGGTTTCAGGATTTATTGAATCTACACTATATGTTTCATCCGATGCCAAAGACACTGATTTCACCATTAAAATTATTGATGTATATCCTGATGGGCGCGCCTATAATTTAGATGAAACGATACAAAGAGCAAGGTATCGAGAAGGCTACGATCAAGAGGTTTTTATGGAAAAAGACAAAGTATACAAAGTAGACCTAACACCTATGTCAACGAGTAATTATTTTAAAAAAGGCCATCGAATTCGCATTGAGATATCCAGTAGTAATTTCCCTCGTTTCGCACGGAATTTGAATACTGGAGGCAACAACTATGATGAAAAAGAAGGATTTGTTGCTCATAACAAAGTGCATCACTCTGCAATTTACAACTCGCAAATAAGGCTACCCATCATTTCTAACAAAAGGGAGGACAAAAAATAGCGCGCAAAGCTTACTTAAAATCTATACGAATCACTGCATTCGGTGTAAATCCCAAATAATACTTATCAATAGCATAAGCATCAATTAGCGGATTGTCTGGGTCATCAATATCTACTTCAAGGTCATAGGTCCGATTCAGCACATTTACTTGATTGTACACATTAAAGAAAGAAACGCCTATTTTCAGCTGCCAAGGGCGGTCTGGATTTTGAAAAACATTGTACATCACAGTCAAGTCGAGCTGATGAAATAACGGAAGTTTTCTGCTAAATAAAGAACCGTACACCAGGTTATACAGCTCATTTGGGCTTGGGTCTGGACCTGGCTCCAGCTCCTCGGCTACGTCAGCAAGTGGTGTATATGCCTTTCCTGATGCTATCTTGAAAGCGGAAGAAAATTCGAAGCCCCTCCATTTAAAAGAGCTCCCCCACTTTAAGGTGTGGGTTTGATTGAAAGGTGCAAAAAATGGTTCCTCAGATAAGTCTTCAAAATTATACTGAACCTCACTCAGAGAATAAGAAACCCAGGTTCTATAGTTTTTCCATCGCTTTTTCACTAAAAGATCGATTCCTCGGGAAATACCATCTCCTCTTGCAAGACCCGAGGACAAGGCAATATCATCGGAGAACATCACAATATTTGACATATCTTTTCTATATGCCTCAAGCTCTACATACCAACCCTTTGCCTTAAATACAGCGCCAAGATCAAAGAGTCGACTCCCAACAATAGGAATATCTGTGCCATCTACCATCACCCAAACCCTATTGGATAAGCCGAGCTGCTGTTCATCCAATTGGTCAATTTGGCTAATAAATTGATTTTGAAGACCAAAAGAGGTTTTAAAGGAAAGTCGGGGGGAAACAGCGTATTGCAGATAAGCACGGGGTTCTAACTTTAAAGCTGACGCTGCACTCATATACACCCCCCGAGCACCAAGCTTAGCCAACCATTTTCCCTTTTTGTGCGTGTAATTAAGGTGCAAAACATTTGAAACACCGGAATTGTCTCCCAACGAAGAAAAAGTATCTTCGTCTTCACTTTCTTGTATGCCATAGTTCACGGAATTATACTTGAACTGGTACCCAAAAGCAAAAATATTGTGCGCATTGATTAGAAAACTATTTGACCAGTTCAAACCACTGTGCAATACTACATTCGATTTTTCAACATACTCCTCAATTTCCGTGATGTCCTCATAAACCGATGAAATCTGGAAGTTATATTGGTAGTTATAGCGAGCAAAGCTTGCTAGAAGATCAGAGCTCCAACGCTCGTTCCACTTGTGCTTAAGGTGCGTGCTAAACCCGTAATTGGCCGTACTCAAATCATTTGTCAGTTCTTCCTGATTTTCATAAACGTTCTGTGAGTAATTGAGCTGGTTGTTGGTCAACATCCCGCTAAACGTAAAAAGGGTCTTATCACTAGGTTTATATATAAACTTCCCATTTATATCGCTGTATATGAATTCATTGTAGACCTCAAACTCATTTAGGCTTTCTCCATCAAAGTCTGGGTCATCGCCATATTCTCCCTCACTTAGAATAGCTGTTTCTTGATAAACCCTTTGGGCATAACGTTTATAGGTTGGAGATTTCCAAAGATCCATATAGGAGCGCCTAAAAGAAAGTAATAATGCGGTTTTTTTACTTAATGGGGTCTCAATAAACGCGTCTGCTTGAAGCATATTCACACTTGCGTTAGCTTTGAACTTATTGGGGATGAAATCAATTGAATGCAGATCCATCAGGCCAGAAACCTTTCCGCCATAATATGGGCTGTACGTCCCTCGGTGCAGATTGGCTTGGTGCACAATATTGGGATTAATGGAAGAAATCATTCCATTGAAATGACCGGGGTGGTATATTGGAATACCGTCCCAAAGGATCCTATTTTGATCCGCCGTTCCTCCTCTAATTTGAATTTCATTCACCGTAGAGCTTGCAGAATTAATTCCAGGGACGCTCTGAACAAGCTGGAATACATCGGGCTCTGTGGTTCCCGGCAAAGCCCCTAGCTCCTTAGGTCGAATAGATAAAGCGCTGACCTCCTGATCTGCATAAATCCCCTCTGTCAGGTACTCAACTAGAACCTCAGGATAATCAACAATGTTCTGCCGCATCTTGATATTAGGCGTTTTTTTTAAGAGCGCGGCAGACACAATTTTCCTGTAGTGTCCAAACACCGTAATCTCAATTTCAGGGGCTAAATCACTTGCATAATCAAAGGAATAAAAACCCTTATCATTCGAATGTGTCCCAATATTTGTGTAACGTACACGAAGTTTGGCAAAAGGTAATGGGATTCCTTTTGGGTCCAAAATATAACCTGAAATCTTCCAATGTACCTTTGATGGCTGTAGAGAATAATAATTTGATTTTACCCTCAAGAAAGAAAGCTGGGTATTTTTCAAAATAAGTTTCAAGCCTTCTTTTTTGGAGACATCCTTTAGTAATGCCGTACATTTTATCCCTTCAATAAGGACGGGATCATAGGAGATTTTTATACCATATTTCTTGTCCAATCGGTCAAAAACCTCCGCCAAAGGAAGCGCAGAAAACTCCTCTGTTATTTGACAATTGGCAGACCAAATATTTAAAAAAAGAAAAACGGTAAAAAGCTGCTTCATATTATTTTACAACGACAAGACCTTCACTTTCTTGTATATATTCTAACTGCATAGAACCAAAAACAAGCTGAAGCGCCTGTTCCAAGTTGTCGTTCGGGTACGTGCCAAAGTAAGTGCGTTTGCTAATGTCACTTTTGACCTGTATTTCAATGTCAAACTGCCCTTTCAACTCATAAATCACATCAGCTAAAGGAGCGTTCTCAAAACGACTTATCCCTTGCTTCCAAAGAGGTACTTGCATTTGCTCCGCTTTACTGTTTAGGTCAAGATATCCATCTATAATTTTAGCGCTCATTCCTTTGGTAAGAATAGTAGCGTTGCGCTCGGAATCTGTTACACGTACTTTTCCTGTGAAGCAATATACTTCGGTACCATAGCTTCGGTCTTTTATGTTGAAAGAGGTGCCCAAAACTTCAATCATTCCGTTCTCCATAAGCACACGAAAAGGGCTTCCTTTTTCAACTTTAAAAAAGGCTTCACCCTTGAGCTGAACATCTCTACTTTCTTTCCATTGTTCAGCATTATAGCTCAAAGCACTCTGGTTGTTCATTTCCACAACAGAATTGTCGGGAAGTGTTATTGTTTTGGTCTGTCCTTGAAGCGTTTTATGACGGGTAAGCGCTACCTCTTTGTTTAATAAGAAAAAAGAACCTATGCCCAAAAGCACCAGGACACTTGCCGCTATGGACACCCTACGGTAAAAGCGCATTTGTAATAGCTTACTCTCTTTTTTATGCGCAATTGACTTTTTTAATTTTGAATATTCAACCTCAACATTATAGGGCTCAAGGACAAGGTTTTCTGTGTGCTGAGAAATAGCTTGATAGGTCTTAAAAGCATCCGATGCCTCAAAAGCTCTGCGCTCCTCCTCGCTCATTTCATTGACAAGCCAGCGTCCTAAAGCGTCATCTTCTATGTCCTTATTTGGTGTCATTCAGTCCTATAACAGTTTGCTTTGGAGATCCCCTACCCCCTATTTAAATAATTTTATTTTCGAGCGCATATGTTTTAATGCTTTCCCCATACGTTTTTCAATTGCCTTGACACTCACCCCTAATCTTTCTGCGATTTCCGCATAGGTCAGCTTGTCTATCCGGTTCATTAAAAAAACTTCGCGCTGTGTTTCTGGAAGCTCGGATATTGCCTGTTCTAGGCGCACCTTAAATTCACTTTCTTGCATTCTAAACTCTGGGGTTTCAATTGTGCGGTCCGGTTGCTCATTAGAATTGGCATACTTTAAGCGCACCTTAAGATGGGCCATCTCATTTTTAAATGCATTGGAGGCCAAGGTATATAGGTAGCTTTTTGCCTTTTCGGGAAGCACCTTCTTGCAATTCTCCCAAAGCTTTATAAAAGACTCTTGAACCAAATCATCAGCCTGTCCAGATTCACTTCCCTTATAAATCAAAAAGTTTCTAAGCGGTTTTGCGAGTCCAATAAACAGTTCCTGAAATGTGTGTTCGGCACATACGTTTTCAGCTTCCAAATCTTTCACTGTGTTAAATTTAATATAAAGTAAATCAAAAAGAAAGCAGAAGGGGGTAGGGTATTTCAGAAGTGTCTTGTTTTAGAAGAAAGTAAAACCAAACCATTATGAAATCAAAACAATCAAAAACAGGAATCAGAGTTGCTTCATTGCTTATGGTCACCTTAGCTTGTCTTTCAATAGGCTATAAATTAAATAATGGGTGGTTTCAAAAAGGAGCGCAAGAAGCAGAAAAGAATTTTCAGGTCACCTACAGCTTTGATTATAAATCACCCAGTAATGACGCTTTTCAGATTAAGGCATTTGTACCTACAAGCAATTCGAGACAGAAAATAAGCAATCATAACAATGATTTTCAGCAAGGTCAATACACCAGAAATAATTTAGAAGAAAACACTTTAGGGGTTTGGTCAGGAAACAGCTTTCAGGCGCAAAGCAAAATCGCTTACACGTTCGATGTCTCGGGTTCAACGATAGTCTATGAAATTGACGATTCACTGATGTATACGGATATCCTTGACCCTTTCTCTAGCCATGTGCTACCATCCGAATACATCGAGTCAAATACAGAGCCTATTTATGATGTCGCAGAAGAGATCTTGAACAATCATTCAGGAGCGAATAATATGCTTCAAGCAATCTATGATTTTGTTGATAAAATTCCCTCCACATCCCAAAAAGAGCTCACTACAGCGCTAGGGGCACTCAAACAAAATCAAGCTTCTTGTAATGGCAAAAGTAGATTGTTTGTTGCCATATGTAGGAATCTAAATATCCCAGCACGCGTCTGTGGAGGGCTCATACTCAACGAAGAAACAAAAAGAACCTCTCATCTTTGGGCTGAAGTTTTGATCTTGAATACTTGGGTCCCCTTTGATGCATTAAATGGGCATTTTGCAAGGATCCCTGGAAACTATTTGGAGGTATATAAGGGAGATGAATTCTTTGTAAAGCGTTCTGCAAATATTGAATTTGACTACAACTATATCATTGCTGAGCAGCATCCCAACCTCAGTATATTCGAATCCTTTAACATGTTTCATATCGCCAAGGCGACAGGGCTGTCAGAACAAATGCTTTCCTTAATGATTCTCCTTCCTTTTGGAGCGCTGCTTGTGGCTATTTTCAGAAATGTTGTTGGCATGAAAACCTTCGGTGTCTTTCTTCCCATTCTAATCGCAATATCCTTTACCACCACAGGGTTGGTCTTCGGAATGATTTCCTTTATCGCCGTATTGGTTATCATCAGCTTGATGCACTATCCCATGCTTAAATGGGGGGTGCTTCATGTTCCCAAACTTGTTGTCATGCTTTCTGGCGTTGTTTTTTTAATGATTGTATTGCTTTTTACAGGGATGCGCTTAGACATATCGGATGCGAGTAACCTTACTTTTTTTCCCATTGTGATTCTAACGATAAGCGCAGAAAAATACGCGAGAATTGTTGTTGAAGAGGGAGTGGGTCAATCCACAAGGATTCTATTTCAGACTATGCTGGTCACGCTCTTTTGTTACGTTATAGTGCAGTCTCAAATGATCTTTCTGCTCATTATGAACTTCCCAGAGTCCCTGCTTTTGATTGCCGTTGCAGCATTGACATTAGGTAAATGGATTGGGCTGCGGATTGCCGAATATCGAAGGTTCGGTTGGATCTTAAGCTAAGACTTTAATTAACGAAAATACACTACGCCGGTAGGGTAATCTCAAACAGACCTGTTTTAAATAAAAGTAACACCACAATACAAGCGAAATGAGGAAAATAAATGAAATCAGAGAGGCTTTTTTAGGAATCAATCAAAGAAATGTGGGCTTCGTTTTCCCTTCAAACAATAGGAAGGATTATAAACTGGCCGACGATAAAATATTGGCCAAAAAACGAATGGAGGCCTATGGCATCCCTTGTGCGAAAACATATGCCATCGTCGATAAGGTTGGCAGTATTCCTGAAGCTTGGAATAGCCTTCAAAAGTACGAAGCACTCGCCATAAAACCCTCAAATGGAGGCGGTGGAGAAGGGATTTTAATCTTAAAAAAGTCTCAAGAAGGTATTTGGTTCAATGGTGAAGATATGATCTCGACAGACGAGGTGGTACTGCACCTTGCAAGCATCATCATGGGCTTCTTTTCCGGAGGTGCAACAGACCGCGCTTTGGTAGAAGAATGCATTGTTCCTCACGACTGTTTCCATTCAATTTATCAAAGAGGTGTCGCTGATATTCGGGTCATTCTATATCAAGAAAAAATTGCACTTGCCATGCTGCGCTTGCCTACAGAGCAATCAGACGGCAAAGCGAACCTACACCAAGGGGGAATCGGTATAGGCATCGATATTGAAAGTGGTAAAATGACCCACGGTTTCGATGGTAAAAACTACCATGAAGCTCACCCAGATAGTAAAGCACAAATCTCAGGAACCAACATCCCATTTTGGAATGAAATATTGAGCCTTTCTTTACTCACGGCGTCTAAATTCCCATTAAAATATCTGGGTGTAGACATCGTCATTGACAAATACAAAGGGCCGCTCATTATGGAAGTAAATGTTCGACCTGGATTAGGAATCCAAATGGTCAACAAAAAAGGACTCAAACCAATACTCAATGAAATAGATAACCTTCAAAAATAAAAACCATGAATTGTACAAAACCATCATCCCCATATATCGCCTTATTACTTATTGTGCTTTGCGTTGCGCTTATTGAGCTTCCTAAGGGACAAACCAAAATAATCTCAATGCAAGAAAAGCAAGAAAAAACAATAACAAAGCTATCCGCAAAGGTAAATCCCATTGAATTGAAAGCAATTAAAAACTTAAACCATGAATAAAATAACACTGCTCCTTATCATTAGCCTTTGCGCCACGAGTACATTCAGCCAAAACGGCACTTACAAATTGAAAGTCAAAACAATGCTGGGTTATGAAATTAATCCTTTGAGATCTCCATCTAGTTTCATTGACAGAAACGGTGTTTTTATGAATAAATCAGCACTCTATAACAACCTCCCTTTTGTCGGAGGAGGAATCTTCTACTCAAGTAGCTCAAAGACAAAAAAGCACCGTTTCGACTTTTACAGCAATCATAGAAACAGCATAAATAGCAGCAAGGATAGCATTCGATCCGCCATTCACGAAGGTGGTATCAAGTACCATTTAAAAACAAAAAAAGGAAACCTTTTGGTCTCAAAGCTGATGTATCGAGACTATGTAAAAACAGGTGGTCAAGACCAAGATAACCTCATCGGGGCGCCACTCAGCTATAAAAGAATCATCCTAGAAAATGGCTACAGCATAAAATTAAAAAGATACTGGGGGCTTTCCATTGCTCCACGAACGATTGGTAAATTCTATAAAAGAAGAGGCTTCAATCAATTCAAGTATTTACATAATGATATCAGCACTGTACTTTCTTACCACTACAGTCTAAAAAATAAAATAGGATACCGCTTAAGCACAAACCTGGGCCAAAGAAACTATTCTATACAAAAGCAAACAAGCACAGCAGAAAATGATCCCGATCTTCTAGACTCAAACGAAGTCTTTATTGTCAACGGGAACGACGACAACTTAAATAGAATGTGGAGATACTATTCTGCCGATCTCGCAACAAAAATTCCTTTAGGAAAAAAATTCAAAGCGATTGTTACGGCAGGCTTTGTCCTACGAAATGATATTCTAGATAATAGACTCGGGTACCGACAAAGTGTCATAGATCTAGGTGTGCAGTATAGCCACAAAAAGCTTAAACTTTCTGGAGGCATCAATCATCTTGGCAGGACCTATACAACCCTATCAGCATCAGGAACAGCCGCGCTCTTGCGCTATGATTACATCAAGCTTCGTGGTAATGCAAGCTATTCTTTTTCAGATCGGCTGCAAGCATTCGCGCAATTTAGATGCACAAGAAGAATTTCAAATTCAGACCTAGAAACCAATAGGGCACTGCGCAGCTATTTTATAGGAGAATGCTCCATGGGAATGCGATTTTCTATAAAAGGATGCTATGTTGAGCGCCAAAAAATCAGATAACGCATCAGCCCAACCTTACCAATGATAAAGGTTGTGACATGTAAGCTTACGTCATATTCACTTTTTTATTCAGTGGTTTTAATAGGGTAAATTAATTTATTATTACTCTTATGTTATCGAATTATTACCAATAACCAAGAGTTTATCGTAAATTTATCTGTCTAAATCAAGACATCCCCTGCACGATGGGTTGAAACGAGGCGCAGTATTTGAATGCAATCTTTGATCGCTTCGCTTTAGGCAAGTGGAAACAAGAAACACTATGAAAAACAAGCTCTTATTTGGTATTTTATTTTTCATCGGCTTTGGACTGAATGGTCAAGAGCTCTATAATCCTCAGACGCTTTATGATGCAACCGGAGGTGTGTTTGATCTCAACTTTGTGCGCGAAATGGACATCGTTTTTGAGGATCCTAACTACCACAGCGTTCTAGTAAACTCCTTTTTTAATGCGCCTAGCTACAGGATTCCGGCTACACTGAGCTACAACGGTGAAAGCTATGACAGCGTTGGGGTTCGCTACAAAGGGAACTCAACTTTTTGTCTGCCCAATGATGAAGGCAATCCAAAGGTCCCTTATAATATTGAGATGAATCATTTTATTCAGGCCCAAAAACTTGAAAACCTTAAAAAGATTAAGCTTGCCAACGCGTGGATGGATCCTACTTTTGCAAAAGAAATTACAGCTGCAAACATTTACCGTAAATACCTACCGACACCAGAGGCCA
>MDTB01179857.1_pt1 | contig 18074 bp, 11 predicted proteins | sample 811161 | NCBI WGS metagenome assembly MDTB01 (sample SAMN05326650, study PRJNA326480) | marine metagenome | isolation source: seawater | place: Mediterranean Sea | collected 2009
TCCACCCTCTCCATCCTTATTCCAGAATGAATGATCCAGTATGAAAGCAAAGGTTAATGGGATCCATTTAGCCTTATTGCATCTTTTCTTTATCTTGCTGCATCAATCGTTTTTTACGGGATGAAGCCAGGAGTATGGAACAGAATCATGCGAACCCTCACCTTCCCTGCCAAAGTTTGAATCAGACGAAATATTTGAACAGGAATTGCCGGCCCGAATGCACGAGTTCAGTGCAGGGCTGGTAACTCAATTACATTGGTGGAAAGCAGGAGAAAATGATTGGAGAAAGGAGGCTCACAGGTATTGAGAGTCATGAGCTTGGCTAGCCAATATTGCATTCTCTTAACACTTAAGATTCGTCTCAGTAGAATCAATGAGGGATTTCCCTGCGTCTTGGAAAGCTTCGTTTTTAAGGCTTCCAGGACAGGGTTATTTCTTTCTTTTGACCTAAAGGAGTAAGCGTCTCAGCACCTCCTGGCCAACGCACCCAAATACCTGTCGCCTTGAATGAGGAATGCAACACTGTGACTGGACTGTTCTGGGAAAACCATCCATTGCCAGCTTGTATCTCTCTTACCGGCCCCCATACATTGTTCGCCCCATGAAGTCTGAGTTGACACCCTATCCCTGCAGGATTGTGCGCTGGTCCATTAAGTCGAACTCGCAGCCCTGAATTTGAAGATTGGTTGAGATAGATCTTCAAAGGCCCCTTGTTAAGTGTCAAACCTAGATCCGTGCGCCCATCATTGTTGATATCTCCAAGGGCAGCACTTCGTAAATCACCGCTCACCAGTAGACCCGATTCCATGGAAGACAACACCCGCAGACCGCCCTTGCCGTCCCCCTGAAGCAGAAGCGCACCACCATTATCCTGCCTAGACCAACCAGGCCTTGTCCTGCTTTGGTTCTGGCAAAGAATTAAGTCTTCAAAACCATCTCCATTGAAATCGGCTGCTTGCACACCGTATACAGGCGCCCACTGGACTTCAGCAGGAAGTTCTTTTGCTCTGAAAACACCTCCCGGACCTTCATTGAAGAATACCATGCTGGCAAAGGTAGAGGCTTCGGAAATCCGTCCTAAGGGGAATCTTTTACCTGTCAACTTCTGAAGCGAGGCTTCGCTGTAATCCCTGTAGTGACGAATATTTTGATAAATGAACGGCAAGCTTAAACCAAGTTCGTCCAACATCCGCGATGGAGTCATTTCTAAATCGAACTGGTAATCGGTTTCGATCAAATCGGTCACAGCGGGATTTGAAAAAGTGCCATGGAAAAGTCGAAAAGGATGTGAGGTAGTTGCACGCCATGAGCTGTTGAGTCCCCAATTTCCTGCTATGATATCAGGATAACCATTGCCATCCAGGTCAGCCGTTGCGATCCCATTCCATAACCCCTTGAATCCAGCAAGCCCCCATGGCTCGGTTACATCAAACAATGAACCCGATCGGTTCTCGAAAACCCTGACAGGGCCCCATTCAGTTCCGACAATTAACTCGGGAAAACCATCATTGTTGAGATCACTCCAGACAACACCCTTCACCATACTCAAACCGCCCATCAGGGTGCTGTTTCTTTTATCAGTTGTGAAGAGACCATTACGCAAGGCCATCAAAGTGGAGGGGTGAACCGCCGGATAATGGCCTGGTTTGATTCCACCGGCCAGAAAGAGTGAAAGCTCTCCACGCCCATTAAGCGGTCCGAGTGCCATGGGGCCAGCACCTGGAATGGAAGCGTCTACTGATTCCCAATCCAATCCGTCACTTTTTCCAGTTACGAGTCCTGAAGGAGCCACTTGTTCATAACCTGCGAGACCAATAAGATTCAGTTCTGGTTTCCCTATCAGGTATCCCATCAAAAGCCCCATGGAATCATCGGGTAATGGAACAGGCCATTTCTCGAGTCTCGGGGAGTCCTCTCCATTGCCAAAGAAAGTTCGAAGTTGGCCTCCACGACCAGATCCAATCCAAATGTCATCCCAACCATCCTGATTCAGATCACCTATGGCAATACCTGGACCCCTGTGACTGAGTTGAAAGGGTAAAAGTGGTTGCCTTGAGAAGTCATTACTGTCTGCTTCATTGAATGTTAAGGCCAGGGATTCAGATATATCCTCAAAAAGGACTGCCATGGTCTCGATTGCTTCTGAACCTCTTTTTGAAATCGTTGTGTTATTTTCCGGTTCTTCCACAACATAGCCATGATTGGGCTGAATGTTATCCATTCGAGAGAAACCCCCTAACGGCCAGTGGATTTCGACAGCCAGGTCCTGTTGTTTTTCACCTGCGGCAAAAACAATTTCAGTATCGCTGCCGGATAAATAACGTCCTCCAGCAAACACTTCCGAGCACAAGTCCGGACCATTTTCCTGTTTGAGAAACACTTTGGCGCCGATCGCCTGCGTATTGGATGATTGTCCACGCAAGCGCAGTTTAATCCTTGGCCTTGAGGCATTGTTTTTTAAAAGCAGAGGAGCTGCATTCAGTGAATTGAGGATGAGATCCAGATCACCGTCACCATCCAGATCGGCAGTGGCAAATCCCTGATGGATACCGGGAATATCCGTACCCCATGATGCAGTGACATCTTCAAACTTTCCATTGCCTGAATTTCGATAAGCGACAACAGGAAGATCAAGATCGGGATACAGGCGATAATGCTCCATCAACTCCTTGGCAAAAGCCTCTCGCAATGCAGCAGGATCTTTAAACCTATCCCAGGAATGCTGTTTAGACTGTATCAACTGAATGGCATCCAAATCCTGAACATCATGAGGGTAGCCTGCAGAAATCAATAAGTCAGCATACCCGTCCAAATCAACATCCATGAAGACCGGCGACCAGGACCAGTCGGAAGCTTCCACGCCCGCGAAATAAGCTACGTCGGCAAATGAACCATCTGATTTCTGAAGGAGAAGTGTATTGTGCATCACCTGCTGACGATTGCCACTCAAAGATGGCTCCATGAATAATGGATTAAAAGCTGGTTGCTGACGTTTTCTTACCTGCAAATCTCTGCTGAGCATGTCCACGATGAACCCATCCAGATCACCATCCAGATCCACATCAGCAAAATCAACTCCCATGGAGCTGGCGGAAGTCTTCTTCAGAAGCTCCACAGACAATTCATCAAACGAACCCGAACCATCATTGATCCAGATCCTGTCGGGGGTCCAATAATCATTGCAAATGTAAATATCGGGTGAATGATCCCCATTGATATCTCTGAATGTGGCCGTCAAACCCCAGTCGCGTGGTGTTTCAGACAATGTTTTACCTGAGGTTCTAAATCGACCATCAGTCCAGGAAACCCGGGAGAATTTTCCAGAACCATCATTGATATAGAGGTTATCTGGTTCGCCATACTCATGAATCTGACCAGAGTGTATCAAGAGGCGATCCTTTAGTTCATCAGGGGGAATGATACGTCCATTGACTTGCCTCATGTTGACTCTACCGCGATCACGAATATCGTCAGAACGGTTATTGGCAACGTAAAGATCGATCGAGCCATTACCGTCAATATCTGCCAGAGCAATGGTGGATCCCCCACTATGACCTTCCAACCCGGCTTCAACTGTGTTTTCAAGGAAGCGACCTTTACCGTCATTAATGAACGAGCGAAGACCACCTCCGACTGTCGTCATTACCAAGTCGAGCGATTGATCACCATTCAAGTCAGCCAGCACGGCACCGCGAGTGGGAAAACCAGGCAACGCCATCGAATCAGGAATACGGCTGGGTGAAAACTTCCAGCTACCTGAATTGAGATACAATTGATTGGGAGTATCCAGCCCACAGAAAAACAAATCAGGGTGTCCATTCCCATCCACATCCCCTGCTGCAACCCCTGCCCCATTGAACAAAACCCGATTGGAAGCCCCCTTGAGTTCTCCCAATGTATTTGTGAAATCTATGCCGGCAGCCAAAGCCGATACCTGTTCAAATCCAGCTCCAGTGCTTTCTTTCACCACCAACTTAGTTTTAAGACTATTTGGTTCTGCTGCTTCTGCACTGAGGTGAACAACAAAAAACAAAACAACAATGAAAGCCCCGTTCATCATGAAAGCAGCAAGCCAGTGATATCGGTTAAAACAATTGTGCCTCGATGATAGTTCTGAGTTTTGCAACATGAGGTATAAAGATACACGGTCACAGAGGCTCGTTTACTTTTTGATGCCAGAACGCGGAGTCCCGAAACTCCGAATAACACCTTTTCTTTTTTTTGTTTCGGGTTCAGGTTTGGCCAGAAAGTGAACAAGAGTGGAAATCTGCGAACCCGAGAGAGGACCTTTTTCTGAGGCAGCAAATGCAGGCATAATGCCACCTTCTTTTCCGTGAGTAATCCATTGCCGCCAGTATGCTGCACTTTCAGACTTAATCTTGCCTTTGAGGTCAGGTACCATGCTTGCCCGATGTCTGGCTTCGTGACATATGCCACAGGCAGCCTCATAAAGCGACGGGCCGTATTTGTTTCTGGTTGGTTCAGCATGGCAAGTGCCGCATTCACCTGTGAAAATAGCCTGTCGATTCTTTTTGGATTGAAATAGATTTCTTTCTCTTTCAGCAGGACTCATTTCGCGGAGGACGGGATTGTCAATTTCCACCGTTGTGGTCAGTTCGTTTTTACCAAGGGATGATACGACAGTAAGGCTTTTTGTAAAAATACCCGTCTTGCCCTGCACATTAACAAAAACTTCCAATTCCTGCTGTGTTCCAGCTTCGATGAGCCAAGGAAGCACAGGTGGCTTTGCTTGGGTGCATCCGCATGAAGCTTCGATACTTTCAATACTGACCGTTTTGCTCGTTTTATTGGAGAAAGGGAAAATAAACCGCACAGATTTAACAGCATGACCTACCTTTTTTTTCAAGTGGTCGTTCTCCCAGCTCAAAGATGGGCTCGCGGCAGAGCAATAGACTGCTGAATAAACCAGTAAAAACGGCATGAAGTAAAAATAGTGCATCACGATACGAAGACTCTATATAGGGTATAAAAAAACGGCGCCGAGTCAACACTCGGCGCCGCGTGAAATTTGCTCAGATTGTGAATAAATTACTCAGCAATGATGAACTTGTTACCAGCCTCTATGGTGATGCTGGTTGAAGGCGGTGTAGCTCCACCGATTGGAGTAAATGGCCCTGTCACTGAATCCGATTCAAGTAACTGTGAACCAGTCCATTCAATGACAATGTTACCTTCGGAAACACTGATTCCAGCAATAGCTGCCACAGAGGGCTCGACACCTGGGGTATCATCCAAAACAGGACTTGCAGCACTGACAGCATTACCTGAACCACCTGCTTCGAAGATCGAGAACAGTTCCGGAGCACTCAGGCTACGATTCCAGATGGCAAGATCATCGATACTACCACCCCATGGGTAGGAGTCCTCCTGAACTTGAGGTTCACCTGCAAAATCAAGCGCATCATCATCACCGGTTGGTAGAACTACATCAGCACCAATTGCCAACCAAGGGAATGGAGGCTCATTGATGTTGTTCAGGTAGTCCAGGCTGGCAACAGCTTGACCATCCCAATACAGGGTCACTGCTCGTCCATTGGCAGACATCGCAATGTGATGCCATGATCCACGTTCCGAATCAGAAATACCAGTGGATGCAGTAGGTTCGTTAGGACCCACACCAATTCTGGCTCGAAGGCTTGGCTCAAATGCATCTAATGGGAAGGGCGCATCGAGGACGAACTGACCGAATCGGCCATCACCAGCTTCGTCAACCCAGTTACGAACGATCGGACCCCAATCAATCCCATCAGGCAGCACCCATGCTGAAACAGTCATGGCGTCTGTTGGTTTGGTGTAATCGGCAACATAAACCCAGTCATCCTGACCATCGAGCTCAAGTGCCTGTCCAATTTGGCCGGATCCGAATCCAGCACCATTGCGAGCTTCACCATCACTGCCACCGTCTACCGCATTATCGGCATTCCCATCAAATGGGAAGTAAGCAACGAGACCTTCTGAGATGTTATTGGAACTAACAACGTCAACCACAGCTGCCTGACTACTGATACTTCCACCCTCGTTACTTGCAGAAACGCTGTAGGCGCCAGCATCACCTGCCGTCAAGGATGCAATGCTGTAACTTGCACCAGTCGCACCAGCAATGGCCTGACCGTCCTTGAGCCACTGAATCTGATCAGCACCCGATACATCGATGCTTAGTTCCAAGGCACTACCGTTGACACCATTGGATGAGACGGGGTGCGTATTGATGGTTGGAGGCGGCACAAAGTCCTTGTCCAAAAGGATTTGCAGACCATTGATCCCAGGTCCTCGATCTCCACCGTCGGGTGCAGCTAAACGAAGCGTGATTTCGCCATTTTGAGGGCTCAATCCCCTGAATATAGCCATGTTACCAACCGATCTTTCTGAAGACTCTTCAGAAGTAACCAATCGGAAATTTGGAGATGGTTTGTATTCGTCTGAGTTTTCAGGACGAAGATACCTGCGCTGAGTGCCATTGGAGTCTTCCACTTCAAGATCGAGGGTGTAGAATTCCAAAGGTACTTGAACGGTGTAAACAATCAAAGAATGAGTGCCAGCGGGCAACCCATATAATGTGATTTCAGACGGATCGTCATCCAGGGATGGTGCACCTGTTCTGACCATACCATTCAGCATACGACCCGTTGCGTTCGACGTGCGTGTTCCAGCGCCCCATGTTCCAGAAGTTGTAAACTCGACACCCACTTCAGTTGCATCGTTGTTACTATCAGTAGGGATTCCGTCATCGGCACCCGAATCAAGGTTGTAGGTCGTCCCGTCTCCAGATCCGCCACTCAAGTTATTCCAGTAAGCTTGCGGCACAAAACCTGCAATATCGGTAGGCGACATTTCAGTTGGAGCGCCATTCGCACCACTGCCACGGAATGTGAATCCAATACTGACATCCGAAGAAGGCTCAAAAATATTGAGAACGACTTCCTGACTCAGTTGAGCCTCACAACCGGGTGTTGAAACCAATGCTTGATAGACGGTGCCGTCCATATCAGCTGAAACATCCTGGATACTCAACACAGGGCTGGTTGCTCCATCGATGGAAACCGCGGTTTCTTCTCCAACAAGCTTCCTGAGCCATTGAACATTCCAAGGACCAGATGGGGTCACCTGAATTTCTGCGGTTGAACCTGCCAGTGCAGGTGTGTCTGATGGCTGTTGGGTAATCAAGCCAGAACTGACAAAACTGAAGTCTGTGCAGGCACCACCCGGTTTCGGGAAGAGCTCGATTTCAGCAATCTGCATACAGCAAGTGCTGCCGTCAACCGTCGGGAAGGTCAGACGATAAGTTTGATAAGAATTTGAATTTTCAAAGAAAATGTAATTAGTATGAAATCTTTCAGGAAAGTCCGCAACATCTCCTGACGCTATTTCCATGAAGGCCGAGCCATCATTGGAACCTTCGAGGAGGAAGGTCGTTGGATCACGATCCGGACCATCATTTGCCGATTTGAGGGACATACCGATGACCTCTGTCAATCCGACTGAAGGAGTAACGGTCAAACCAGTATCCGATATGTCGAAATTGAGATACTTGGTATCTGCGTTATCAATGGCATTGGTCACACCCTCTGATCCGGGGCTGTTGTCCGAACTAGCGATGATGGTATCACCAGGCTGCGTGACATCACCAGGTAGCTGAACACCCAGCAATTCGACCTCGGCAATCTGCATGCAGCAAGTACTGCCACCAACCGTAGGGAAAATCAAACGATAGGTTAAATACGCAGCCGAATTATCAAAGTACAAGTAGTTCTTGTGAAAACGGGTTGGGAAGTCAGCGACATCACCAGAGGCAATTTCAACAAAATTGACACCGTCATAAGATCCCTCAAACATGAATGTGGTGGGATCACGGTCAGGGCCGTCATTCGCGGAAGTCAAAGAAAGACCGCTGACGATCGTCAAGCCTACTGACGGACTTACTGTGAAGCCTGTACTTACGATATCAAAGTTGAGGTACTTGGTGTCTGCATTGTCGATCGCATTGGTCACACCTTCAGAACCCGGGCTATTGTCAGAGGTCGCTGTTATGATGTCGCCAGGCTGAGTAACGTCTCCAGGAGCTTGCGATCCCAGCAACTCGACTTCAGCGATCTGCATACAGCAGGTACTGTCATCCACTGTAGGGAAAATCAAGCGATAGGAGAGATAGGGAGTCGCATTGTCGAAAAACAAGTAATTCGTATGAAAGCGAGTTGGGAAATCAGCCACATCACCAGAAGCGATTTCAGCGAAATTGACACCGTCATAGGATCCCTCGAATGAAAAGGTGGTGGGGTCACGATCTGGACCATCATTGGCCGATTTCAATGAGAGGCCGCTGACGACAGTCATCCCTACAGATGGGGTCACCACAAATCCAGTATCAGAAATGTCAAAGTTCAAATACTTGGTGTCGGCATTGTCGATGGCGTTTGTCACACCTTCAGAGCCAGGACTGTTATCCGAAGAGGCAACAATAGCATCTCCAGGTTGAGTCACATCTCCCGGAGCCTGAACACCCAGGAACTCTATTTCAGCGATCTGCATACAACATGTACTGTCATCCACTGTAGGGAAAATCAGGCGATAGGTGGCATAAGGGATAGCATTGTCGAAAAATAGATGATTGGTGTAAAACCTGTCAGGGAAATCAGCAACGTCGCCAGAAGCTATTTCCACAAAGTTAGCGCCATCATAAGACCCTTCCAAAAGGAACGTTGTAGGATCTCGGTCAGGACCGTCATTAGCGGAGGTCAAGGCTAAACCACTTACAACGGTAAGCCCTACAGAAGGTGTTACTGTAAGTCCTGTGTCGCTGATATCGAAGTTGAGATACTTGGTATCCGCATTGTCGATCGCATTGGTTACCCCTTCAGATCCAGGGCTGTTGTCCGAGGTGGCTACAATTGTATCACCTGGCTGTGTAACATCACTCAATTGTGCTTGAGCAATACCACCCGTCAGGGCCAACAAAAGAGCAAGACAAGTCGTCTTCAGTCGTAGTTTTGTTAATCGATTCATAGTATTGTATTTACGCATTTCACAACTCGGAGGCATCTATGCTACAGAGCATCTCAACCAATAAACCAGATCTGATAACTGCATCACATCAACCCCACAATAGTGAACTTTCTTTATCAACTAATGCCTCTTGGAAGAAATGGTCAAGACAATTTAAATTTGTATTTTACAGGAATTATGCATTCTAGGCTTTAATGGGAATGAAGGAGGGCAACAAAAGAAATTCCCAATGACCCAGGCGCAACAACGCATGAATATTACTGCGCAAATTCCAGTTTATCATATCTAGTTATTACTATGCAGTGAGATAGAGAAATTATGCATGCGGATTCAAGGAAAGCCCTCGCAGGCTGGAAGGGGAATGTTTTTTTGAGCCCCTGTTATTTTTGGATAAATTAATTTTGGGATTAAAGGATTTAAAATAGCAGGAACGATCACCTATTATTGGGACACACTGTGGGATGGAATGCTGCGACACTGCAGAATGTAGATGATGATTGCGCATATTAACTAAAATTTAAAACTGAAACGACACACACTGAAGCAAGATGAAATACATCCTCGGACTTGGAATATTAATAGCCAACACGGCAATATCGGCTTGGACCGAGGGCCTTGATTTTAAGAAAGTAGAAATACCAACTGGAAGTGACAGCATGGCACCCAACCTCAGCTTGATGGGCAACCATTTTGCCCTTTCATGGATCAAGCGCAACGAGGGACAGGAATCTCAGTTTTTTTTCACTCGATGGACTGGATCGGGTTTTGAAAATAAAAACCTGATTGCAGCATCTCAAAAAATGTTTTCCAACTGGGCGGACATTCCTTCCATTGTTGAGGCAAAGAATGGTGATCTTTATGCACACTGGCTGGAGAGGATAAGTAGTAAACAATACGCTTATGGGGTCCAAATCGCCCTCTCGAAAGATCGCGGCAAAATGTGGGCCCCAATGGGGTGGCTACATGATGACGAAAGCGAGACAGAACATGGTTTTGTCTCGCTTATTCAAGATGATGCAAACGTGCGCGCCTTCTGGCTGGATGGACGCAAGATGACCAAAGCAAGTGGGAAAATGGCGCTGCACACGGCGATTCTTGATGGAAACGAAATTGAGGAAGAACGCACCCTGGATGCCAATGTATGCACCTGTTGTCCAACGTCTGCCATTCAACTTACAGACGGCCCAATGGTTGTTTACAGAGATCGTTCATCTGAGGAAATCCGGGATTTCAGCTTCGTTACCGACCTTGAGCAAGGTTGGTCTGAACCAGAGAAAATCGCAGATGACCATTGGCTGATGCCCGGATGCCCTGTCAATGGAGCCAGTATCGCCAGCAGCGGCGATCTGGTTGCAATCAGTCGATTCACGTTCATACAGGGTAAACCGCAGGTAATTCTGCAAATTTACAAACAAGGGCAATCAAATGTAAGGAAGAATCTCGTGCTCGACAAAAAAGCTCCAATAGGTCGCTGTTCAACCGTTTGCTCCAAGGACGCGATCTATACCATTTGGATTGGGAAGGAGAAAAAGCAGGCTGTTCTCCGCATGGCAGAGGTTACCCCGAATGGAAACGTCAGGCGCCAGGAAATCCTCTGCGCGCTCGATGCTGGTTTTACCAGCGGCATGCCTCGCAGTATTCTTAGTGGAGGCTATGTATGGGTAAGCTGGACGGACTCGAATTGTATTCACCTTGGCCGTTTCAAGGTCAATCAATAAAAGTTAAAGGCAATTTGCATCTGTCCAGAGTTGTCCCCTCTGTTTTTGTTTCCGAAAAGTATGATAAATCATATATGGAAGACAGCAGATATTGAATTATAGAGTGCTCCTCAATTAGAAATGCCAGTTTGTGCATGAAGTTGGATAATTTAGGTCATGAGGAAAAACGAATTTCACTATTTAATGATTCCGCAAACATCCTGTCATTTTCACTAAACCTGAAACCGGTTCACCGAGTCAGCCTTGCCGGTAGTTCCGGAGTGGTTAGGTAGATTTTTTGCTGGGCATGAACACGCTAAAAAACCCTCTCCTGATAGTGGGCAGTTAGAATAACAATATCAGGTAAAGCGCTGCAGGGAGTTTACCAAAACCAGGAAAGTGGCCTCTGACATTGAGAGTTTGCCTGACCATGAGACGTCAATCTGATATGTGCAATGAGTGAAATGGAATATGATTCCAACGCCCGTCAAAGTGTAATTCGTGAAGTTTTTTGTCTACACCCCAGTAAATATAATAGCGTTGATTCCCAGTCGGCAGAGTCATCCCAACCGGATCACTCATTGCTGCAGGTGCATTCGAAAGATGCGTTATATCCTGTATATGCCATTCGTCCGAGTTGTGGTCGTGACTTAAGTATGCTTCTTGCAAATGCCCTCTGGAATCACGGTAGGTGACGTAGTGTCTGTTTTGACGTGCGTTGCTGAGGACAATTGGGTTACCTGCGGCATGACCTGAGCGGGATGTAATCGGTTGCAAGTGGCAAAATCGATGACGCTGTTCTCGAGCTTCGATAAGCCCGACGCGAGAACCTTTGTAGTCCTGATAACCTTTACCCTGGGGGCCATCCCAATGAAATACGTATGGTTGACGAAGGGGCCAGACCTTGGCTGGTCTAAAAATGACTCGCCATTTCCCATCAGCCATTAAGCCCGCTGGCGTTCCTGCTGCCGGAACTTGCAGCACCAGTTCATGCTGCCAGGAGCGTTTGCCCCCTCTCTGATCTTTCCTTGCGAGACGCTGAGTGCAAGGTGCTCCAAAAACTGTTCGATATGTAACGTAAATGCCACCAGCTGACGCTGTGGCAGTGATATCACCGCCAGGACGAGGCGCTACTGGTAATGGATGATGATGCCAGACACTATTCAACCAGAGTTCCTGGGGTTGGAGATTTTTATCTAGATAAAAAACATGAGGTGTGCCATCTGCGACAATAACGGTTGGATCGTTAACGGCAGGTGGAAGCGTTAAAGTTGAACTTAGATTTGAATATGACCACTGGCTGAGTCCCTGGTCTTGCATGTAGGCCGTGAGTTCATGCAGATCTCCATCTCTGCCACGATAAACTACAATCAGCTTTCCAGAAGCCAGAGAATAGGCAGCTGGATTTCCAACAATTGAAGGAGCCCCTTTGGGTAAGTAAACGGCAGTTTCCAGCCAAGACTTGCTCTTCATAGTGGAAGAAAAATGATATATTTGACCGTTGTCTCCACGATAAAAAACATACCTTTTACCATTTGCAGATTCAACTAGTGATAGGCGTCTGTTTTCGTTGAATTGAACCACTGGGTCAAAATACTCATCGGTATAGCGCTTGAAATATGTGGTGCACTTCTTGGTGAAAACCTCTATCTCATGAATTTGATCATGCCATCGTTTGATTCGAGTTCCTTTAGCCTCATACTCCTTCTTCATTTCAGTTTCAATCGCGTCTCGATGATACCGTATGAGACGCAGGATATTCTCGGTCGATAATGATTCTTTCAAATATCGTGTCACTTCTTGCTGATAATATTTTCGATAAGCTTCGTTGTTGAGCAGGGCCAGAAATAAAGTCCTGATCAATCCATGCCCGTATGCACCTCCACTATCCATGAAGGCATAAGGATCCAGGTCGATACCGATTGGGGCGTCCCCGGAATGCGGATGCCGGTAGCCCAGCCCCCATTCGGCATCCCAGCACATGAAGATCCACTTGCCGTCTGGTATACGCCGAGCAGCATACCAATTATTGTGCGGCCAATCAAAATTCTGCATGCACAGATTGAGGATCACGTAGGAAGTGAAATTTTCGACATCTACGCGTCTTTTGAGTTCTTCATAATTTGCAGCATCGGAGAATTGTGTTGTGCGTAAAAAATGGTTAAGATGATCCCAAGCTCTCTTGTTACCGTTGAGTAATGTCTCCCCTGTCTTGATAACGTCAAATTGACCTTCCCCCAGGTGTGAGGACAAAAAGATTTGATCCATCCGTTCTGTTATATTGTAAATCCCTCGATTCACACCATTGACATACAGCACACACCAGGAGCCGTGAGCGCCAACTCCACCCATTTCAAGGTGGAGGTCACGAATAACTTGATCTCGAATACTGGATCCGTGGGGTGCTCGATCGTTGGAACTGGCACGTAGCACGAGCTTGTCAAAAGCTTTTACTGAAGCATTGGGAATGATTTCCCCATTCAATCGACTTTGCCCATATGAGCTACGAAAGTAGGCACGGTAAGATTTTTTCGTATGTAAGCCTCCATTGCGTCCCGCTCCGCCATGGATTCGGAGCCCAAATCCAGTCGCTTCGATGCGTTTGCCTGATTTATTGAAGTATTCCCAATAAGCCTGCCGCTCACTTTTCCGGCCGCTCGCCTGACTGTTCATATGAACTTCCCTGAAATCAGCCGGGGGTAGAGTGATCGAAAGAGAGGGTAACTGAGGTTCTGGCTTAATCAAATAGCTGCCAGTAGCAATAGGGCTCACGCGTTCTTGCTCGATAAATGCAGCAACACGAATGGTCGCCGACTGGATGATCTTGATTGCGCGATCATACAGCAAGCTGCTTCCAGTTGGATGACTCCCATCGGTCGTGTAGCGCAACTCTACAGTTTCGATGGATTTGACGTTGAGATGAACTTCTATCTCGTCGTAGACAACACTCGGTAAAGGGAAAAAGGAGGGCTCTTTTACAAATTGCTTTAAAGGTCTGCCCTCGTTCGCTTTTCCGGGGGTTGGGATCAAATAAAAACCCCATTTTCTCGTCGGATCACTTGAGCGAGCAAATGAATGATCGGAGTATTGTTTGGGATAGTGAATTTCATCGATGGTGTCGCCAGCTGGATTAATGAGAAATAGGCTTCCTCCTTTTTTCTTTAACTTGAAATTTGTGTGCACTGACAAGGGAGAAGTCTTACCCAAAGGGTTCGAATCTAATAAGTCACTTTGATTGGAATCCTTGCCTGACATCCAGACCGAAAAGTATCCTCCAGGAGGAATATCCTGATCTGGTAAGGGCCATTTCCTGCGAACCCTCGCATTGTCTGTCAGAGAGTAGCCGGACAAATTTACAGTTTGAGATCTGATATTTTTTATCTCCAACCAATCACTGGTATCGCCGTCCTCATCTTTTAATCCAGTTAGATTTGAGGCTAGAATTTCATTGAATTGTATTCCATCCGTTCGGTTGAGCTCAGCCGTCAATACTTCTTCGTAAAGAAATGTGACGCCGGCACAACACATGGACAGGGGAAGCAGACGAATGCCAGTGATTAGATTATTTATCAAAATTTTAAGCATGACGGCATTCGTCTCCCTCTTTTTTATCTAGTCAGTGTGCATGACCGGTAACAAGGTTGCTTACAATACTTGAGATCATAATGCAATTTGCTTTAATTACAAAGCAGGGTTGTAATATGTCAGCAAGCGCAAGGATGACTTAGGTGTTTCATCGTCAGAAAGATGAATCTCATTTCGCTTATTATTCAACATGCTGGAAATAAATAAGAAAACCCCAAAGAGGCTTTCACGTGCTTTTACGCTCATTGAGTTATTAGTAGTCATTGCGATTATTGCCATTCTGGCCGGAATGCTTCTACCGGGATTGTCGAAAGCCAAGGGAAAGGCCCGACGAGTCAAATGCAGCAGTGATTTGCGCCAGATTAATTTGGCTTTGAGCATGTATGCTGATGTTTTCGATAATAAAATTCCTCCACGGATTTCTGGAGGGACCAATTGGATCAGTGCGCTGCTAACTTATCATGATAATCCAGAGATAGTGATCTGTCACTCCGATCGCTCAAAGGCAGAGGCAACCCAAAACAGGAAATACATCATCAACGGTTTCAATGTTTTTTATGCACTAACTTTATCCAAAAAAGAGTTTGAGGAATTCGATCAATGAGCACCAGCGCCTACTTCTATCTAAAATTAACGACAGAAGAGTTCCTCGAATATTATCAAGGATACAAAATATTTGTTCGGGTGCGTACATATCAAGGATTTACAATTAAATTCCGAGCGGAACATCTTCGTCAATGGGTCACACCTCTGGGAATTGACGGTGAGTTCGAGATTGTCTTTGATAAACATAATCAATTTGTCTCGCTTAGGAGGTTGCGTGCAAAGGGTGTTTGAGGACACGGCGAGGATAGACCACTTGGAGACTTTGTGGCTTCAATTTAGTCTCATGATAATGACCATCGCATAAAGTATGACGCAATGCGAGATGCTCGATATCAACCATGCACGCCAATGGTTTCATAGCAGGTCTTACAAAGAACAGGTGATAATTTTAATGGTTTTGCAGCCGCGAAATCTGTTACAACCCTAGTAAATCTGACTTGGTCGAGATTATGAGCACTGATTGATTAAGGTAACCCTTTTAGCGGCTGTTTTCACTTTTTGAACTTTTCGATGCAAATTCATTTTCTTCAGCGTATAATTCTTCCCCCGTCTTGCCGCCGTGCTTGCGGAGGAAGTCGGCGGTCTTGTTCATTTTGAGTTCGATGGCTAAATCTAGCGGTGTTCGGCCATCCTCCATCACCGCATTCACACCAGCGCCATTGGCGATTAACAGTTCTGAGATTTCCTTGTTTCCAAACACACTCGCCACATGTAAAGGGGTCACTAAACTACCAGCATCCGCATTCACATCCGATCCAGCAGCCAAGTGTTGCTTCACGGCATCGATGTTTCCTGTTTCGGCAGCTTGATGAATTGAGATGTCTGGAGCAGATTCCCCACACCCCACCAGCACCACGGCTGCGATTATTGTTAGCAGGAGGTGTTTCATTTCACTTCAGCATTCCTGATTAACAATTCTTTGTGCCTCGTGTTATCGAAATCATCTAATCTTCCATATGCATCTACCTTGCCATCTTTGAATCGGATAAAAGCTTCATAGACCATGAACCCATTAGGTTTCAAGAGTTCCTTATCAAAGCCCCTGTATATAAAATATTCCGAACCGTCCATGGCCGCGACCCTGAACGGTTCTCCATGCAAGGAAATAACAGCCTGTTTATCCATGCCGATAGAAAGGGTGGATAAATTATAGCTTTTAGTTAAGGCGCAACCCACCAGCAACACGGCTGCGATTATTGTGAGAAGGAGTTGTTTGATCATGTAAGCCTCATTACCCGCCAATGATTACTAATGTTGCATTTAAAAGACATGAATTATTATTTTATTTTTCTACACCTTCTCAACCAACCCAATGCATTGACGCGATAGGATCAAAGGCAGCTTCAGGAGAAGCACTTCGATTCAACCAGGGTGCAGAAGATTTTAAACAATTCATAAGCGAGTATGGGTATGGAAATGTGCCTTAAAAGTATGTAACGAATTGAGGGTTCAAGTTTGGTCTATGTGTTTACAATAGAAGGAATGGAACTCTTTCCAAAGATTACGCAATCATCAATTGCCGGTAAATCGAAACGAATAGAGTTTTCTAGACTACGGGACAATTTTAATGAAATACCATCTGCTCTGCGCTGTTTTGCAGGAGTGGCACACTCGGAAATCGCTCGAAACAGTTTTGCAACACAAACCCCTAGAGAAAATGGCTTTTTTGGAGAATTTTGAACACTGAAGCGCAAAATCAAGTAGATGAGGTATGCCTCGGTCTCCATATCGGAGAAATAGTTTTCAAGCGAAGGTCGGTCAACTTTAATCGCCCATCACCATGCAATTCTCTCAGAACCTTTACCTGGTCACGAAGATATTCGATTACACGTTGTTGATTCTCATTGATCCACCCTGCCAAACATACTCATATGAACCTCAATAAACCCATTTCTACAAACTTATCTAGCCTCAAGTTTGCTTCCAACTCAAATTATCCCAACTCTTTCTAAGTAAAATAATAATCCTGTGGAGTTACGTTGGTAATCGAATTCCCGAACACTACACGGTGCAGAATTTCCTCGAAACCTATGCAGTAATGAACGTTGCCAAAGCCATCTGCACCCTAATAGACACTATGATATCTGGTTTCCCATTTGCGATGAGGCCGCTCGCAATGTTTGCAATAGAAGTATTTTCGGGAAATTGCCATTTGCTACATAAATCGCTTGAGGCGTAATTACGCCATTATAGATTCGGGTTGGTTTTGTATTCCTTCAAAGAAAAAGATACCTAGAACCTGTATTTCGGGTCACCGTAGCGAAATATCTACCACACGGTCTTTGTAACATTTGGTGCTACAATCATGGGCGACAGAACCGCAAGAACGGGGGCAATAAGGGGGATGATTTTGTTTTTCATTATTGTAACGAAGGACCCAGATGAGGAATTTCCTCTGGACCTGCAGGTTAGACTTCTTATTTTGATTCAGCCATCTTAGCTTGTATCATTTGTTGTAATTCAGCCATGTTTTTTTGTAATCGTTGTTGACCAATAGCAGCACCTTCAGCTGCTAGTGTAGGAACCAAAATAGCAGCCTTTTTTCCGATAGGGGTTTTGTAGAAAGTAATAAGTTTTTTTAGTTCATTATCGGTGAAATTGTTCATGTAAATTTTAGCCATATCTTCTTTCACACTTTTCCACCCCATATGCTTATTAAAGAATTCAAGCATAATATCTTTGAGCGGTTCAATACTTGGATTTTGTTTGACCTGCATCTCTAACATTTTTTCAATTGTTTGTTGATAACTTTTAGCCATATCCATCGTTTTAAATAATTCATATACAGCGACTGTGTCTCGTTTTTCATTTGCATTAACAGAGAAGATACTGAGCAGTAATAGAGAGAGTATGATTTTTTGTGTCATGTGTTTGTTCCTTTTTTTAGTTAATTTTATTTTAGCCTAACGTCGAAGGCATCCCACGGCCCTGACCGAGGGCATGGCCGTCCACCTGCCCAAGTGCGAAAACAAAAAACTTCAGTTCGTTTCAAGCTGCGCGATCTGGTCGGGGTTACGAGAATTGATCAGCAACATGTCGTCACTTGCAAAAAAACTAGCTTTGAAAACATGCTGTTTATTGATGAATTAGGAGGAGTTACGGGGTTTTATTGAATATCATGGGTTTTTGATTTAGGTAACTTCCATCTCTCAGCTCCTGGTAAAA
>MDTB01153199.1_pt1 | contig 18073 bp, 19 predicted proteins | sample 811161 | NCBI WGS metagenome assembly MDTB01 (sample SAMN05326650, study PRJNA326480) | marine metagenome | isolation source: seawater | place: Mediterranean Sea | collected 2009
AATGCAAGAAAAATTTGGAAGAAAACTTCAAGAGAAAGCAGATTATGAATTTAGTTTTGATGCAGATTTTCAAGTTGAAAGTTATTTACGTCACCAGGGTAGTGCTTTTGTAGAAAGATTTGATGCAAATTCTATATTATATATCACTAGAGCAATGGATTACTTTGACTTGTCAAAATATTTTAAAGGTGGCCTAGTTGAAGCCTTTAAAAATCAAAAAATAAAATTTTTAGTTATTTCTTTCTCATCTGATTGGCTTTACACAACTAAAGAAAATAAAGATATAGTTATTGCTCTAAATGCTTCAGGGGCGGATGTCTCTTTTTCTGAAATTAAAACTGACAAAGGTCACGATTCTTTTTTAGTAAATGAACCAGAATTTCTTAAAACTTTAAAAGGATTTATAGACTCAATGCACATAAAATTTAAAAATGAAAAAAGAATTTAGAGTTATTGCAGATTTATTACCTAAGAATGTTAGAGTTCTAGATGTGGGCTGTGGCGATGGTTCATTGATGAGTCATTTGATTTTAGAAAAAAATATAGAAGCTCGTGGTTTAGAACTAAAAAAAGAAAATGTTACAAGATGTATTTATAAAGGTCTTCCAGTTATAGAAGGAAATGCTGAAACAGAGCTTCACCAATTTCCAAATCAATCATTTGATTTTGTTATATTAAGTCAAACTCTACAAGCTTTTTATAACCCAGAGAAAGTTTTGAAAGATTTATTAAGAATAGGAAAATCAGTAATAATATCAATACCTAACTTTGGTTATTGGAAGGTAAGATCTAGCTTGTTAATTTTTGGGAAGATGCCTATTACAAAAACTTTACCAAACTCATGGTACAATACTCCTAATCTGCATATGTGTACAATTAAGGATTTATTTCACTTTTGTCTGGAAAAAAACATTACAATTAAGAAAGCTATAGGAATTAATGAGGATAAAACTTCAGAGATTAATAAAAGCAATCTCGAAATTAAAAACTTTTTTTCAAAGCTTGGAATATTTTTAATAGGATGATTTTAGACATAGAAATTATTCCTTGTCTCAATGATAACTATAGTTATCTAATATTTGATAAAGATACTAATAGCGTCGGGATTGTTGATCCCTCAGACTTTAATTCTTGTGATAAAATAATAAATAAAAAGTACAACAAGTTAGATTATATTTTAAATACACATCATCATTTTGACCATGTAGGGGGGAATCTTGAACTTAAAGAAAAATATAAATCAAAAATTTTAGGTTTTGAGTTAGATAAACATCGTATACCAGGTATTGATTTAGCTTTAAAAGAGAAGCAAAACTTTAAATTTGGAAGTATTTCTTTTGAAGTAATCTTTGTACCGGGTCATACTAGTGGACATATAGCATTTTACAGTAAAAATAAAAAAGTAGTTTTTACAGGAGATACTTTATTTTCTCTAGGTTGTGGAAAAGTTTTTGAAGGTACTCATGAACAAATGTTTCATTCTTTATCTAAATTAAAAAGTTTGCCAGAAGATACAAATATATATTGTGGACATGAATACACAAAAAAAAATTTAGAATTTTGTTTAGAACATGACACTAATAACCACTTTTTAAAAGATAAAATTAATTGGATAAATTCAAAAATCAAATCTAAATCTCCAACTCTTCCATCTTCTATTGCGGAAGAAAAAAAAACTAATATATTTCTAAGGTGTAATGATCCCTCTATAAAAAATGCTTTAGGTTTAAATAATGCACCTGAGCAAGAGATTTTCTCTAAATTACGTGATTTAAAAGATAGTTTTTAATCTCATACATCTTGACTTGACGGTTCTTCAGGCTATATTGCCCTAAATTTAAAAAAAGATAATTTATGTCATTTGCAATAATTGAAACAGGTGGAAAACAATATAAAGTTTCTGCAAGTAAAATTTTAGAAATTGAAAAAATAGACGCTGAAGTTGGAAAAACTTTAAAGTTCAATAATGTTTTACTTTTAAACGATGATAAAAATACAGAAGTAGGCAACCCTAATATAAAGGGGGCTTCTGTAGAGGCTAAACTTTTAGAAAATGTAAAAGATAGAACAATTTTAATTTTTCATAAAAGAAGAAGAAAACATTCAAGAAAAAAAAATGGTCATAGACAAAGGCATTCTAAGATACAAATAACTAAAATTCTATCCAAAGATGGAAAGCTAATAGCGAGTGCTGATATAAGTTCAGATAAGATTAAAACTAAAACGAAAAAAAATGAAATTAAAACTGGGGAAAAAAAAGAAAATAAGAAAAAAGCTGAAATAAAAAAAGTTTTAAAAAAATAGAGATTATTTATGGCAACAAAAAAAGCTGGTGGATCATCAAAAAACGGACGAGATAGCAAAGGAAGACGCCTTGGAGTTAAAAGGTATGGAGATCAACTAGTTATACCAGGAAATATAATCGTAAGACAGAGAGGAACAAAAATCCACCCGGGAAATAATGTAGGCATGGGTAAAGACCACTCTATTTTTTCTCTTATTAAGGGAAAAGTAAAATTTAAAAAATCTAAATTAAACAGAACTTTTGTTTCTGTAGTTCCCAATTAAATCTATAAATAACTTAAGTTATTTATAAACTCATAATGAAATTTTTAGATCAAGCAAAAATCTATATAAAAGCAGGAAACGGAGGATCTGGTTCTGCAAGCTTTCGAAGAGAAAAATTTATTGAATTCGGCGGCCCGGACGGGGGAGATGGCGGAGACGGAGGATCAATTATTATAGAGTCAGATCGTAATTTAAACACTCTAATAGATTTTAGATATGCTCAACATTTTAAAGCACAAAATGGAAGACCTGGAAGTAAAAGAAATAAAACTGGAGCTGGTGGTAAAGATCTAATTTTAAAAGTTCCAACTGGAACACAAATTTATGAAGAAGATAACAACACTTTAATTTATGACTTTTTAAAAAATAAAGAAAAATATCTAGTTGCATCTGGTGGTAAAGGAGGTTTAGGAAATGTTAGATTTAAAAGTTCTACCAATAGAGCTCCAAAGAAAAAGACAAATGGAAAAATTGGTGAAGAGTTTTGGATATGGTTACAATTAAAAGTAATTGCTGATATAGGAATAATAGGGAAACCTAATGCCGGAAAATCAAGTTTACTATCCGCTTTAACCAGAGCAAAGCCAAAAATTGCAAATTACCCTTTTACAACACTTAATCCAAACCTTGGAGTTACCTATTATGATGAAAAAGAAATCACTTTAGCAGATATACCTGGGTTGGTGGAGGGTGCTCATAAAGGTATAGGCTTAGGTGATAAATTTTTACGTCACATAGAGAGATGTAAGATCTTATTGCACTTAATTGACTTATCTGAAGAAAATTTAATTAATAGTTATAATAAGATCAAACTTGAACTTTCAGCATATGATAAAAGTTTAATTAAGAAAAAAGAAATAATATTTTTTAATAAATCTGATTTATTCAAAAAAGAAGATATTGATAAAAAACTAAAAGAATTTAAAAGTAAAGTAAAAATAAAATATGAAGTGATTTCTGTATTTTCTAATAAAGATATACAAAAAGTAAAAAAAATATTGATAAAAAATGTTAATTCATAATTCAAAGAAAACAGTAATAAAACTTGGTTCATCTACAGTTGTCGATAGTAAAGGTAAATTTAAAAAGAAATGGGTAACAAGTTTAATCAAAGATATAAAAAAATTTAGAGAAAAAAGTGATCTAGTAATTGTATCTTCTGGTGCAATTGCATTAGGACAAAAATACTTAAAGATTAAAAAGAAAAAAATTAAACTAGAGATGAGTCAAGCAATTGCATCAGTTGGTCAAATACACTTGGCTGGTGAATTTCAAAAATTATTTGATAAAAATAGAATCAAAACTGGTCAAATATTAATAAGTCCAGATGATACTGAACAACGTAGAAGAGCATTAAATGTTAGAAGAACTTTTGACAATTTATTTAAATTAAATGCAATACCAATTGTAAATGAAAATGATACTACAGCCACTGCGGAGATTAAATATGGAGATAATGATAGATTAGCAGCAAGAGTTGCTCAAATTATTGGAGCAGATTCTCTCATTATTTTATCTGATGTAGATGGTCTTTACGATAAATCTAAAAATAAAAGAGTTATTAAATCTGTATCTAAAATTGACTCAAAAATAGACTCTCTGATAGATAATAAAAAAAACTCTTATGGTTCTGGAGGGATTAGCACAAAACTGGATGCAGCTAAAATTTGTATGAATGCTGGATGTCATATGTTTATCGCAAATGGAAAAAAAAATAACCCAATCAAAAATATGATTAAAACAAAAACTTACACTCACTTTATTCCAAAAATTTCTAGTTTAGATGCTAGAAAAAAATGGATCATTAGTTCTCTTAGCTCCTCTGGAAAAATATATATTGATAAGGGTGCGGCTAGAGCTTTAAATGAAGGAAAAAGTTTACTGGCTGCTGGAATTTTCAAAGTAGAAGGATCTTTTGAAAAGGGAGAAAATGTCCTTATATTAGACGAAGATAAAAAAAGTCTAGCCAGAGGGTTATCTTCATTTTCATCTTATGAAATCAATAAGATAAAAGGTAAACAGAGTAAAGATATAGAAAATATTTTAGGATATTTAAGTAAATCTGAAATAATACATAAAGATGATATGGTAAAATTATAAGATGAAATACTTAGAAAAAATAGGATTAAATGCGAGAAAAGCTTTCAAAGAACTTAAGAATGTTAAACATTATAAAATAAAATTGGTTTTAGAAAATTATAATACTACTATTTTAAGAAATAAAAAAAGAATTATCAAAGAAAATTTAAAAGATATTAAAAGTGTAGAGAGAAAACATTTAATAGATAGATTGATTTTAAATGATGAAAAAATTGAAGCAATTAGATATTCTATAAATAAAATAGCCAAGTTCAGAAATCCAGTTGGTCGTACATTAGAAGAATGGAAGAGACCAAATAAGCTTAAAATAAAAAAAGTAAGCACATCTATTGGCGTTGTAGGTGTAATTTATGAAAGCAGACCGAATGTCACTGCTGATGCTGCAGCTTTAAGTTTTAAATCTGGAAATTGTTGTATCTTAAGAGGAGGATCAGAGGCTTTTAACTCGAACAAATTACTTGCAAACTTATTTCGAGAGTCTTTGAGCAAGAATAAAATCAACAAAAACTGTGTTCAATTTATAGAAAGAAAGGAAAGAAAAATTGTCGATTTGCTTCTTTCAAAAATGAGTAATTATATAGATGTAATAGTTCCGCGAGGTGGAAAAGGTCTGGTAAAAAAAGTTGAAAAATTCTCAAATATTCATGTGATAAGTCACCTTGAAGGTTTATGTCATATCTATTTAGACAAAAATTCAAATATATCTATGGCAAAAAGAATAATTATTAATGCTAAGATGAGAAGAACTAGTATTTGTGGAGCATTAGAGACTCTTTTGATAGATGAAAAAAACACAAATTCAAATATAAAAATGATAGTTCAATCTTTGATATCTTCAGGCTGTGAAGTTCGAGTTGACAGTAAGATTAACAAACTTTTTAAAAATAAACTAAAAAAAGCAAAAGAAATTGATTGGAGAACAGAATATCTGGATGCTAAGATATCTATAAAAACAGTTAAAAATGTTCAAGATGCTGTCAATCATATCTTGAAGTATGGGACTATGCATACTGATAGTATTATTACGAATAACTTAAGTAATGCAAAAATATTTTTGGAGGGAGTTAATAGCTCTATAGCGATGCATAATGTTTCAACTCAATTTGCTGACGGAGGAGAATTTGGATTTGGTGGAGAAATTGGCATTTCCACTAATAAACTTCCCCCGAGGGGTCCTGTGGGAATTAATCAATTAACTTCCTATAAATATATTGTATCTGGAAAAGGAATTATTAGGCCATAATTAATGTTAAAGCCTAAAATAGAAATGATTGGTATTTTTGGAGGAAGTTTTGACCCACCTCATAAAGGACATATAGAAATTTGTAAAATTAGTCTTAAAAAAATAAAGTTAAAAAAAATTTACTGGGTTATTACAAAAAAAAATCCCTTTAAAAAAGAACCTATTTTTTCATTAAAACAAAGGCTTTTAAAATCAAAAAAAGCTGTAAAAAAATATAAGAGAATTAAAATTTTATATTTAGATGATATTATTAAATCTTCCCGTACAATCGATGTAATTAATTACTTTCTAAAAAGAAAAAAACTTAAAGATTTATATTTAATTTTAGGTTCAGATAGCTTAGTGGATTTTCATAAGTGGACAAATTGGAAAAAAATAGTTAAATTAACTAAATTAGTTGTTTTTTCTAGAAGAGGATATGATAAAAAGAGTAAAGAATCTATTGTGGTAAAATATCTAAATAAAAAAAATATCATCTTTGTAAATAATAGATTGATTGATATTTCTTCATCAAAAATTAAAAAAAAAATTTCTAACGATTTTTAATGAAAATAGCAGATATTAAAAAATATATTGAAAAAATTTTAGAAAACAATAAGGCTATAAACATAACTTCCATAGATTTAGAAAATAAATCTTTTATTGCGGATTATATGATTATTGCTTCAGGTACTTCTTCTAGGCACTTACAAGCTCTCGCTGAGAACTTGGTGATTGAGTTAAAAAAAATAGGTTTGGAAAAATGTCATATAGAGGGAAGAGAAAGTAATGACTGGAAGCTAGTGGATGCTAATGATATCATAATTCACCTTTTTCATCCTGAAAAAAGAGAATTTTATGATTTAGAAAAAATGTGGTCAGAGGAAATTCCTAAAGAGAAAGCAATGTTATGAAGAAAATTATTTTTTTAACAATTTTATTCTTTAATTCAAACTATACGTTTTCTTACTCAAATAATGAGCTTTATGAAAAGATTGATCTTTTTGGAGAAGTTTTGGAAAAAGTTGAAAAAGATTATGTGGATGAAGTCAAACAATCAGAAATGATAGACTCTGCTATTAATGGTGTGCTTCAATCTTTAGATCCTTACTCAGCATATATGAGTCCTGAACTTTTTAAAGAAATGCAAACAGATACCAGAGGTGAATTTGGTGGTTTAGGAATTGAGATAGGAATGGAGTCAGGAGTAGTGAAGGTTATAGCTCCAATTGATGATACACCTGCTGCAAAAGTAGGGATTAAAGCTGGAGATTATATAATAAAGATTAACAACATTCAGGTTCAAGGAAAATCTTTAATGGAAGCTGTCAAACTTATGCGAGGACCTGTAGGGACCTCTATTAAACTAACAGTAGTAAGAAAAAATATAAAAAAACCACTAGAATTTGAAATTACAAGAAAAATAATAGAAATTAAATCTGTCAATTCAGAAATTTTAGGTAAAAATAAAAATTTGGGATACATAAGATTAAAATCATTTAACGAAAACAGTGATAAACAATTTTTAAATATTGTTAAACAATTTGAGAAAGAGTCGAAAGTAAAAGGCTATATAGTGGATTTAAGAAATAATCCTGGAGGATTACTAGCACAAGCAATCAATATTACAGATTTTTTTTTAGATGATGGTGAAATATTGTCTACCAAAGGACGTAAAGCATCTGAAACGAGAAAATTTTTTGCTAAAAAAGGTGATGAAATTAAAGGTAAGCCTATAATAGTTCTAATTAATAATGGGTCAGCCTCAGCTTCAGAAATATTTGCTGGAGCACTAAAAGACCACAAAAGAGCAATTATTTTAGGTGAAAATTCTTATGGAAAAGGTTCAGTTCAATCAATAGTAAATTTAAGTAACGGTGGAGGAATGAGACTTACAATTTCTAAGTATTACCTTCCATCTGGTGATTCCATATCTGAAGTTGGAGTTACACCTGACATAGTAGTCGAAGAAACAGATAATGATTTTAAAATCAAATCAAAAAATGACAATCAACTAAATTATGCTTTAAAATTATTCAATTCTTAGTAATGACTGAAAAAATACTTCCTTTAAGAATTGGTGTTGGTGTAATTGTTTTAAATAATGAAAATAAAGTTTTTGTAGGAAAACGTAAAGACAATCCAGTAGACAAATGGCAAATGCCTCAAGGTGGTGTAGACAAAGATGAAAGTTTTATAACTGCTATGAGGAGAGAGCTATATGAGGAAACAAATATTAAAAATATTAAAATTTTAAAAGAATTAGATGAATCTTTTATATATGAGTTACCTAAAAATCTTTTAGGTATTATTTGGAAAGGGAAATATAGAGGGCAAAAACAAAAATGGTTTATAGCAAAGTTTACTGGAAATGAAAATGAAATTAATTTGAAAACTAAACATCCAGAATTTATTGAATGGAAATGGATTGAAATGGAAGAGTTGCCGAAAGTAATTGTTCACTTTAAAAGAGATATTTATGAAAAATTATTAATAGAGTTGAAAAAATTTATAAATTAATTTCTCTAAGTACTTCAATTTTATGGTTTAATAGGTATTTTTCTTTATCAGTGATTTCCCCATCATTTATTTTTTCTTGCGCTTGATTAATAATTTCATCAATAGAATTCTTATCTAAACTATCCAAACTTTTTGCTGTTGAAGTCAGAATTAATAAATTATTATTTGAAAACTCAATAGTTCCATCCTCAACAAAAAAAGTTTTTTCTTCACTATTTTGCTTTATAAGTATCAAGCCTGGTCTTAAAAATGTAATTAAAGGCACGTGATTCTTTAGTATTCCCATTTGACCTTCATAAGATGGAATTGTTACTTCTGTTGTATCTGATTTTAAAATTAATTTATCTGGACTTATGATTTCAACTGAAAAACTTTCTGACATTTTTATTTATTATCTTTTGACATTTTTTCTGCTTTTTCTATAACTTCTTCTATGCCACCGACCATGTAAAATGCTGCTTCAGGTAAATGGTCATACTCACCTTTACAGATTGCATCAAATCCTTTTATAGTTGAGTCTAAGTCTACTAATTTTCCAGGTGAACCCGTAAATACTTCTGCTACAAAGAATGGTTGAGATAAAAATCTTTGGATTTTTCTTGCTCTAGCAACTGTTAATTTATCTTCTTCAGATAGCTCATCCATTCCAAGAATAGCAATAATATCTTGAAGAGATTTATACGCTTGTAATATTCTTTGAACATCTCTGGCTACCCTATAATGTTCATCTCCAACAATTCTTGGGTCTAATATTCTTGATGTTGAATCTAGTGGATCTACTGCAGGATAAATTCCAATCTCTGCTATTTGTCTTGATAATACAGTTGTTGCATCAAGGTGTGAAAATGAAGTTGCAGGAGCTGGATCAGTTAAATCATCAGCAGGTACATAAATAGCTTGAACTGATGTGATAGATCCTTTGTCGGTAGAAGTAATTCTTTCTTGAAGATTTCCCATATCGGTAGCTAAAGTTGGTTGATAACCTACCGCAGATGGAATCCTTCCAAGTAGGGCGGATACTTCTGAGCCGGCTTGAGTAAATCTAAAAATATTATCTATGAAGAAAAGCACATCTTGTCCTTCTTTATCTCTAAAATATTCTGCTACTGTCAAACCAGTTAAGGCAACTCTTGCTCTTGCTCCAGGAGGCTCATTCATCTGACCATATACTAATGCTGCTTTTGAACCTTTCCCATCAGTTTTTATTACTCCTGATTCTATCATCTCATGATATAAATCGTTACCTTCTCTTGTTCTCTCACCTACGCCTGCAAAAACGGAAAATCCTCCGTGAGCTTTTGCAATGTTATTAATTAATTCCATGATAGTTACTGTTTTGCCAACGCCTGCTCCCCCAAATAATCCAATTTTTCCTCCTTTTGCGTATGGAGCTAGTAAGTCTACAACTTTAATTCCAGTAACTAATTGTTCGGTCTCCGTTGCCTGGTCAGTAAATTTAGGAGCTTGCCTATGAATTGGCCATTTTTCTTTAGTTTTAACTTCTCCTTTTTCATCAATTGACTCACCTATAACATTTATTATTCTGCCTAATGTTTCAGGTCCAACAGGAACACTTATAGGAGCTGAAGTATTAATAACCTCATCACCTCTTTTTAAACCTTCAGTAGCGTCCATAGCAATTGTTCTAACATCGTTTTCTCCTAAATGTTGAGCTACTTCTAAGATAAGTTTATTGCCACCATTATTTGCCTCTAAAGCTGTATAAATTTCAGGAAGATTATTTTCAAAGTTTACATCTACAACTGCTCCAATAATCTGGGTTATTTTTCCTTTTGTATTCATGATTATAAACTTTCGGCTCCTGATATAATTTCGATTAACTCTTTAGTAATAGATGCTTGTCTACTTCTATTGTAATTAATCGTTAATTTATCAACCAAATCTCCTGCATTCCTAGTGGCATTATCCATTGCGGTCATTCTTGAGCCTTGCTCACTCGCAGCGTTCTCTAAAAATGCTTTGAATAGTTGTGTCGATATATTTTTTGGCAATAAGTCCTCTAAAATTTCATCCTCCTCAGGTTCAAATTCATATAATATTTGGTCTTCTTTTTTATTTTCATTTTTAGAGTCAATCTTTTCTGCTGGAATTATTTGTTGAGCCTGAGGTATTTGAGTTATAACATTTTTAAAATTATTATAAAATATAACACATTTATCAAATTCATTATTGTTAAATAGCTCTATAATCTCTCCGCCTATACTCTCGGCTTCTTGAAAACTAATTTGTTTTTTTTCTTTAAAACTAAATTTTTTTATAACATGCTTCCCATACTCTCTCTTTATTTGATCTAAGCCTTTTGAGCCAACTGTAATTATTTTAATCTCTTTCCCTTCACTTAATAATCTTTTAAAATGAATTTTTGCTAACTTACAAATATTAGAGTTAAATCCTCCACACAAACCTCTATCAGCTGTTAAAACCACACACAAATGAACCTGATCCTTTCCTGTTCCAACAAGAAGTTTTGGAGCATTTTCAGGATTGCTGATTGATTTTGTAAGATTTAGGACTATATTTTGCATCTTTCTGCTGTAAGGCCTTCCCTTTTCTGCATTTTCTTGAGCTTTTCTTAATTTGGCTGCCGCAACCATTTTCATAGCTTTTGTAATTTTTTGAGTTGATTTAACGCTTTTTATTCTCTTTTTTAAATCATCTAGACTTGGCATTTTTATTTTTTTTCTTTTTTATATTTTTCTATTATTTGAGATAAGGCTAGTTCAGTTTTTTCATCTAATTTACCAGTAGTTTGTATCTCCTCAATAATTTCGGGCTTTTCAGATTTTATTTTATCTGTAATATCATTTTCGAATTTCTTAACATTATTTAATTCAACATCGTCTAAATATCCTTTTACCCCAGTAAAAACAGAAATTACCTGTTCGGCTACTGTCATTGGAGAATATTGGTCTTGTTTTAATAATTCTGTAAGTTTTGAACCTCGATTTAGTAGTTTTTGAGTAGAAGCATCTAGATCAGATCCAAACTGAGCAAAAGCAGCCATTTCTCTATACTGGGCGAGCTCTAATTTGATGGATCCTGCAACTTTTTTCATAGCTTTTGTTTGCGCTGCTGAGCCTACTCTTGAAACAGATAATCCAACATTTACAGCTGGTCTAATTCCTTGGTTAAAAAGTTCAGTCTCTAAAAATATTTGCCCATCAGTAATAGATATAACATTTGTGGGGATATAAGCGGAAACGTCACCTGCTTGTGTTTCAATAATTGGTAATGCTGTAAGAGACCCTCCACCATTTTTATCACTCAGTTTTGCTGACCTTTCTAACAATCTACTATGTAAGTAAAATACATCTCCTGGATAGGCTTCTCGTCCTGGTGGTCTTCTTAATAATAAAGACATTTGTCTATAAGCTACTGCTTGTTTTGATAAGTCATCGTAAACTATTAATGCATGCATACCATTGTCTCTAAAGTACTCTCCAATTGTGCAGCCTGTATAAGGGGCCAAAAATTGTAGCGGTGCTGAATCTGATGCAGTTGCAGCAACAATAGTTGTATACTTGAGAGCCCCGGCTTCTTCTAAAGTTTTTGTGATTTGTGCAACAGTTGAACGCTTTTGTCCGATAGCTACATAAACACAATATAATTTTTTCTTCTCATCATCTGACTCGTTAATTTTTTTCTGATTAATTATTGCATCTATTGCCACAGCTGTTTTTCCTGTTTGTCTATCTCCAATTATTAGTTCTCTTTGCCCTCTACCTATTGGTATAAGTGAGTCGATTGATTTTAATCCTGTTTGCATTGGTTCATTCACTGATTGTCTTGGGATAATTCCTGGTGCTTTAACTTCAACACGTTTTCTGCTTTTAGCTGAAAGAGGACCTTTTCCATCTATAGGGTTACCCAGTCCATCTACAACTCTGCCTAAAAGTTCTTTTCCAACAGGAACATCTACAATAGCATTGGTTCTTTTAATTGTATCACCTTCTTTTATATTTCTATCATCCCCAAAAATAACTACACCTACGTTGTCATTTTCTAAATTCAAAGCCATTCCTTGTGAACCGTCTTCGAACTCTACCATCTCGCCTGCTTGAACATTATCTAGCCCAAAAACTCTTGCTATTCCGTCTCCGACTGACAAGACTTTTCCTATTTCTGAAACTTCTGCTTTTTCTCCAAAATTTTTGATCTGGTCTTTTAAAAGTTTTGTGACTTCTGAAGGATTAATGCTCATATTAACTTTCTAACATTCTTTGTTGATATTTTTTTAATTTATTTTTAATTGTGGTATCAATCATAAAGCTGCCTAATTGTAGTTTTAAGCCCCCAATTAGATCTTCATCAACTTTATAATCAAATATTATAGTCGATCCCATTGATTTGGATAAATCTTTACTTATCTCATCAAGTTGCGTTTTGGATAATTCTTTTGATGAAATTAAAGAAGCTTTAACTTCTCCTCTTTTTTTAGATGACAATCTTAAAAAACTTTCAAGAATTTTTTTAATAAAAAAAATCCTTCTTTTTTTAATTAAAAGTAAAAAGAAATTTTTTAAATTTTTTGAGAAACCTATTTTTTCAGCCAATAAATTAATTACACTATTTTGAGCATTGATACTTTGAGTGGGATTTTGTATAAAGTTTTTTATCTCATTGCTAGAGTTAAAAAGTAATTGAAAATTTTTGATATCATTTTCAACTTTTTCCAACTCATTGGACTCGTTTGCTACTTCAAATAAAGCACGTGAATACCTTTCTGAAGTTTCAGTAGAGAAAGATTTATTTGAGCTCATTTTTAATTGTTTGAAATAATAGTGAAAATATGGTTCGGTCGTATCATAAGAGTATTAGTTGATCAAGTTGCCAATTTTGGATTTATGCAAAATTAACTGGATCCACATCAACCGTAAGTTTAATTTTAGATGATATTTTCAGCTTATTAAGCACATTTGTTATCCTTTTTTGCATTAATAACTTGTTACTAAATCTGATTAAAAGCCTTGAACGAAAATTTTTTTTAATTTTTAATAACGGAGAGTCAATTGGTCCTAAAATCTCTAGATCTTGTATCTTATTAAGTCTCTGTTTTATCTCTCTAGCGCCATTGAGACTTAAACTACGTTCTTTAGAAGAAACAATAATTGCAATTAATCTTATAAAGGGTGGTAATTTATTTTTTTTTCTTATTAAAAGCTCATTATTTAAAAGTTCTTCTGAGTTATTTTTTATAAGTTCGTTAAGTATTACATCATGAGGTGATAAAGTTTGATAAATAATTAATGACTCAGAGCTGAATCTTCCTGCGCGTCCACTCAGCTGATGATATAATTGAATATTTTTTTCAGTTGCACGTAAATCAAAACCTCTTCCTGAAAAGTCTGCATCTATTACTACTATGCAATTTAATTTTGGAAAATTGAAACCTTTTGAAATCATTTGGGTTCCAACTAAAATATCAACTTCATTTTCATTTATTCTTTTAAATAAATCTTTAATTTCTTCTTTTTTTTTCATGTAATCACTTGAAAAAATATTAATTTTTTTATTTGGAAATAATTCTTTTACTTCGTCAAATATTTTTTCAACACCTGGTCCATACATAATAAAATTACAAAATTCGTTTTTTTTACATTCTATTTTTATTTCTCTTTCATAAGAACAATGGTGACAAATTGCTTTATTCTTTATTCTATGGAATATTAAGTACATTGAACAATTAGCGCATATATGTTTATAGCCACATTTTTTACAAATTAAGTATGGTGCAAAACCTCTTCTATTTATAAAAAAAAGAACTTGCTCATCCTTTTGTAAATATTTTTTAATTAAATTAACAGTCTCATTTGCAATAAATTTATTTTTGACCCTTTCTAAATTTAAATTTACAATTTTTGTTTTTGGGAGAGGATAGTTTTCAAATCTTTTTAAAATTTTTATATGTTTATATTTTTTATTCTGAATATTATTATAAGTTTCTATTGAGGGAACAGACGTAACTAAATGAATAGGAATATTTTCAAAGTTGGCCCGTGAGATTGCCATATCTCGAGCATTATAGATTACTCCCTCATCTTGTTTATATGATGCATCATGCTCTTCATCTACAATTATAATACCAAGTTTTTTGAAAGGCAATAAAAGCGCAGATCTAGCACCAACTAAGATTTTTATTTTATTATTTATAATTCCATTCCATATCATTCTTTTTTGTTTTGGTGTTATCTTTGAATGCCAAATTGCTGGTTCAAAACCAAAAAAATCTTCAAATCTAAATTTAAAATCATTAGTGAGAAATATCTCGGGTAGTAAAACCAAAGCTTGTTTATTTTGTAAAAGAATTTTTTTTATTCGCTCAAAATAAACCAATGTTTTACCTGAACCCGTTGTGCCTTGAAGAACTGATACTTCAAACTTATTTTTAGTATTTTCAAGAAATTTCAGTGCTGAAGATTGTTCATCATTCAATATGAATTTCTTTATTTTGGTTTTTTTAATTTCTATTGAACTCTTGTCTTTCTTGAGAAATTTATCATTATTTCCAATAATCATTTTTAAGACTAGGCCAGCTGGAACCATGTTGTAAGCTGCAAACCATTCTACAAAATCTACTAATTTTCTATTAATTGAATACTTTGTTTTTTTATTTATATTTTTTACTCTAATATTTTTAGGTTCACTGTACGTATTTTTCCAAATAACTCCTATTTCTTTTTTTGAGCCAAATGGCACTTCTACTATATCTCCTATTTTTATTTTAACAGTTGATTTGTAAGTAAATGGGAAATTAAATATCTTTGGCAACAAAACTTGTGCTTTCATAAAACAATAGTATTAGAATTTTTTTGATTTAAAAATGAATTGGTCTTTTATCAACAGCTAAAGCTGCTTCTTTTATTGCCTCTGTATGGGTTGGATGCGCATGACAGGTTCTTGCTATGTCTTCCGAACTTGCTCCAAATTCCATGGCCAAAGCCATTTCAGCAATCATGTCCCCACAATGAGGGCCGATTATATGAACTCCTAGTACTTTATCAGTTTGACTATCAGCTAGTATCTTTACAAATCCCTCTGTTTCATTGTTAACTTTTGCTCTCGAGTTAGCTAAAAAAGGAAATTTTCCAACTTTATATGATTTATTTTCACCTTTAAGCTGCTCCTCTGTTTTACCAACAGTTGCTACTTCGGGAGATGTATAGATAACTCCAGGAATAACATCATAATTCACATGCCCGGCTTGGCCTGCTAAAATTTCAGCTACTGCTATTCCTTCCTCTTCAGCTTTATGGGCCAACATAGGCCCTTTGATTACATCTCCAATTGCATAAATATTTTTTATAGATGTTTCTAATTTTTCATTAACTTCTATTCTTCCCTTGTTATCTTTTTTCACCCCTATTTTAGATAGATTGAGTCCTTCAGTGTAGGGTTTTCTACCCACGGAAACTAATACTTTATCAAAGTCTAAATTTTCCTCTTTTGAATTTTTAATATCTGTTAAATTAATTGAAACTTTTTCTTTAGTATTCTTTACCGAATTAACTTTAGAGCTCATTCTAAAGATTATTCCTTTTTTAATCAAAATTTTCTTAAATTCATTAGAAATTTCTCTATCCATCCCTGGTGTGATATGATCAAGGTATTCGATAACCGTTACTTCGGAACCCAAACGTGACCATACAGATCCCATTTCTAAACCTATATATCCTCCTCCAATAACAGCTAATTTTTTTGGAACCTTGTTCAAAGATAAAGCTCCAGTTGATGAAATTATATTTTTTTCATCTATTTCTATACCGGGTAAAGTAGCTACTTCAGATCCTGTAGCTATTACTATATTTTTCGTTTTATAGTTGGTTTTTTTATTTTTTTCGTAAACAACTATATCATTTTTTGAAAAAATTACTCCTTTACCTTTAATATATGTAACTTTATTTTTTTTGAACAAAAATTCTACTCCTTTAGTAAGAACTTGAACTGATTTGTTTTTATTAGACATCATTTTTTCAATATTAAGTTTAATCCCCTCGATCTCGATGCCTTGTTGATTAAAATCTTTTTTTGCCTTATGAAAATTTTCAGATAAATTAAGTAAACTTTTTGAAGGAATGCAACCAACATTAAGACAAGTGCCGCCTAATGTTCCTCTCGACTCTATGCAGGCTGTTTTTAAACCAAGTTGAGCAGCTCTAATTGCACAAACATAGCCTCCAGGGCCGCCACCAATTATAATTACATCAAAATTATTTTCCATTTTTAGATATTTAAAAAAAGCCTCTTTGGTTGTTCCAAAGACTCTTTGACTATCTTTAAGAATGAGACTGCTTCTTTTCCATCTATTATTCTATGATCATAAGACAAAGCTAAATACATAATTGGTCTTATTTCAACATTTCCATCAACGACCGCGGGCCTTTCCACTATATTGTGCATTCCTAAAACTGCTGATTGAGGTGGATTTAGTATAGGAGTTGATAACATTGAACCATATATTCCACCATTCGTGATCGTAAATGTTCCTCCTTGCAAATCATCTATAGTGATTTTACCTTTGCGAGCTTTTTCTCCTAATTCACCAATATTCTTTTCAATATCTGCAAATGACATTTCATCTGTTTCTCTGATGACTGGAACTACCAGACCTCTATCTGTTCCTACTGCTATACTTATATTGTAATAGTTTTTATAAACTATTTCATCGCCTTGTATTTCAGCATTTATAGCGGGATAATTTTTTAAACCTATGACACAAGCTTTCGCAAAAAATGACATGAATCCTAATTTTACTCCGTAATTTTTTTGAAATTCTTCTTTATATTTATTTCGCATAGAAATAACTTCGCTCATATCTACTTCATTAAATGTAGTTAACATTGCTGCATTTTCTTGTGCTTCCTTTAATCTTTTAGCAATAGTTAGTCGCAATCTTGTCATTTTTATTCTTTCTTCAGGACCATGTTGAATTTTTCTTTCAGATGGAGAAGGTTTAGATCCCATTAGACTCATGATGTCTTCTTTTAAAATAACTCCATGTTTTCCTGAGCCTTGAATCTTATTCAAATCTACTCTAGCTTCAGTTGCCATTTTTCTTGCAGCAGGAGAAATAGTTGGCTCTTTAACTTTTGGTTTTTGTTTTTCTTTTGTTTCTTTTTCTTCATGAGGATTTTCTAGTATTAATGTTTCTTCTTCCTCCGGTTCTACTGGTTCTGGATTTCTGAGTTCTAAAGGTTCGACTTCCTCAAGTTTTAAGGGTTCAATTTTTTCTTTCTTACTCTCCTTAACAATTGAAGTTTTTTTCTTTGGAGGGGAATAATTTTTTAACTCTTTAACTTTTTCTGTAATTTGCTTAGAAGATCCGTTTATCATACCTAACAAACCACCTACATTAACTGTTTCTCCTTCTTTGACTGATATGCGTTCAAGAACTCCATTAGATGGAGCTGGAACCTCAACATTAACTTTGTCAGTTTCTAATTCTACAATAGGTTCGTCAGCGGATACTTTTTCTCCTTGGCTTTTTAGCCATTTTGAAACTGTCGCTTCTGTTACTGACTCGCCTAAGGTTGGTACTATAATTTTATCTGACATTTACTTTCCAACTATCTTTTCTAATATTTCTTTTTGTTGTGCAAGATGTTTGTTTAAATTTCCAGTCGCAGTTGATGATGAAGCTTTTCT
>MDTB01100364.1_pt1 | contig 18072 bp, 28 predicted proteins | sample 811161 | NCBI WGS metagenome assembly MDTB01 (sample SAMN05326650, study PRJNA326480) | marine metagenome | isolation source: seawater | place: Mediterranean Sea | collected 2009
CCCATTCATGATCAGATAATAAAGCCCTTCCCACAGCTATAAGATCATATTTGTTATTTGAAATATCTTCTATAGCTTTGTTTATACTTGTAGGAGTTGCCGAAGCAGTCATATCAATAAAATCAGAATCTAGTCCAACGCTCCCAACTCCTATTGTTGGTATATTTGAAATTTTCTTTGTCCAATAAGCTAAATTCTCTTTGGAGTTCTCAAACTCACTTTCCCAAAATCTTCTCATACTTGAATGAAGGTAATCTAAGCCTGCTTCTACAGGTGGAAGCAATATTTTTTTTAAGTCATCTGGGGTTGAGGCTAATTTTGCTTCAAAGTCATGTTGCTTCCATTGAGAGAATCTTAAACCAATAATAAATTCATCATCAACATTTTCTCTTACTGCTTTGATGATATCTGCAACAAACTGAGAGCGTTTTCTCATTGAGCCTCCATATATATCTTCACGAATATTAGTGCCGCCCCATAAAAAATTATCTATGAGATATCCATGGGCTCCATGAATCTCGACTCCATCAAACCCAAGATCCTGACATATTTTTGCATCTGATGCATATGCATCTATTGCTTCTTTAATATCATCTAAAGTCATTTCATGAGCAACTTTTTTTCCAGGCTTTACAAGCCCAGATGCTGTATAACCAGGAACTTCAGGATTTGGCTGCATACCAAGCTTCCTAAAGCCTCCGCAATGCCAAAGTTGAGCTATAACAGCACCATTATTATTTTTAATTCCAGCAACAACTCTTTTCCAGCCCTCTCTAGCATCATAACTATCTAATCTTGGTACATTTGGATAAGCGCTTGAAGCTTTATGACTTACTTCAATACCTTCTGTAATTATCATTCCTACTTCTGCCTTAGCTCGTCTAGAATAATAAGAAGCAACATCGTCCGTAGGTATTCCTCCTGGCGATTGATTTCGTGTCATAGGAGCCATCACAATTCTATTTCTAAGTGTTAAGTTTTTTAAATTGTATTCTTCAAAAAGCATAACGATCTTCTACTCTTTATCTTTAAACTGAGATTCTCTCCACGGAAAATCATTTGGTAAATCTGAAGATATTTTATTTTTAAAATTGGCATCTCTTTTCTCTAAAAAAGACATAACTCCCTCTTTAGCATCATCAGATGCGCCTCTAGAATTTATTAACTTACTCTCAACTATATGAGCATGCTCAGGATTATCTTCAGCAGAAAGTGACCATAACATATGTCTTGTCATTGCCACAGATATTGGAGCAGTTGAATTGCAAAACATATCTGAAATTTCAATTGCTTTGGTTATTAAATGATCATCTTCGACTAAATAATTTACTAAACCGATTCTATGTGCTTCAGCAGAATTAATAATCTTTCCTGAATAGCATAATTCTAAAGCCATAGGTATGCCAATAATTTTAGGTAAAAACCAACTTGCACAACCATCTGGAACAATGCCACGTTTTGCAAATACAAAACCGAATCTAGAATTTTTTGAAGCAATCCTTACATCCGCTGGCAGTTGCATTGTTGCCCCAATACCAACTGCATCGCCATTGCATGCTGCAATAACAGGTTTAAGAGAATTATAAATCTTTAAATTAAGAATGCCTCCAGCATCTCGCATAAAATCCGATTCATATTTTGCATTTGTATCGAAATTTTTATTAAAAGTTTTTTCACCTAAAGATAGATCTGCTCCAGCACAAAAAGCCTTACCAGAACCTGTGATAATTAGAGATTTTATATTGTCATTTGTATTAACATAATCAATTACATCAAGCATTTCATCCAACATTTGCATATTAAATGCATTTAGCTTTTCAGGTCTATTTAATTTAAGTATTAATGCTGAATCAACTTCTTCAAGCAGAATAGTTGCGTATTCTTTTAACAAAATTTATTATTAAAAAGGAACGTCGTCGTCAGTTAATCCAGGTCCACTATCATCTTCTGGAAAAGGATTATCTGAGGTTGATGATGGGCTAGAATCATTTGACTGTTGCCCTTCTTGTCTTCCACCTAGCATCAAAAGCTCACTACCAATAACCTCAGTGGAGTATTTAGTTGCACCTGTATTTTTATCTTCATACTTACTGGTTCGCAATCTTCCTTCGACATATATCTTTGCCCCTTTTTTAAGATATTTTTCAACTATCTCAGCTAGTTTTCCGAAATAAGTAACATTATGATACTCGGGAAAATCTCTCCATTCACCTGATTCTTGATCTTTCCTAGATTCGTTTGTTGCTATTCCTAATTTTGCAATTGCTGTTTGGGTTCCTGTATACCTCATTTCAGGATCTCTTGTTAAATTTCCTACTAAAATAACTTTATTTACACTTTTGCTCATAATTACCTCTTATAATGCTTAGAGTTTAACCTAATTTAATTTTTTCATCACGGAATTTTTATTCAATATGAATAGTATTTTTATAAAGGGCGCAAGAACACATAATTTAAAAAATGTTGATCTAGAAATACCAAGAGATAAAATAATTGTCATTACTGGCCTATCTGGGTCAGGAAAGTCATCGCTTGCTTTTGATACCTTGTATGCTGAAGGTCAAAGAAGATATGTTGAATCCTTGTCGACATATGCCAGAAGATTCTTATCGATGATGGAAAAGCCAGATGTGGATCAAATTGAAGGTCTTTCCCCTGCTATATCAATCGAACAAAAATCAACATCACATAACCCCAGATCAACAGTTGGAACTGTAACAGAAATATATGATTATCTAAGATTGTTATTCTCAAGAATAGGCACTCCTAGATGTCCTGACCATCACGAAGATTTAAAGGCTAAAACTGTCTCTGAGGTTTGTGATGAGATTCTTAAATTGAAAGAAAACTCAAAAATCATGATTATGGCTCCAGTTATAAGAGATAAAAAAGGTGAGCATCTTGGAATATATGAGGAATTAAGAAAAAGTGGGTACGTAAGAGTAAAGGTTGATGGAGTCGTATACCCTATTGAAGAATTCCCAAATTTAGAGAAAAATAAAAAGCATAATATTTCAGCTGTTATTGATAGACTAGTAATTAAATCTAACAAGGATGCTAGATCAAGAATATCTGAATCTGTTGAGACATCCCTCTTGCTGTCTGACGGCTTGGTTGAAATTGAAGATATTGATTCAAATTCTTTACATTTATTTTCTTCAAGTTTTTCTTGCTCACAATGTGGGTATTCAATACCTGAATTGGAACCAAGAATGTTCTCTTTTAATAATCCTCACGGAGCATGCCCTAAATGTGATGGGCTTGGAGTTATTCAATTTTTTAATGAAAAACAATTAATTCAAGATGATGAAGTTTCAATTGCTAATGGTGCCATTAAAGGATGGACAAGAAGAAATAGATTTTACTATTACCAACTAAAATGCCTAAGTAATCATTTTGACTTTACTTTGACAACAAAGTGGAGGGACTACCCTCAAAAAATTAAAGACATAATTCTTTGGGGTACAAAAGAAAAAATTGATTTCTCCCACAGATTTAGAAGTGGAAGCAGAATAATAAGAAAGCATCGTTTTGAAGGAGTAATTCCATCTACAGAAAGAAGGTTTAAGGAAACAGATTCAGAGTACATTAGAAATGAACTTGCAAAATTAATGTCTGAAAGTACCTGTGATGAGTGTGATGGATCAAGACTGAATACTTATGCAAGAAATGTTTTTATTAATGATGCTCAAATTCATAATATTACATCTATGAAAATAAGCGAGTCATTAGATTTTATAAAAAAAATGAAGCTTGAAGGCTCTAAAGAAAAAATTGCTGAAAAAATATTAAAAGAAATTAAAGATAGGGTTACATTTCTAGAAGATGTTGGCTTAAATTATCTTACGCTAGATAGAAGTGCTGAAACATTATCCGGTGGAGAAGCTCAAAGAATTAGGTTAGCTAGTCAAATTGGTTCAGGATTAGTTGGTGTTACATATGTCCTAGATGAGCCTTCTATTGGTCTTCATCAAAGAGATAATGCAAAACTCATTAAAACTCTTAATAATCTAAAAAATCTTGGAAATACAGTAATTGTCGTTGAGCATGATGAAGAAGCGATCAGGTCTGCAGACCATATTATTGATATTGGCCCTGGCGCAGGCAAGCATGGAGGAGAAATATGTGCTCAAGGTGATATAAATGCTATTTTAAAAAATAAAAACTCTATAACTGCTAAATACCTATCTGGTGAAAAAAAAATTAAAATACCTCAAAAAAGAACTGAAAATGGAAATGAAAAAATAAGCATTATTGATGCTCATGAAAATAATTTAAAGAAAATATCTGTAAACATCCCTGTCGGTCTTTTTACATGTATCACAGGAGTCTCAGGATCAGGTAAATCAACACTAATTAATCAAACTCTTCTGCCTATAAGTTCTTTTGTACTGAATAAATCCAAACTCTCAAAGGAAATCAAATGTGAAAAGATTGAAGGATTAGATCATCTTGATAAAGTTATTAATATTGATCAATCTCCGATTGGAAGAACTCCAAGATCAAATCCAGCAACATATACAGGACTTTTTTCACATATAAGAGATCTTTTATCTCAAACTGTTGAAGCTAGATCTAGAGGCTATAAGCCAGGGAGATTTAGCTTTAATGTTAAGGGTGGGAGATGTGAAGCCTGTCAAGGCGATGGGATGATTAAGGTTGAAATGCATTTTCTTGCTGACGTATATGTAAGGTGTGATGTTTGTAATGGAAAAAGATACAATGAACAAACTTTAGAAATCAAATACAAAGATAAAAATATAAGTGACATTCTTGATATGACCGTTGAAGATGCTTTGGATTTCTTTGATGCGCATCCATCAATTAAAAAGAAATTAATAACATTAAATGACGTAGGTCTTGGATATATTACACTCGGTCAATCAGCCCTGACATTGTCCGGTGGCGAGGCACAGAGAATAAAACTCGCCAAAGAATTATCAAAAAGAAGTACTGGTAAAACACTTTTTATACTAGATGAGCCAACAACTGGTCTACATTTTGCTGATATTGAATTACTACTAAAGGTTTTAGATAGATTAAAAAAGCAAGGTAATACGGTTGTTGTTATTGAACATAATCTTGATGTAATTAAAACAGCTGATTGGATTGTAGATTTAGGACCAGAGGGAGGTTCTGATGGAGGCATGATTGTGGCTGAAGGAACACCAGAAGATGTTGTTAAAAAGAAAGGTTCTTATACAGGACAATTCCTTAAAGGAATTCTAAACTAAGCAGCAGATTCTTCTTCTTTTAATTCAGGCTTATCAGAGTCTTCTGAATCTTCAACAACTCTATCAACAAGCTCTATGTAGGCCATATCAGCTTTGTCACCAGGTCTAAATCCGGCCTTAATAATTCTTGTATAGCCACCATTCCTATCTTTAGCATTAATAGAAACTTCTGTGAAAAGTTTAGCTACTGCTGAATCAGATCTTAGTTTACTAAAAGCATGTCTTCGATTAGCCACCGTATCATCTTTACCAATTGTAATTAATGGTTCAATAAATCTTCTTAACTCTTTTGCTTTAGGAAGTGTCGTTTTAATAATATCTCTCTCTATTAGAGCTATAGCAAGATTTTTAAATAGCGCCTTTCTATGAGAGGAGTTTCTATTAAATTTTCTACCTGATTTCTTATGTCTCATTTTTTATCCTACTGGAGGCCAGTTCTCTACATTCATACCCAATGAAAGATTTTTGGAAGCTAAAACATCTTTAATTTCATTTAATGATTTCTTTCCTAAGTTTGGAGTCTTAAGTAAATCAAACTCAGATCTATGAATTAAATCTCCAATAAGAAATATACTTTCAGCCTTAAGACAATTTGTAGATCTAACTGTAAGTTCTAATTCTTCAATAGATCTTAAAAGTATCGGATCAAAGTCATTCTGATCTTTTTTAGCTTCTTGTTCAGCAATAGCATCTAAGTCAACAAAAGCACCAAGCTGTTGCTGAAGAATTGTTGCACAATGCTCAATAGCCATTTTGGGGTCAAGTGTTCCATCAGTTTCTAATTCAATTACTAACTTGTCTAAATCCGTTCTCTTTCCAGATCTTGCATTGTCAACATTATAAGAAACTCTTCTAACAGGACTATATGAAGCATCTAATTTTAGGGCTCCCACAACTCTATCTTCATCCTCTCTAAGGTCAGCAGGCTCATAACCTCTCCCGGTTTTAACAGTCAAAGTCATTTTAAGATTAACTTTATCAACAATAGTGGCTATATGAAAATCTGGATTTACAAGTTCAATATTACCTGGTGCTTCAAAAGATGATGCAAGCACATCACAAGGTCCGGTAATATCAAGTGACACCTCTGCAGAATTGCCTTCTATTAGGTTAATAGGCATATCCTTAATATTAAGTAATATATTAATTACATCTTCTCTTATCCCTTCAATAGTACTATATTCATGTGAGATGCCGTCAATTGACACATCTGTTACTGCGGCACCAGGCATAGAAGAAAGAAGTATTCTCCTTAGAGCATTACCTAGAGTGTGACCAAAGCCTCGTTCTAGTGGCTCAAGTGTAATTTTTGATATAGTTGGTGATACGTCATCAACTTGAATTTCAGTTGGTACTAGTAAGTCTATTACTGATGTTTGCATAATTTTCTCCGCCTTTGTTAGATTATTTTGAGTAAAGCTCAACTATGAGATTTTCATTAATTTCTGTACTTAGATCTGTTCTGTCTGGAACAGATTTAAATACCCCTTTAAAATTTGAAGCATCGACCTCAAGCCAGCCGCATTCTTCTCTAGAGTCTGCAATTTTTAGGGCTGCAGCTATTCTTAAGTGTCCTTTTTTTGACTCCCTTACTTCAATCTCATCACCTTCTTGAACCTGATATGAGGGAATGTTAACTACTTTTCCATTAACCATAAATGCCTTATGTGAAACCATCTGTCTTGCTTCCGCTCTTGTTGAACCAAAACCCATTCTATAAACAACGTTATCTAATCTCTTTTCAAGCAATGAAAGTAAATTTTCACCTGTATTTCCTTTTAAAGAAGCAGCTTTTTTATAATAATTTCTAAATTGTTTTTCTAAAACTCCATACATTCTTCTTACTTTCTGTTTTTCTCTGAGTTGTAAACCATAATCCGAGAGCCTACCTCTTCTAGCTCCATGATCACCTGGGACGGTGTCCATGTTACATTTGGACTCAATTGCCCTTACTCCACTTTTTAAAAGCAAATCAGTGCCCTCTCGTCTAGAAAGTCTTAATGATGGTCCTCTATATCTAGCCATTTAATTCTCCGTTATACTCTTCTTTTTTTAGATGGTCTGCATCCGTTATGCGGTAGAGGCGTCACATCTGTAATACTTTTTATTTTTAAACCGCATGAATTTAAAGATCTAATAGCAGACTCTCTGCCGCCTCCTGGTCCTTTAACTTTTACATCTAGATTTATCATTCCGAATTCCTTGGCAGCATTTCCAGCTTTATCAGCAGCTATTTGAGCAGCAAATGGAGTGCTCTTTCTAGATCCTTTAAACCCAGATCCTCCAGAAGTTGCCCAGCAAATCGTATTTCCTTGTTTGTCTGTAATAGTAACAATAGTATTATTAAAAGATGAGTGAATATGCGCCACACCATCAGTAACTATTTTCTTATTTTTCTTTCCTTTTGTTGCCATTATTATCCTCTCATAGGCTTCTTAGGCCCTTTTCTTGTTCTTGCATTATTTTTTGTATTCTGACCTCTGGTAGGTAATTTTCTTCTATGTCTGATTCCTCTATAACTTGCCAAATCCATCAATCGTTTAATATTCGTACTTATGTTTCTTCTTAGATCTCCTTCAACAACATATTCTGCTACTGAATTTCTTATACTTTCAATTTCTTCTTCAGACAGATCAGATATTTTTCTGGTGCAATCTATCTTTAATCTTTCGCATATGTTTTGTGCTGTTTTTCTACCAATACCAAATATGTGAGTTAATGAAATCTCAACATGTTTATTTTCTGGGATATTTACTCCTGCAATTCTTGCCATAATTTAACCTTGCCTTTGTTTGTGTTTTGGGTCGCTTTTACAAATTACAAATAAGACCCCATTTCTTCTTACAATTTTGCAATTTCTACATATTTTTTTGACTGATGCTTTAACTTTCATATTATCTTTTATAATTTTTTAAATTAGCTTTTTTCATTAGAGAAGCATATTGAGATGACATCATATGTGATTGAACTTGAGCCATGAAATCCATCAAAACTACAACTATAATCAAGACAGATGTTCCTCCAATTGAAATTGTTGGAGAAATTCCAGCAAAATTAATAAGTGCTAAAGGAAGTAAACATATTAATGTCAAATATATTGCTCCAAAAACTGTTAATCTTGCCAAAACTGAATCTATATAATTTGCTGTTTGTTCACCAGGTCTTATACCAGCTATATATGCTCCTGATCTTTTAAGATTATCAGAGACATCCTTTGTATTAAATGTTAAAGCTAGCCAAATAAAACAAAAACTTATTATTAATCCTGCAAAAACTATTATGTAAAGAGGTTGTCCAGGATTAAGAGCTAATGAGAAACTTTGAAGAAAGCTTAAAGATTCATTTTCTCCAAACCATGTTGATAAAGAAGCAGGAAATAATAAAAATGTACTAGCAAAAATTGCAGGTATAACTCCAGCCATATTTACTTTAAAAGGAAGATGACTGGTTTGAGCCTGCATGAGTTTTCTACCTTGCTGTCTTTGGGCATAATTAACAGTAATTCTTCTTTGGCCTCTTTCTATAAATACAACAACTGCTATTACTGCCATTGCAAGTAACCCTATTCCAATTAAAAGAAGAATGCTTAAATCACCTTGTCTTGATTGTTCCAGAGCTTGTCCTATGGCCCCAGGAATACCTGTAAGAATGCTAGTTGCAATAATAATAGAAATTCCATTTCCTATACCCCTTTCAGAGACCTGTTCACCCAACCACATTAAAAACATCGTTCCGGCTACAACTGAAAATACAGCAGAAACAAAGAATGAAGGGCCTGGAACATATGCAAGCCCGCTTGCAGATAGTGTTACAGCCAAAGCAGATGCTTGAATGAATGCCAGTATTGCAGTTCCATATCTTGTATATTGTGTGATTTTATTTCTTCCTGCTTGTCCATCTTTTTTAAGCTCCTGAAGATACGGAATAGAATTAGAGAAAAGTTGCATAATAATTGCTGAAGAAATATATGGAACAACATTTAAAGCGAAAATACTCATTCTTTCCAATGCACCCCCAGAAAATAAATTGAACATTTCTATTATTGTTCCCTGATTTTGTTGAAATAAAGCTGCAAGTCTATCTGGATCAATTCCAGGTATAGGAATATGAGTACCAATTCTGTATACAAGAATAGCAAAAAGAACGAAACGTAACCGTTTCCAAAGATCACTCATATTACTTTGATCACTCATTACTCTTTATCACCTTTTTCAATTTCTTTTTTTGAATTAGCTTCGACTATTTTGCCACCAGCTTTTTCGATTGATTCTTTTGCACCTTTAGATACTTTTATACCTTCTATAGTAACTTTCGAATCAATTTCCGAATTACCAAATATCTTAACTTTCTTAACAGATTTGCTTATCAATTTGCTTTCTTTTAAGCTTTTTAAGTTAACAATCTCCATACCGTTTATATTTTTAATATTTACTTCTTTAAAATTATTGTTAACTCTTGATGAAAAGCCAAACTTTGGCAATCTCATTTGCAGTGGCATTTGGCCACCCTCAAAACCAGGTCTTATATTTCCTCCAGATCTTGATTTTTGACCTTTATGACCTCTGCCCGATGTTTTACCTAAACCAGAGCCTATGCCTCTTCCAACTCTTTTTCTTTTCTTTAAAGATCCTTCATCAGAAATTGAGTTTAAGTTCATAATATTTTTTAATTCATCGCTCATTTTTAATTTTCCATTACCTCTAACATATCTGAGATTTTATTAATCATTCCTCTGTTGCTTGGAGTATCAAGAACTTCTACTATTTGATTAACCTTTTTAAAACCCAATCCTTTAATACATAGCTTGTGGTTTTTCATTCTTCCAATACCACTTTTTACAAGTTTAATTTTTATGATTTGATCTTTACTCATGATATTTCTTCAACCTTTTTACCTCTTCTTGAAGCAACAGTTTCTGGAGATTCCATTGCACTTAAAGCATTTATGGTTGCTCTTACAACATTTACAGGATTTGTAGACCCATAACATTTAGCTAAAACATTTTGGACCCCTGCAAGTTCTAAAACTGCTCTCATTGCGCCACCAGCAATAATACCGGTACCTTCAGACGCTGGTTGCATGTATACATTAGCTGAACCATGCTTAGCTTTTATTGGATACCATAGCGTTGTATTATTTAGCTCAACTTCTACCATACTTCTTCTAGCATTCTCCATAGCTTTCTGAATAGCGATCGGGACTTCTTTTGCTTTTCCTCTTCCAAAACCAACTCTACCGTTTCCATCACCAACCACTGTTAATGCAGTAAAGCCAAATATTCTTCCGCCCTTAACTACCTTAGCTACTCTATTTACCTGAACTAACTTTTCTTCGAGAGCATCAACCTGCTGGTTATTTATTGCATTATTTTCTTTCATTTAATTAAAACTCCAATCCTGCATCTCTAGCAGCATCTGCTAAAGCTTTTATACGACCATGATATTTATACCCAGATCTATCAAAAACCACCTTCTTAATTCCACTTTCTATTGCTCTTTCTGCAACTTTTTTACCTACTTCAACTACAGCTTCAACATTATTTGATTTTAGATTAAAGTCTTTTTCTGCAGTAGATGCTGAGACCATAACCTTTGATCCAAGACTATCAAATATTTGTGCATAAAAATGTTGAGATGATCTGTAAACTGTTAATCTTGGAGATACCTGATTCCTAATATTAAATCTGGATTTCTTAGCTCTTCTTAATCTTGATATATTTTTAATACTCATTATGCACCAGCTCCTGCAGCCTTCTTAGCCTCTTTTCTTTTAACTTGCTCATCAGAATATCTCACACCCTTACCTTTATATGGTTCAGGAGGTCTAAAAGCTCTTATTTCTGCTGCAGCTTGTCCTAAAATCTGTTTATTGTGACTTTTTAAAACTACTTCTGTTTGTGATGGCGTTTCAACATCAACGCCTTCTGGTAATTTGTATTTTATTGGATGAGAGAAACCTAAAGTTAATTCAAGCAACTTCCCAGAGGCTTTTGCTCTATATCCTACCCCTATTAGCTCTAATTTCTTTTCATAACCTTCAGTCACTCCAATTATCATGTTGTTAACAATTGACCTTGTAGTTCCAGCTAAAGCGACTGACTGCTGATCATTTTCATCATAATTAACAGAAATAATATTTTCATTTACTTCTAAAGATACTGAAGAAGGTAAGTTAAAATCTATTTCTCCCTTACTACCTTTAACTTTCACAACATTGTTCTCAATAGACAAGGTTGCTGAATCAGGAATAGTTATTGGGTTTTTTGCTACTCTAGACATTAAAATACCTCACACAAAATTTCGCCACCAACATTTTTTGCTTTAGCATCTCTATCTGTCATAAGCCCTTGATTTGTAGAAATAATATATGCTCCAAGTCCACCTTTTACTGAATCAAAATCAGATGCGCTTGAATATTTTCTTAAGCTTGGCTTACTTATTCTTTTCAACTCTTTAATAACAGGCAATTCATTGTGATACTTTAGTTCAACTTCTATCATAGGCTTGTTGTCTATTGATGCTTTTTTACATGATTTGAGATAACCTTCTGAAATTAAAACATTTACTAAGTCATGTTTTAATTTTGAATAGGGCACTAAAACGTTGTTTTTTCCACGCATTAATCCATTCCTAATTCTTGTTAAGCAGTCTGATATTGGATCTTGAAAACTCATAATATTACCAACTTGATTTTACTAAACCAGGTATGTCTCCTCTCATTGCTGCTTCTCTTAATTTGATTCGGCTTAAACCAAATTTTCTATAAACTGCATGAGGTCTTCCTGTAACCTGACATCTTCTAACTACGCGTGAGGGGCTAGCATTTCGAGGAAGTTTTTGAAACTTTATTCGCGCCTCATACCTTTCTTCACTTGACAAACTTTCATCACTCATAATTTTCTTAAGTGCGAGCCTTTTATTTGCAAACTTTGCAACAGTTTTAATTCTTTTAACTTCTCTTGCTATCATTGATTTTTTTGCCATGGTTTTTTACCTTTGTTTAAATGGGAAATTAAAAGCTTTTAACAAAGCTTTAGCATGTTCTTGAGACGTTGCTGTTGTATTTATGCAAACATCCATACCTCTAATATTATCGATATTGTCATAATTAATTTCAGGAAAAATTATTTGTTCTTTAATGCCAAAATTATAATTACCCTGTTGATCAAAAGATTTAGGATTTAAGCCTCTAAAATCTCTTTCTCTTGGTATTGCGATTATGATAAGTCTTTCAATAAAGTCGTACATCTTGTTTCCTCTTAGGGTAACTTTGCATCCTAAAGGCCAGCCTTCTCTAATTTTAAAACTAGCAACTGATTGTCTTGCTTTTGTAACTATTGGTTTCTGTCCAGCTATGACAGTAAGGTTTTGAAGTGCTGATTCTAAATGTTTTTTATCATTTGCAGCCTCTCCAACACCCATATTAATTACAACTTTTGTTATCTTTGGAACAGCCATTATATTAGCTATCCCAAGCTCTTCTTTGAGCGCTGGACGGAGTTCTTTATTATATTTTTCTTTTAGATTAGCCATTATTTAACTTCTACTCCATCGGATTTGTATAATCTTATCTTTTTTCCATCCTTATCAGTTGCATATGAAATCTTATCTTTAGATTTCTTTTTAGGATTCCATATTGCTAAATTTGATAATTCAATAGCTGCCTCTTGTTCAACAACTCCCCCTGTAATTCCCATTTCGGGATTAGGTTTAGTATGTTTTTTAACCATATTAATTCCAGTGACAATGGCTTTATTTTTATTTTTTTGTATTTCTCTTAAAGTTCCTTTTTTTCCAATATCCTTTCCTGCAATAACAATTACTTCATCGCCTGATCTTAATTTTGTTGGAATCAATTGATTTCTCATCTTATATAACCTCAGGAGCCAGGGACAATATTTTCATATATTTTCCATCTCTTAATTCTCTTGTGACTGGTCCAAAAACCCTTGTTCCAATTGGTGCCTTTTGGGCATTTATGAGTACAGCTGCATTTTCATCAAATTTTATTAAAGAGCCGTCTCTTCTTCTCACTCCTTTTTTTGTTCTAACAATAAGAGCATCAACAACTTGACCTTTTTTAACTTTGCCTGTTGGTATAGCTTCGCGAACGGCTACTTTTATTACATCCCCAATATTTGCATACCTTCTTTTTGAGCCTCCAAGAACCTTAATACACATCACGCTTCTAGCTCCACTATTATCTGCTATCTTTAGGAGTGATTGCATCTGAATCATTATTCTTCCTCCAATATAGAGTCTGGATTTAAATTTGAGTTATCAGCTACAAGAATCCAAGTTTTTAATTTTGAAATAGGCCTACATTCTTTTACTGAAACAATATCACCTATAGATGCAGTATTGTTTTCATCATGAGCATGTACCTTGGTTGCTCTTTTGATAACTTTTCCATATAAAGGATGCTTAACTTTTCTTTCAATTTTTACAGTAACAGTTTTATCGGCTTTATTGCTGGTAACAACGCCTGTTAAAATTCTTGGGTTTGTTGTTTCCATTATTCTTTATCCTTTAATTTAACTTCATTAATAATAGTTTTTATCATTGCTATTTTTTTTCTAACCTTTGTTAATTCACTTGTCTCATTTAATTGACCAGTTTTATGTTTGATTCTTAGTCCAAACTGAGATTCTCTTGCAGAAATAAGTTCAGCATTTAACTGTTCTATATTTTTCTTTCTTAAATCTACTAATTCTTTATTCATTTAGAGATCCTTCTTTATAAAATGCGTTTTGACTGGGAGTTTTGCCGATGCCAGTCGAAAGGCTTCTCTTGCAAGCTCTTCTTCTACTCCAGCCATTTCAAACATTACTTTTCCAGGTTGAACTAGAGCAACCCAATACTCAACATTACCTTTACCTTTACCCATTCTTACTTCTAGAGGTTTCTTTGTTATTGGTTTGTCTGGAAAAATTCGAATCCAGATATTTCCACCCCTTTTGATATATCTAGTCATTGCTCTTCTAGCAGCTTCAATTTGTCTAGCAGTTATCCTACCTCTACCAGATGCAACCAAGCCGAATCTTCCAAACGCAATTGTATTGCCATTTTGGGCTAGTCCTCTATTTCGACCCTTGTGCATTTTTCTAAATTTTGTTTGTTTAGGCTGTAACATTTTTCTTAGCTTGCTCCTTGACTCTTATAAGGATCTTCAGTAATTTCACCTCTATAAACCCAAACTTTTACACCAATAATTCCATATGTGGTTAAAGCTTCAGCCGTTCCATAGTCTATGTCTGCTCTTAATGTATGCAGTGGAACTCTTCCTTCTCTATACCATTCTGTTCTAGCAATCTCAGCTCCATTTAACCTTCCAGAGACTTCAATTCGAACTCCTTTAGCACTTTGTCTTAAAGCACTTTGAACTGTTCTCTTCATAGCCCTTCTGAACATAACTCTTTTTTCTAATTGTTGTGCAACTCCTTCTGCAAGAATTGTTGCATCTAAATCAGGTTTCTTTACTTCTTTTATATTAATTTGTGAAGGTCCTTTGACTATCTTTTCAACTGCTTTTTTTAAGTTCTCAATCTCTTCACCGCGTTTTCCAATAATTATGCCGGGTCTAGCAGTATGAATATTTACAATAAAAGTATCAGCTGTTCTTTCAAGCTCTATTTTACTTATTGAAGAGTTCTTTAATCTTGTGCCTATATGTTCCCTAACTTTAAGGTCTTCAATTAAATTTTTAGAGAAGTCTTTTCCTTTAGCATACCAGTTTGCATTCTGCTTCTTCGAAACGCCTAACCTAAAGCCATTTGGGTTTACTTTCTGTCCCATTATTTGTCTCCCTCTAACAAAATTATTTCTATATGGCATGTTGGTTTTATAATTCTATCCGCTCTTCCTCTTGCTCTTGGTTTCATTCTTTTAAGCCTCATACCTTGATTAACAATGATGGATTTTACAGATAACTTATCAATATCAGAATTATTATTGTTTTCAGCATTAGCGATTGCGGACTCTAACAATTTCTTAATAATTGCTGAACCTTTTTGTTTATTAAAGGTTAAAAAATCCATTGCTTCATCAATCTTCTTCCCTCTTATTTGATCAGCCACCAAAGCAGCCTTTTGAGGTGAGAGTCTTGTTCCTTTTAGATATGCTCTAGTTTCCATAATTAAGCCTTTCTATCACCTGAGTGCATTTTAAAAGTTCGCGTAATTGCAAACTCACCTAATTTATGACCAACCATGTCCTCATTAATAAAAATGGGTACGTGCTGTCTTCCGTTGTGTACAGATATTGTTAAACCAACCATTGATGGAATAATCATTGACCTTCTTGACCAAGTTTTAATTGGTTTTTTATCATTATTTGCATTTGCAAGATCAACTTTTTTTGATAAAGATAAATCTACAAAAGGTCCTTTTTTTAATGATCTAGGCATTTTACTTCTTACCTCTTCTTCTAATAATTAAACTATTAGTTCTTTGATTTTTTCTTGTTTTATACCCTTTAGTTGGAACCCCCCAAGGAGTTGATGGATGTCTTCCACCAGAAGTTCTTCCTTCTCCACCTCCATGTGGATGATCAACTGGATTCATGGCAACACCTCGAACAGTAGGCCTAACACCTCTCCAACGCTTTGCTCCAGCTTTTCCAAGAGATTTTAGATTATTTTCCTGGTTTGATACTGTTCCTAAAGTAGCCCTGCACTCCCATAGAACTTTTCTGGTCTCACCTGATTGAAGTCTCAGAGTGGCATAAATACCTTCTTTAGCTACCAACCTTGCGGATGTTCCTGCGCTCCTTGCTAATTGAGCTCCTTTCATAGGCTTTAATTCTACACAATGAACATTTGTACCAAGTGGAATATCTTTAAGTTTCATTGAATTACCAACTTTAATTTCACAATTCTCAGCAGAGATAATTTCATCACCAGCTTTTAATTTAGAAGGGGCGATGATGTATCTTCTCTCTCCATCAATATATTTTAATAAGGCTATATGAGCTGACCTATTTGGATCATATTCAATTCTTTCAACAATAGCAGGTATATCAAACTTATTTCTTTTGAAATCAATTATTCTATAGTGCTGCTTATGTCCACCACCTTGATGTCTTACTGTAATTCTTCCATTATTATTTCTTCCACCTTTTTTAGGCTTTGATTCAATAAGAGACTTATGAGGCTTTCCTTTATATAAATCAGATTTAACTGAAATTAAGCCTCTTCTTCCTGGAGAAGTTGGTTTAGATTTAATAATAGACATTAATTTATACCCTCAAACTGTATTTCAGAATCATCACTTATCGACACAAACGCTTTTTTGTAATTTGATTTCTTATAAATTCCAAACCTATTTCTTTTTGTTTTGCCTTTAACTATTGAAGTTGTTACTTTTAGAACCTCAACCTTAAATAACTCTTCAACAGCTTGCTTAATCTCTCTTTTGTTAGCTAATAAATCTACCTTAAATACTACCTGTTTAAGATTTTCTCCAAGGCTTGCTGTTTGCTCCGTAATTATAGGAGCCTTGATTAATGTATATAATTTTTCGTTACCCATTTATCCATTCCTCTATTTGCTTTAGTGCCTCACTAGTAACAGCAACCTTTTGGGGCTTAAGAAGGTTAATTGGATTGATTTCTCTAACGGTAATAACATCAACATTTGGAATATTTCTTGCTGATAGATATAAATTAACATCAAGCTCATCAGTAATAATCAAGACCTTGCTTAACGAAAATTCATTAAGGAAGCTGGCTATTTCTTTTGTTTTGGGTTTTTTAAGGATAGGTTTTTCAATTGCAACAAGTCTATTTTGCCGAACAAGTTCAGAAAAAATAGATTTTATAGCTGCCCGGTACATCTTTTTATTTATCTTTTTACTAAAATCTCTAGGTCTTGAAGCAAAAGTTACGCCACCGCCTCTCCAAAGAGGGCTTCTTATGGTTCCAGCTCTAGCCCTACCAGTTCCTTTTTGTCTATATGGTTTTTTACCACCGCCACTTACTTCAGATCTATTTTTTTGTTTTGCACTTCCTTGTCTTGAAGATGCCATAAAGCTAACAACAGCTTGATGAATTAAGGACTCATTAAATTCCTTACTAAAAATATCACTAGAAATAGAGATATCTTTATTTTTTGTATTTGATAATAGTTCTATTTTCATGATTTTTTAATTGAAGGCTTGATTTTTACTTCAGTTCCATTGAATCCAGGAATGGCCCCTTTTATATAAATAACATTATTTTCTACATCCATATCAACTATCTTTAAACTTTGAATTGTTTTTTGTTGGTTGCCCATGTGGCCTGACATTTTTTTACCCTTCCATACCCTTCCAGGGGTTTGGCATTGTCCTATTGATCCATGAGCTCTATGAGCTAAAGAATTTCCGTGTGTTGCATCTTGCATTGCAAAATTATGTCTTTTGATTACGCCAGCATATCCTTTTCCTTTAGAAATGCCAGTTACATCAACATGCTGACCTACTTCAAATATATCTGCTGTAAGATGCGATCCTACCTCATGAGTTATTTCATCATCATCTAATTTAAACTCAGCCATTGAGCCAGGATTGATGTTTATTTTTTTAAAGAATTCTTTTTGTGATTTATTGAGATTATTGAATTTTTTTAATTTTGATATTACGAGAGCATTATATCCGTTCTTATCTGTAGTTTTAATATCGGCTACAAAGTTACCACAAACAGATACAGCAGTTACTGGAATAGATTCACCATCTTCAAGAAAAAGACGTGACATTCCAGATTTTTTTCCTATCAAGCCTATGCTCAATTTTATCTCCTTTTACGGGGCTATAAACCCTCTATGGCCGCATTTGCGTTAAAATTATTGTCCTAAGCTTATTTGA
>MDTB01129810.1_pt1 | contig 18070 bp, 11 predicted proteins | sample 811161 | NCBI WGS metagenome assembly MDTB01 (sample SAMN05326650, study PRJNA326480) | marine metagenome | isolation source: seawater | place: Mediterranean Sea | collected 2009
GTCCAGCATGGCGCATTGGCCAGGGTCTGCACTGACCGCACTTGCGGCGCAGCTTGCGATCACCAAGAGAATATAGAGCGGGTTGTTAAAGTTCATTAACCGACCGTAGGTATTTTGCGGACGTTGGCAAGCCATCGAGGGCCGACTACGAGCGCGCTTAGTGTTTACGCTTGTGTCGTCCCTCGGGTCCTTCTAGTTAGCTTCATCCGCCCATTTTGTAGGTGATATCAAGACCAAAAAATCGTGGATACAGGGTTAACGCGCGCAGTTGCCAATCTGCGCTGGCGGTTGGCGTGCCGAACTCTCGAACATTTGTTGTATCCATTACATTGTCGACAAACCCCCTGACTTCCCAGCGCTCTTCGATGTCGCGCCATGTCAGCGAAAGGTCCAAGCGGGTTCTGCCGGGGACTAAGTCCAAGTCTCGCTTAATGCCGCTGGAATAGTATTCGCCGGTGTACGACCAGCTGCCGCCCGCCGTCAAAGAGCCGTTATTGAGCGTCCATTCATAGTTGCCCCAGATCGCCGCCTTCCACTCTGGAATACGCTTTAAGGCATTGCCATTGAGGTTTTTCACCATAAAACCGTCGTCGCCATTGGTGTCGGCGAAGACGGCAGTCGGGTAAGCGGGATTATCGTCTTCTAGTAAGAATAGATCCGAGGTGTACTCGGTTTTGGTATAACTGCCATTACCGCCAATGGTTAGGCTGTTAGAGGCGAGCCACAGAATTTCGATTTCTAAGCCCTTGTTGGTTGCACTTTCAGCATTCTGCACCTGATCAAGACTGGTGCCGGTCGGGGCGCTGAAGACACTGATACGATCTTGATAGTTTTCGTAGTCGTAGTAGTAAGCTGAAGCATTGAGCTGAAGTTTGCCATCTTGCAGCGTCCCCTTGTAGCCGACCTCCAATGCCGTGACTTCTTCTTGGTCATAGGACAATGGTTTGATCTCTCCGGCATCATTTGTCGCGCGCGAATTCAGGATGCCGAGTGAGTAACCTCCGGCGCGATAACCCGTTGTGACCGAGTAATACATCAGGGTGTCTTCATTAGGAGTCCAGTCCAGGTTGATTCGAAACGAGGTATCTCCCCAAGTCCGTGTATCGGTTGCTTTGTCGGCGAACGAAAAAGGAATACCGTTCAAAAAGAGCGGTGTTGCGCAAGTCGGATCAGTGAGCTCGCATGTTGGTGCGATGGGATTGGCAGGATTAAATGTAGGAGCGGCGTTGCCGGCGAAAACATTGGCGATCGCCAATGGTGTTAAGCCCAATGCTGAGCAATCGGTGCCGAATGCGCCGTCGCAGGCTCCGTCTAAAAGTGGTCCCAGAAAAGCAAAGGGTCCGCTCGAAGGGTTGGCCGAGAAGTATGCGGTGCGATCTTCAAACGCGGTTTTCTCATCTTCAGCCCACCGCAAACCAATGGTTAATGCAAAATTTTCATTAAACGTGTAGGTGCCTTGGGTGTAGGCGGCCTTCGCACTGGTATCTACCGTGTTCCAGTATTTATAATACGCTCCAGTCGCGTTACCACCCCATGGGCCAAACAGATTAGCCCCCACTTGCGACTGTCCTCGTTGGGCGGGAGTAGTGCTGCCGTTGATGAGTGGGTTGGCGAGGGTGCCTGTCACGAAGGGTAAAACATTTCCATAATTGACTGCGTCGGTGTAACGGCCCTGGCTGTGCAAATCACGGAAAGCAAAATTTTGCAAACGATCAGATTGGAAGTAATACAGGCCGCTGGTCATTTCCAATTTCTCGCCGATTTGCCACAACAATTGTAGCTCGTGAGACGAGGTTTCAACGGCTTCCAAAACAGTTTGCCGAGGTTGTGCAAACGTGCCGTTGGTGAAATCCAAGTCGATATCAAACGTGTAATCAAAGTCCATCCAGCCGCCGAGATACTTCAGCGATGTGGTGTCGTTAAGATCCCAATTGAAGCTTGTTTGGATCGCGTTGTGATCGAATTTTTCGCTGTTATCGTCATTGGTGGCGACCGCTGCGTTTATGTTGTCCAGATTGTGTGCAACGCGCAGCCCAGTAGCGCCATAGCCAGCGTTGGGCAGATGGGTTGGGCTGGGGTCGACGCCCGGTCTATTGAAGGCGCCGTATGCACTCGCACCGCTTATTGGGTGAGTAAAGGTGATAGCGCCGTCGGTTCCTGCCGCTACTGAGCGCAGTCCGCGAGCGTAGTTGCTGATATTTCGATTGGCACGGTCATCAATTGCGCCCTCAGCAGCTACGGTGGCTTGTCCGATGACTCGATCGGAAGATCGATCGTTCCATCGGAAGTCTAAGTCCATGTTGTCACGGATTTGCCAATTCAAAGACAGCGCGTAATTCGCGTCGTCGATGCTGTCAATTGGAGCTGAGCCTGCCATTCCGTCCGTCGCGCCGTCACGGCCGCGCTTTACAGCAACCAGACGTGCAGCCAACCTATCTGTGACAATCGGCCCTGAAAGCACGCCATACATTTCTTTGGTGCCAAGATTGCCAACCAACCCGCGTACTTCAGCTTCGAAAGTCTCAGTAGGCTTGTTGGTGATGTAATTCAACGCCCCGCCGATAGAGTTGCGACCGTATAGCGTACCCTGCGGCCCGCGTAACACCTCAATGCGCTCGACATCGTATAAGCCGCTTTCTGAAGCTGCGATACCGAAGTCCTCAGAATAGATTCCGTTGTAATAGGTTGCGACGCCTGGATCGCCCCCCAAAGCGCGAAAATTTCGGCCAACCCCGCGAATACGAATGTCGTAAGAGTCTCGTGTGGTGGCGGGAATGAAATTGACCAATTCATCTGCGCCCTGAATGCCCAGGTCCTCGATGAGTCCTTCGCCAAAGGCAGTAATCGAAATAGAAGTGTCAGAAACTGTAGATTCACGCTTTTCTGCTGTGACTATTACTTCTTCTATTCTGCGTTCATTGCTTTGTGCTGTAACCCCGGTGCTATAAGCCAACAACACCAATAGTGGTGAAATTCGATAAAAATACGCCATCATTGCCTCTCCTTACGCAATATTTGGATCTGTCGCCAACGCCGCGTTTGAGCGAGCGGCTTACTGTGCATCGGCTGACGCACGATCTTCTATTAGATCGCTAACAAGACCTATTTGTCTTACGGAAATGATCAAAATGAGACATAGTTCCGCAGCAACCACTACGCGTGTTTGTTGAGAAATATTCAAACAGCATTAACATCGCTGGCAGCGACAAAGGGGAGTGTTATGCGGTTAGCAGAGCTATTTAAGGTTGGTGTTCTTGGGTTGTTGACCCTGGCCAGTGCAATCTCGGGCGGGACTTTGATGGCGGCGCCGATGGTGGTAACCACAGAGGGAAAAGTCACTGGGTTGAAGCTTAACAACCTGGAGGTATTTCGCGGTGTCCCCTACGCACAGCCGCCTACAGGCACATTGCGCTGGCAGCCGCCGCAGCCGCTAACCCTGCGTTCGCATACGCTCAATGCAGAAGCTTTTGGGCCGCGCTGCATGCAGCGAACCTATGGCGACAATCCTCCTCGTATGAGTGAGGATTGTTTAACGCTCAATGTATGGTCGCCAGGAACGCAAGGATCAGCACGTCCGGTCATGGTTTACATTCACGGTGGCGGATTCCGAGGCGGTTCGGGAGAAGTTCCCGGCGAAGTTCTCGCCAGACACGGCGTGGTTGTGGTTTCTCTGAATTATCGATTGGGGCCGCTGGGTTTTTTCGCCCATCCGGCGTTAGCGGATGAGGCCGCAAGCTTTGGTTTGCTGGACATCGTCGCGGCGTTGCGTTGGGTGCAAAACAATATTCAAGCGTTTGGCGGGGATGCCGATAACGTCACTATTTTTGGTGTTTCCGCGGGGGGTATGGCGGTCAATGCAATGCTCGTGAGTCCTGCCGCGGAGGGGCTTTTTCACAAGGCCATTGCGCAAAGCGGGTATGGCACGTGGGCGTTGCCTAGGTCAAAAAACGCGAGCGCTGCAGCTCCCCGTGGTATGGATTTACAGCCTCTGCCGAGTGCCGAGCAGTTATCGCAGCGTATCGTTGATAAGGTCGACCCTAACGCGTCAACTGGTGAGCAACTTCGCGCTTTGGATGCAGCGGCTTTGATGCGCGCTTTGTCCGGTTTTCAACTTCCTTTTGTCGATGGCTCGGTACTCGTCGGTGAGCCGGCAACGATGGCCTTGCAAGGTAAACAGCACGATGTGCCGCTAATTACCGGGGGCTGTAGTTTCGAGGGCAGCGTGCAGCCGGCCTCTGGGATTTCACTGGACGAGTTTGAGGGCTTTCACCGAGCGCGCTCAGCAGAAGCCGAAAAACTTTACAGCGCTGAGTTTAGTCACAGCAGAGAGTTGGGCTTAAAGCAGATGTTCGGTGACAACCGGTATGTATTAGCAGCCCGCACAATGGCGCGCAGTATGGCGAATAAGAGCAGTCCGTCGCGAATCTACTATGTCGACTTTATTCCCGCGAGTCTGGTGAATACATGGTCTGGCACCCCCCATGGTGCTGACGGATATTTTCTATGGAGAGGCGAGACCAGCGGTGATGAGCAAATTGCGCAGTTGTCGAAGCGCCTGCAAGCGTATTGGGTTAACTTTGCCCGCAGCGGAGACCCGAATGGCGATGGTCTGCTGGCTTGGCCAGAGTACGACCCGGGAACGGATTTATGGTTGGTGTTCGCGGTCGAGGATTCGGTGCAGCAGGGCGTCGCGAAAGCACGGTTAGACTTTCTTGAAGCCCACCACGCGGAGCGAACCGGCATTGAATATTGAATGCCGGTGAATCATCGATCAGCCGCTACGCAATGTCTTTTGCCAGTACCTCAGGCACCTCAATGTACTTCGCGCGTAAATATTCACCGAGAGACTTTGCCTGCTTGTCGATCCGGTGATTCGACGCGGCGCCCGTGCCGAGCACACCTTTAATGTAAAAGTTCATAGCCAGAAGGTTTGGCATGTCGTAGCGCTCCACAGCATAGGCACCGAAGTCCGGAGCCAAGCGCTTAAATTCCTCTACCGTAAGATATTCATATAAAAAGCTGTATGCCGCGTCTGTGAGTGCCCAGACACCGACGTTGGCATTGCCGCCTTTGTCTCCAGAGCGTGTTCCAAACAAGCGCCCGAAAGGTATGCGTCGCGTCGGTCCGGTGGGTGCCGGAGCGATGTTTGCTGGCATTTGCTGATAGTAGATGTCTTCGAGCCCCAAACGCTGAGTGGGTAGGACTTCAATAGACTTGCCACCAACATGCACGTGCTCAGTAATTTTCTGGCTGTCGATCAGTGCAGGCCAATGGTAAATCGCAGCACCGCCACTGAAGCCCGCGGCGCCTCGGCCAGTGTTGCCGGGTATGCCTGCGAGTCCGAGCTCGGTAACTTTGGCTGCGAATAAACGCCCGAACTTACTCGGGTCGTTGTGAGTAATGGTTACGCGAAGGGCAGCATGCGCGACCTCGTTGCTGCCTGGGTCTTCGTGGTCGCTGCGGATCAGCTGAATGTCGACGTCATCAAATTGCTCGCGGCCCCCCAAGTTGTGGAATACAGCGTCCAGGTAACGCTCAGCCTTCTGCTCGATGTCCAGACCCGTGAGCAAGGTTTCCATGGACTGCTTATAAGGGCCACGGGTGTTAAAGCACACTTTGTGGGTGAGCGGTGGTGTGCTGCCACGGCAACCACTGACATAGACTCTGTCTGCGCCGACCTGCTCAATTTGCATGGTGTCAAAATGCGCGATCACGTCCGGGTTGTAATAGGCCGGTGTGGAGATCTCATACAGCAGTTGAGCTTTTACCGTGCCAACCGAGACCAAACCGCCAGTGCCTGCATGTTTAGTGACGGTAAAGTTGCCGTTCGCCTCGATTTCAGCAATGGGGTAGCCGACGTTGCGGAAGCTTGGCACTTCTTCGAAGAACGCGTAGTTGCCGCCGCAACATTGAGCGCCGCATTCAATGATGTGGCCGGCCGCCAACGCCCCGGCCAATGCGTCGTAATCGTTACGCTGCCAGTTAAACTTCCAAGCGGCGGGGCCGATAACCACGGCAGCGTCAGTCACTCGTGGGCAGATCACTATGTCGGCACCCTGGTCTAACGCTTCTTTAATGCCCCATCCGCCCAGATAGGCGTTAGCTGTCAATGCCTCCTGAGTGCTGTCTTTTAAGTCTTCGTCAGTGTCTAAATTGGTGAACTTTTCACCGTCGGTTTGCAGCGCGCCTAACTTGGGTAACAAATCGTCGCCGTCAATGTAGGCAACTTTAGAATCCACCCGTAGCTCCGCGAGAATTTTTTCAACCTCGTCGGCCATCCCTTTTGGGTTCAGCCCGCCAGCATTGGTCACGATTTTTATGTTTCGCGCCTTACAGTCAGCGGCAACGTCTTTTAGTTGCTTCAAGAACGTCCCAACATAGCCAACATTCTCGCCACGAGTTTGTTGCTGGTTGTAGAGAATCGACATTGTCAATTCCGCGAGATAGTCGCCGGTTAACACATCTATTGGACCGCCGTCGATCATTTCTCTGGCTGCTGCCAAGCGGTCGCCGTAAAAGCCGCTGCAATTGCCTATTCGTATTACCTCTGTCATGGACCCCTCCGTTTTAAGTACTCCTGCAGTACTACTCCTGTACCCAAGATGGTTTACGTTTCTCGCGGAACGACGCCATTCCTTCGGAACCTTCGTCGGATCGAAACATTCTCGCGCTCCACTCGGCAGTCTCTTTGAAACCGTCCGCCAAAGATAACTGTGGTACCCGTCGCACCAGCTTTTTACATTCTTGCACGGCGATCGGGCCGCCAAGGTTGATCATGTCGATCTCTTCTTGTACCGCCGACTGCAAGTCGTCATCGTCTACTGCACGATGCGCGAGGCCCATGGCCACGGCTTGTTCGCCGTCAAAGCGCTCGCCAGTCAAGAACAGTTTCATGCCATGGTGGGTGCCTAGTTTCGGTAAACACACCACTGAAATAATCGCTGGTATGACGCCGATACGGACTTCGCTGAAACTGAACAGTACCTTCTTCTTACTGATGACAATGTCAGAGGCCCCGACCAAACCTAGGCCGCCGGCGAATGCGGCGCCGTTTATGGCGGCGATTACCGGCTTAGGGCTATCGATGATTGCCGTCAGCACGTCGGCATAGGGCACCGCGCGATCGCTACCCTCGGAAAGCTGACCGGGTGGGCTTTTCAGATCCGCGCCCGCGCAAAACGCTGGGCCGTTACCAGTGATGACAATACTGCGCACCGTGTCGTCAGCGTTAGCTGCCAGCAAGTGGTCGTATAGCTCGGTTACCAAGATGGATGACAAGGCGTTGCGGTTTTCTGGGCGATTTAGCGTAATCCAGGCTGCGCCCTGCTTAATCTCGTACAGAGTAGCTTGTGTTGTTGGCATTATTGGACTCCTTATTCGTCCGCCATAGAGACCAGCAACTGGCCATTATCGACCTGGTCGCCGACGGCAACATGGACGGTCTCGACCACACCGTCACGAGGGGCGGTGATGCGGTGCTCCATTTTCATAGCTTCCATAATCAGTAGCAGTTGACCCTTACTAACCGCCGCGCCTGCAGCAACCTCTGTGGCCAGTACCGACCCAGGCATTGGAGCAGTCAAACCGCCGGTATTGGCGTCTAGGCTTGCGTCTGGAAATCGCGGTTGTTGTGTAAGCACCAAATCGCCGAAGGCACTGTGTACTAACCAATCGATTCCGTGGCTTTGCACAGTGAACTGTAGGCGTCGTCCGTTGTCGTCGAGATCAACTGCACCCGCACCAGCCTGGTAGACCTGTATCACATGCTCCTCGGCGTCGCAGACCAGCCGGAAGCGGCCGTCGCGATGCCGTCGATAAGCCACTTCGATAGTCTCATTCCCGCAGTTAAAGGTGATTGATTCTTTTGGCATGGTTGAGTTCCGCCAACCGCTGGGCAGCGTGCGCAACACTCGAGCCGCTGCGCGGCGTTGGGCTTGTGCTTCCATAGCCACCCCAATTGCCGCTTCTACCAATTCCTGTCGCGACACCTCGCGCACCCGCGCTGGTTCGACCCGATCGATAAAGTCCGTGGTTGTATCGCCGGCGAGATATTCATCGGTGCGCAGGGTTGCTACCAAAAAGTCGCGGTTGGTGCGCAGCCCCTGAATTTCAGTGGTTTCCAGTACTCTTGCCAGACGTCCTGCAGCCTCTCTTCGGGTGGCGGCGTGCACGATAACTTTGGCAATCATCGGGTCAAATTGAGTGCTGATCTCGCTGCCGGTTTCGACACCGGAATCGAAGCGTGCTTGGCCCACAGTAGACGGTGTCCATGCCAACACCGGACCCGGTGCCGGTAAGAAGCCTTTGGCTGGGTCCTCTGCGTACAAACGCGCTTCGATGGCATGGCCGTTGATGCTCAAATCCTCTTGGGAAAACGACAATGTTTCGCCCTCAGCCACGCGGATTTGTTCGCGCACCAGATCTTTGCCAATGATTTCTTCAGTAATCGGGTGTTCTACTTGTAAGCGAGCATTTACTTCGAGGAAGTAAAAGTCGTCGCCACTGAGTAAGAATTCAACTGTGCCCGCAGAGGAGTAACCAAGCTTTTTCGCAGCCGCAATAGCGGCGTCGCCCATACGTGATCGAATGGCGTCAGTGACTGCTGGGGACGGAGCTTCCTCAATGATCTTTTGATGACGGCGCTGAATGGAACACTCGCGTTCGAAGCAGTGCACCAAATTGCCGTGCGAATCGCCGAGAATCTGGATCTCCACATGCCGAGAAACTGCCAGCCATTTCTCAAGGAATACGGTGTCGTCGCCAAAAGAGCTGCCGGCCTCGCGCTTCGCGCCTGCCACAGCGGCGAGCAAATCAGCCTCCTGCTCGACGACGCGCATGCCGCGACCGCCGCCTCCCGCAGAGGCCTTTACCAACACCGGATAACCAATCTCGTTGGCTGCCGCAACAATATCGGTGTCAGCAGAAATTTCGATTCCTGGCAAGGTCGGTACGCCGGCCTCGTCCATAAGGCGTTTTGCCGAAAGCTTGTCGCCCATTAAGCCGATTACTTCTGGCGTTGGGCCAAGCCACTTGATGCCGGCATCGATTACCGCTTGCGCAAAAGCCGCGTTTTCCGACAAAAAACCATAGCCTGGGTGGATGGCATCTGCACCACTACGCGTGCAGGCGGCAAGCACCTTGTCGATATCCAAATACGTTTCTGCGGTAGTGCGGCCGTTCAATGCAACCGCACTGTCGGCCTCTGTAACAAATGGTGCTTGGGCGTCGCCGTCGGCATAAATCGCCACAGTGCTGATGCCCATGTCGTGCGCGGTACGAATAATGCGCCGTGCAATCTCGCCTCGATTGGCAATCAGCAAGCGTTTAATAGGTGTAATTACATGCGCCATGTGCCGTACTCCTTGGTGCCTTTAACGCTATTGTTGTGGCAAGCCGACAATGACATTGCAATGACGTTGCGCGTATCTCTTGGATCAATCATGCCGTCGTCAGACACCCGTGATGTGGCGTATAGGCCCTTTGATCGCTCCTCTGCCCAATGCTCGGCGAATGCTGCGCGCTGGGCATCTGCTTCCTCGTCGAATTCAACACCACGTCGTGCGGCGGCGCCTCGACCCACAATAGTCATAACCCCGGCCATAACTGACGGGCCCATGACAGCGATTTTTGAGAATGGCCAGATGTAAGTGAACTTAGTCCCAAAAGCCCGGCCGCTCATGCCGTAGTTGCCGGCGCCGTAAGACGCGCCAACAATAATGGTAATGTGCGGCACCGTAGAGTTAGAAACCGCGTTGACCATTTTCGAGCCGTTTTTAGTGATACCACCTTGCTCGAAGTCGGTGCCAACGATGAAGCCGGTGATGTTGTGTAAGAACAAGATTGGCACGTCAATTTGGTTGCACAATTGTATGAATTGAGCGGCTTTTTCTGCCGCTTCAGAAAACAGCGCGCCGTTGTTACCAACAATGCCGACCGGAAATCCCTGCACCGAGGCCCATCCGCAAACAACGGTCGGGCCATACAATGGTTTGAATTCCTCGAACTTTGAACCGTCAACAACGCGCATGATGACTTCGCGGATATCTAGCGGTGTCTTCAGATCCTTCGACACCAAGCCGAGCATATCCTCGGGATCAAACACTGGCTCTGCGAAGTCCGGGCTGGGCTCTGGCCCGAGTTTGCGCCAATTCAAATGTGAGACGACTTCGCGGCACAGACGTATGCCGTCCATTTCGTCCACTGCCAAATAATCGCCAAGTCCAGATATTTGCGTATGCATATCCGCACCGCCCAAATCTTCAGCGTTAGCGTCCTCGCCGGTTGCCATTTTCACCAGTGGCGGGCCGCCTAAAGACACCATGGCCTGATTTTTTACCATTATATTGTAGTCGCTCATGCCAGGTTGGTAAGCGCCACCGGCGGTAGCTGCGCCAAACACCACCGAAATGGTGGGAATACGCAATTTCGACAGCTCAGAAATTTCGTAAAATAACCGTCCAGACTCGGCAAAGTGTCCAAGCTCCCGTTGTATCGAAGCCTCAGCCGCTTTATGCGGATCGCCGCCGTCACCACCACCCTCGCCGCGCAAGTCAGCCCCAGCGCTTTCGACAAATTGCACGTAGGGCATACGGTTTTCGCGCGCAATTTCGAGGCCACGCATGAGTTTTTTCGAGTTGAAGGGGTTGAAGGCACCGGCACGCACAGATGGATCGTGTCCGAGGATGACGCACTCAACGCCTTCGATGACGCCAATACCGACTACGAAGCCGGAGCCGATATCGTAGGACGATCGCCAAGCCGCTAGCGGGCTGATTTCAAGAAACGGCGAATCGCGGTCCAGTACATGAGCAATGCGTTCACGAATGGGCATTTTGCCGCGAGTTCTCAAGCGTGCGACCGCCTCTTCGCCGCCGCCCTCCGCCGCTTCGTCATACAGCGCTTGCAACTCGTCTAACGTCTCCAGCATGTCACTCTTGTTCTGCTGAAAAACGTCGTTTTTGGTATCCAACTTGGAATTCAGAACTGGCATGTATTCCCCCCAAGAACATGTCACGACCGCCCTAAGGGGCGCTTATAAACCGATTACGCAAGTAACCTAGCAGAAAAAAAAGCCAGCCATAAGGTTTTTTTATGCTAAGTTCTTAAGCCTAGTGCGGGGGTGGTGTGAATTTAGAAGTAGGGCTGCAACAAGCCAAGAGTGAGCGAGCGAGGGCGGCGATTTGTGACGCAACCATCGCCGCTTTGGCGACGGTTGGTTACGCAGAAACGTCGTTAAACCGCGTTGCTGCCATGGCAGAGTTTTCTAAAGGCGCCGTACAACATCACTTTCCAACCAAAGAAGATCTTATTGCGGCGACACTCGACACGCTATTGTTGCGCACTGTGCAGTCGCGGGGAGCGAAGCCAGCATCGGTGGAACAGGCGCTGCTTAACGCCTGGCAACGCTTTATAAATACACCCGCTTACCGTGCGCTAATGGAGATTCTTAACGCGGCGCGAACCGATATGGCGTTGCAGCAGAGGATCTCGGCGGATCTGTTGGATTGGGGGCAAAAACTTGATCAACAATCGCTGGCAAGTTACCAGGCGGTAAGTGGTAATCCCGACGATGTAGTCATGCTATTGAACATGACGCGAAGTTTTATGCGCGGGTTGTTGATCCAAGAACAATATGGTGTTGGCGCAGCAGCGACTAAAGACTATGTGCGCAAGTGGATTGAACTCATAGCGCCACTGCTAGAACTAAAAATCAGCGACAAAAATAATTAACGGGCTTGCGCCCAAGAGGCAACACAAGAGGTGAACATGTCAGTCAGTCAAGTAGAACTCAAAGACTTTGAGCAACAAGCGGATGCCTGGTTTGCAGAGAATAAGCCCGTGAAACCAGATTTTATATTGCCGGAAACTTTCATGGAGGTTGGCACCGATCAGCAATTTGAGTATTTGCGAGAGTGGCAAAACAAAGTGTTTGAAGCCGGCTATGTGGGCATGGCGTGGCCCACACAGTATGGCGGTGGCGGCATGGCTCAAGCGTTTCAAGACATTGCCACCAAGACCATGGCTAAACATCGAGTGCCGTTTTTGCCCAACACAATTGGTCTGAATTGGGCTGGACCGTTGATCCTCCACATGGGTACAGAAGACGAGAAGCAAAAGTACATAAAAGGCATTCTCAGCGCCGAAGACATTTGGTGTCAGGGATTTTCTGAACCTGACCATGGTTCAGATCTTGGCAGCGCTCAATGTCGCGCAGTTAAAGATGGTGATGAGTACGTCGTTAACGGATCGAAGATTTGGACCAGTTTGGGCAGCTACGCCAAGTACATGATCTTGCTCGCCCGCACGGCCACCGGTGGACCGAATAAGTATGCCGGACTGAGTTTTTTCTTAGCGCCGATGGACGCCGAGGGTGTAGAACCAAGGCCGATTAAAAAACTCACCGGCGAGTACGGATTCTGCCAGACCTTTTTCAACGACGCGCGAATTCCGGCCTCGTGCCTGATGGGCAAAGAAGGTGAGGGTTGGAAAGTGGCCATGGCAACGCTCACTTTTGAACGCGGCGCGACTGGCGGCCAAGCTGGTGGACTATCGATGATGGACTTAAACATTAACGACGTTGTGGAGTTAGCCCGTCGCGCAAAGCGTAATGGTCGCCCGGCAATAGAAGATCCGCACGTGCGTGGTCAACTGGTTGATTTGATTACCGAGTCCCGCAGCAACGCATTGATGAGCGCGCGCAGCAACATCCCGGGTTTGGCCAGCGATTGGCCGACCTCGGTTAGCATGTCGGGCAAGTTGCGCTCGACCGAGCTAAAGCGACGCATGTGTCAATTTGCCATCTCACTGCAGGGCGCTAACGGCGCGCGCTATGTCAGCAACGATGCAATTGATGGCGGTATGTGGCAGCGCTCCTACCTGAATGCGTTTTCCGGAACCATTGGTGGTGGCACCAGCCAGATTCAACACAACATCATTGGCGAGCGCGTGCTCGGCCTGCCCAAGTAAGGAGCGCGCTCATGGCGACCATAGAATTCAGCGAAGAACAGGGCATGCTGCTGGAGACCGCAGCAGATTTTTGCCGCACGCACTCGTCAATAGACGCAGTGCGTAAGCAAATTGACCAAGACCACAGTACAACGCCAGAGCTTTGGCAGGCTATGGCGGAGCTGGGTTGGCTTGGGGTAACCATTCCCGAGCAATATGGCGGCTTGGGCATGACACTGGCAGACGCCGTGCCGATTGTGGAAAGCATGGGCCGGCACCTAATGGGCTCTCCCTATGTGGCGACCACGTTGGCCGCACAAGCGTTGATAACCAGTGGCAGTGAAGCACAAAAGAGCCATTGGTTGAGCGCAATAGCCAGCGGTGCAGCGGCTTCGGTGGGTCTAACAGAAGAAGATGGTAACTGGCGGTTACACGAGATCGCTGCAACCGCTACAGCCAAGGGCGACACCTTGTCGTTGGAAGGCACCAAGTGTTTTGTGTTGGACGCCGAGCAAGCTCAGGCCATTGTTGTGTCGGTCATGGTCGCGGGCGCTGCGCGTTTGGTGCTGATTCAGGCGGACCAAATACCCAGTGGTGCGTTAGTGCGCGAGGTCGTCATAGACGAAACTCGGCGCAGCTTCAGCCTTAAGCTCGATGGCATTTCGGTGCCGCAAAGCCAGCTATTGGATGGGGCCGACTTTGCGGCGTTAGAACAAGCCGCCATGCTCATGTTGGTAGCCGAAATGTCTGGCGGCCTTGCCGGAGTGTTGCACGTGATCATCGACTATCTGACAACACGCAAGCAGTTCGATCAGTACATTGGCAGTTACCAGTCGTTGAAACACCCAACGGTACAGATACTGCTATCGATGGAGGCCTGTCGTTCGCACCTTTACCACGCCGCAACGCAAATCGCGGTCGGTGATCTCGGTGCCGAAGAAGCGGTGCGAATGGCGAAAGCTCATGGCAGCGAAGCGTTTGCCTTTGCAGGCGATAGAGCGGTGCAGTTCCACGGCGGCTTTGGATTCACCTACGAGTGCGACGCACAGTTGTACCTGCGTCGCGCCCTTTGGTGCCAATACCAATTTGGTGACAGCGCCTACCACCGCGAGTTGCTGGCGCCGTTGTTGTTAGATCAAGCGGTATGAACTCGGAAACAAAGGGAAACACTATGAAGTTGTATCACTGCAAGGACGCGCGTTCATTGCGGCCTCTGTGGGCGTTAGAGGAAATGGGCTTAGACTACGAACTGATCAATATGGAGTTTCCGCCGCGCGCTACGTTCCCAGGCTATCTGGACCTGAATCCATTGGGCACAGTGCCAACGTTTATCGACGGCGACGTCACCATGACTGAATCGTCTGGCATTTGTCAGTATTTGGTCGACAAATACGGGCCAACGCCGTTAGGTGTTGGTGTTGGCGAGCCAGGCTACGGTGACTATTTGAATTGGTTGTATCGCAGCGATGCGACGCTAACGTTTCCGCAAACTTTAGTACTGCGCTATACCCGCTTAGAGCCAGAAGAGCGGCGCATACCGCAAGTCGTAGAAGACTACTCCATTTGGTACTTGTCGCGCTTGCGCTCTGTAGAAATGGCATTAGAAGGTAAAGAGTTCTTGGTCGCTGACAAGTTCACGATGGCTGATATCGCTGTGCACTACGCGTTGTTTCTGGGGCGATCATTGGGGCTAGACGAACGCTACAAGCCAAACTGCAAACGGTATTTAGAGAGCATGATGCAGCGAGACGGGTTTAAGCGAGCGCAGGAAAAGCAACAGCAATAAAATTGCTGGGCAACAAATTGAGACAAAAAAGGCCGCAGCGGGTTGCAATGATGAAAGTAAATACCGGCATTCCAGCACAAGACTTGAACACCGTTGGTGCAGCGGCTAAGACCGCAGAGGCCGGCGGCTTTAGTGGCATTTCTACGCAGGAAAACCGCCAGGATCCTTTCTTGCCCCTAGCGGTTGCGGCGGCGCACACAGAAACGTTGGAGCTGCGCACCAACATTGCCATCGCCTTTGCGCGCAGCCCCATGGTAGCCGCTAATTTGTCGTGGGATTTGCAGCGCGCGTCCAACGGCAAATTTACCTTGGGCTTGGGCAGTCAGGTTAAAGGTCATAATATTCGGCGCTTCAGCGTGCCGTGGAGCGCCCCGGCGCCGCGTATGCGCGAATACGTCCAGGCAGTTCGCGCCATATGGGACTGTTGGAAAAACGGCAGCAAGCTCGACTATCAAGGCGAGCATTACCAATTTAGTTTAATGATGCCGAATTTCACCCCTGAGCCACTGGTCGGCGATGTACCCAAAATACAGATTGCTGCGGTAGGACCGGCGATGATGAAAGTGGCAGCAGAAGAGTGTGATGGCGTGATGTTGCACGCCTTTTGCACGCGCAAATATCTGGACAACGTTATTCTGCCAAGGCTGCAAACGGGCCTGGACGCAAAAAACAAATCATCTGACGAATTCGAAATATCCGGCGGCGGATTTATCGTTACCGGTAAGGACGACGAAGCCGTAAACAAGATGTTTGAATGGGTGCGTATGCGTGTCGGGTTTTATGGATCCACCCCGTCTTATTGGCCTGTGTTCGAGGCCCATGGCTGGGAAGATTTAGGGCATAAGCTCAATGATATGTCCAAGAATGGACAATGGCAGGACATGACCAAGGAAATATCCGACGACGTAGTGCACGAGTTCTGTGCGGTTGGGCGTCATGATCAGATTCACAGCGCGATCCAGAAGCGCTTTGGCAGTGCAGTAGATGTGCTGGCCCTACCAGCAGACACACCGCCAGAGCTTGTTCAAGAGCTGCGAAGAATCAGCTAATTGCCGTATGAGGGGGGACGCCCAATTGCTACCGTTCATCCCCTAAAATACACCGGTAGTCGAACCAGCGAACTGTAACAGTTTGTTTCAATAAAGACTCTCTCCGTTTCATTGTTAAACAATCACAAGCGGGCTTATCTGATTTGGTAGCTCTGTTTCGGTGTCTTTAGCCGGAGCGGCTCTACCAAATTTGCGACCCAGATTTGGAGAGACGTATGTCAAAAATAGAAAGTAAGTGGAGCAATCCGACAGGGCTATTTGCGCTGGTAGGGTTGTTGTTTGCTGGGCGCTGCCGGCAAATGTGGCGCTCGCCGCGGATGAAGAAGTGGCGATTGAGGAAGTGGTCGTGACGGGGTCGCGCATCCGGCAGGCTCCTACCGATGGTGTGCAGCCGTTGACTAACATTAGCCGTGAAGAAATTGATATTTCTGGTGCCGTATCTATAGGTCAATTACTGCAAGAGCTGCCAGGTCAGGGATCCGGTATCAATACAACGTTTAATAATGGTGGAGACGGATCTACCCGATTTGACTTCAGAAATTTGACTGCCGAACGCACCTTGGTTCTGATCAATGGGCGTCGTTATGTGAACGGTGGAGAGGGTGCGGATTCATCCGTAGACATCGATAGCATTCCAACAGCTATGGTTGAAAGGATTGAAATTCTAAAAGATGGCGCTTCCGCTGTTTATGGCTCTGATGCCATTGCAGGCGTCGTAAACGTAATCACGCGCAAAGATACAGAAGGTCTGGAGCTAAAGGTTCAGACTGGTAAATATACCGATGATGGAGGTCAACGAAAGACAGCTTCCTTGGTCTATGGTGTGAACTCTGATCGAGGAAACACCACCTTTGGAATGAGCATTACAACGCGGGGGGCTTTGTCTAACGCCGATCGTGCCGAAACAGCAGCAAGGCCTGCCAACGGAGGTAGTGCAGGTACGCCTCAGGGACGTTTCTCTTACGGCGGAATAGTACCTGATGGGAATGGCGACTTTTTCAGCAACTGGACTGCTAAAGAAGGAACCGCAGTAACCTCGCTTAACGATTTCAGGGAGTGGACTAGTCCTGATGATCGCTATAACTACAACCCCGAGAACTATATAGAAACGCCGCAAGAGCGTCGCAACGTCTTTATTCAGGGTAATTACGATCTCCGTGACGATTTGCGATTAACCTTCGATACGATGTACCAAAACCGATCTTCTGACCAATTATTGGCACCAACACCATTGTTTTGGGGATTTGATCCAGAAGAAGGCATATCAAAAACTAATATTTACAATTACACAGGATATGAGCTTTGCTCGACTGCTGACGCCACTTGTACGGATGCGAACGGTAACGCTGGAGTTAAGGGTTGGTTGGGCCGTCGGATGTTAGAGGCGGGGAATCGTAACTTCATTCAGGATATTGATACCCTTCGCGCGTCTTTCACCCTTGAAGGCGATATCAATGAAAACTGGACCTGGGACGTCTTTGGCTCGTGGGCCAGAAATAGCGGCTCCATAGTGGACCACGGCCTGCTAAATATGGAGCGAATCGGGCGAGCCTTAGGGCCGGATTCAGACTGTACTGGAGCTGCTGACGGTTGTGTGCCACTTAACGTGTTTGGTGGTCAAGGATCGGATTCTGCATACCTTGGCGATGGGCTTTGGTCTGGATCAGGCTCTATCACTCAGGAAATGCTCGACTACATAAGTTTTGTGGCTCATAACACTGGTGGTAACGAAATAACGAATCTGGCAGCCGGTATTACTGGTAAATTGGGTGAGCTGCCTGCTGGTGAGATTGGATTTGCGGCTGGTTATGAATATCGGGAAGAAGAAGGTTTTGTATCCCCAGACGCTCTAGTGGTCAGCGGGGTTACCAGTGGTAATGCCTCTGACCCAACTTCTGGTGGGTTTTCTAGCGATGAATTTTTTGCCGAGATAAGTGTTCCACTATTGGCTGACGTACCGATGGTTGAAATGTTGGAATTCAGTGGTGCAGTACGGCACTCAGACTACTCAACCTTTGGTACCACAACCAAAGGTAAGTACGGATTAAAGTGGAATGTTACTGAAGATCTTATATTCCGAGCTAATTTCTCTGAAGGTTTCCGAGCGCCACCGATTGCTAACCTCTTTGGTGGACAGTTTGATTCCTTCCCGGATCTAAATGACCCGTGTGATGTTAACGCTCCAAACTTCACGGGAACAGGAAACACCCAAAGCGCTGCTTGTGCAGCTGTAGGGGTTGCCGATGGTTTTACTCAGCCGAATACGCAAATTTGTATTACTCGGGGGGCA
>MDTB01113250.1_pt1 | contig 18069 bp, 24 predicted proteins | sample 811161 | NCBI WGS metagenome assembly MDTB01 (sample SAMN05326650, study PRJNA326480) | marine metagenome | isolation source: seawater | place: Mediterranean Sea | collected 2009
ATAAATTTGATTTTTTCGCACAAAATTTTGCTAGTGTATGTGTATGTGCATATTGTTTTTCTTTTATAATTAATACAGGCAATTGTCCAAACGGAAATTGTTTTTTTAGTCTTGGCCAATCTTGCCTAACTATTCTTTCAAATTCGTAAGGTATATTAGAGTAACCAAGACATAATCTAAGTATGTCTGCTCTCCAAAAATTAAAGTCAAAATATTTAAGTTTTATCATTTCTCAGCAAAAGCTTTTTCAATAACAAATCCCCCTTGAGTTTGGGTTGATCCTTCTTTGCTCCCTTTTTTTTCAAAAATATCTTTTAGTTCATAAGTCATTTCCTCTGATCCACAGATCATTACTCTATCAATCGAGGCATTGAAATAATCGATATTTAATTCAGACCACAATCTATCATTTTTAATCCATTCGGTTATTCTTCCAGTTCTTATATAATCTTCTCTCGTAACAGAATTAAAATATAAAAATTTTTGATTTGTTATTTGAGAGTAGATCTCATCATTATTTAAATTTTCTAAAAATTTTTTATATGCCAATTCTTTAATTTTTCGCACCGTGTGTGTCAGGATTATTTTATCAAACTTATCGTATGTTTCCGGATCTCTTATAATACTCATAAAAGGAGCTAATCCAGTACCTGTAGATAGTAAAAATAAATTCCTACCAGGTAATAAATAGTCACAAACTAAAGTACCAGTTGATTTAGAGTTAATTAACACTTTATCTCCGATTTTTATGTGCTGAAGTTTACTAGTAAGTGGTCCATTAGGTACTTTTATAGATAGAAATTCAAGATAATCCTCATGATTTGGACTTGCAATTGAATAAGCTCTTAGTATTGGTTTTTCATTAATACTAAGACCAATCATCGCGAATTCGCCATTTTTAAATCTGAAGGACTGATTTCTTGTAGTTGTGAAGCTAAATGTCTTATCTGTCCAGTGTTTAACTTTTAATACTGTTTCTTCAAGTAAAGCCATAATTAGAAAAAAAATTAATAATTTATTAATAAAAAAAGAAATGTGTTATAAAAAATAATAAAATTTCATAAATATGACAAGTATTAATATAAGAAAATTATCTCACTCAGAGATGGATCTTTACAGAAAACCACTTTTGCCAGAAAGATGGAGTTGTTTTCCTGTTGATAAAGAAATAGACACTCAGTCTTTAAGAACCATTTTACAAAAAGATCTTGATAAAATTCGTTCAGGTGCAGAAAAAGATCCATTTAGTAATTCAATAAATATGTTGGCTTTAGATATATCCAGAAGATTAGAGAGAGATAAGTTAAATTATTCTGCATTAGAAGCTTTGATACAAAGACTAGCTGTTGGTTCAGTCGGTTTTAAGGCTGATAGATTAAAAAAATATATAGGTGAAGTTAATATTGAAAAAAATAATTGTTTAATTCAAAAACTTATAAAGAGTATAATTTTTGACGAAAAAAAGAAAAAAAAATCTTTTAAGGAATTTAAAAAAATTATTGAAAATGATGCATTTGGAATTGTACTAACCGCACATCCAACATTTGGAATGTCTAAATGCATGCTTGAAGACATTGCTAGTATGGCTACAATGACAGACTCAGATGGCAAAAAAATTGATCTAGAAAATGTAAAAAAAATAATAAAAAAAATCTTTCAAACTGAGCAAAGACCAGACCATAACATATCACTTGATTATGAGCATGAGCTATCAATAGTTTCATTGAAAAATCTTCAACTTGCTTTAAACCTTTTTTACAAACAGGTTTTAGAAGTTTCGAAGCAATATTACCCTGATGAATATTTAAATATCAACCCGAATTTTTTCAATTTACATAGTTGGGTAGGCTATGATGTAGACGGAAGAGGGGATATTTCATGGGTGAATACTTATGCAAAGAGACTAAAATTAAAAATAGAGCAGTTAAAAATTTATGATTCAAATTTGAAAACTCTGAAAAAAAAAATTGGTTCAGAACTAAACATTTTAAAAAATTTTAATGTAATAGAAAGAAAAATAATTAGTTCACTGAATGTCAATAATAAAGTGTATATTTACCTTGAAAAGAAAGATTTAATAAACAATATCGAAGAATTAAAAAATTTCTCTAGATTTTTAATTACTAATGATCAAAAACTATTATCACAGACTAAAGATATTTTGATTGACTTAGAGAGAATTATTCAGCTATTGAATAAATCCAAAATTAAAAATAAAAATAAAATTATTGATGAATTTTTATTATTTAAAATACAAGTTAAAAATTATGGTTTAGGTCTTGCAAAAACACAAGTTAGGCTAAATGCTAATCAGCTAAATAATGCAATATCGAAAGAAATAAATCTTAAGAGCGATCCCAATGATCCCTCAAATAAAAGTACTTATATAAATCTTGTTTCAAAATTAATAGATAAAGTTAAACCAGTAAACATAAATTTTGGTAATTTAGTAGAAGAAAATATGAACGCAAAAAAATATTTTATGATACTGGCTCAAATGTTTAAGTTTATAGATAAAGATCAACCTATCAGATTTTTAATAGCAGAATGCGATTATGCACTAACCGCACTAACGGCATTATATTTTGCAAAACTATTTAATGTCGATAGTAAAATTGATATTTCTCCCTTATTTGAAACTGAAAAAGGTTTGAGAGATGGACATAATGTTATTGAAACTTTAATTAAAAATTCGCACTACAGAGAATATATAAAAAAAAGAGGGAGGATATGTATTCAAACGGGGTTTTCGGATGCAGGTAGATATCTTGGTCAAACAGCAGCAGTATTATCAATCGAGAATCTTCAAAGAAAAGTTGCTAGAGTATTATCCAAAAATGGTTTATCAAATATAAAGTTATTAATTTTTGATACACATGGAGAATCCATTGGAAGGGGAGGGCATCCAGTAAGTCTCTCAGATAGACTTGAGTATGTAAGTTGTAAGTATACAAGAAAAAAATTAAAAGAATGGAAAATAGTTTTAAGTCAAGAAATAAGTTTTCAAGGTGGAGATGGCTATCAGTATTTTATGAATAAGGAGTTAGCCTATTCAGCGGTTGCTAGAATTCTCGAATTTTGTATTTCAAACAATGAATACACCAATGATAAACTTTATGATTCTGAGGATTTTGGTGTTGAATTTGTTAACACAATTAAGCAATTCAATAAAAATATTATGGACGACCCTAATTTTGCAACTCTTTTAGGTATTTTCGGCTCTAATATTCTCCACTCCACTGGATATAGGGCGATAAAAAGACAAAATGATTCAGGTGTTAAAACACTTGTCTATCATCCCAGTCAAACTCGAGCTATTCCTCAAAATAGTATGCTTCAACAATTAGGTATGTTAGCTAATTCTCTTGGTGGTATTGGACAATTTATAAGAAAAGACTATAAAAGATTTACCGAATATTATAATAAATCAGAGCGATTCAAAAGAATTATGGATATTGTAAAATATTCATTTGCCTTCAGTGACATAGAGGTACTAAAAGCTTACATAGATTGTTTTGATCCAGGAATGTGGTTAAGTTGGTCTACAAGAACCGCTGATCAAAAAAGAAGTGAAAATATGAAAGAGGTAGCTAATCTCTTAGAATCTTTCGACATTCATTGGCGTTTAAATAAAGTCTATAGAGAACTTCATCAGGAGTATATGGAAATAAGAAATTGGTTATTAGGAAGAAAAGCTAAGGGACGGATTGCTGTTGGAAGGGGCAGAGTTGTAGAAAAAGAAATAAGGGATGAGTTATTATTGATGCATGGAATTAGAGTAGCAATCTTCCATGAAATTTTCCTTTTGTCGGTGCAGATACCTAAATTTAGTGATCAGGCTGGAGTCTCAAGAGATGAAGTAATTGCTAAAATTATAAGATTTGATACTTTGGATGCAGTTCAAATATTAAGGAAAATTTTTCAAATTGGAAAAAAAGATAAAAGTCACTTGGATTATGGTGAAATCTCAAATTATCAGAGTGAGAAAAATTTGAATTATAAAAATGAAAATGATTTATTTAAAAGATTAGAAGCGTTACACGAGTGTACTAGAAGAGTGAGCACAGGAATAAATCATTTTGTAGGATCGGTTGGCTGACTTATCTTATTAAATTTTTCAATGGCTAAGATATCTTCCTCGGATAAGTTTAGTCTCTCTGACAATTTTTTTAATTCTTTTCTCTCATCATCATCTATAATGTTATCTTCGAGCATATCTTTTAGTTTATCCTCATATTTTTTTTGATTTCTTCTAGTGAAGTCAGAAAATGCTGCGGCAAGAATACCTGATGGTAGCGCAACAGTTCCTATTCCAAGAATGATTATTATTGATCCAAAAATTCTACCAATTGATGTTACAGGAGTAACATCACCATAACCAACTGTCGTCAGGGTTACTACCGCCCACCACATAGCATCAGGTATACTTCCAAATTTTTCTGGTTGAACATCTTTTTCTACTAGATACATACCACTCGAAGCTATGATTAATGCAATAAATAAAATAAAAAATGCCGCACCAAAAGATTTTCTTTGATCCCATAAAACTAATAACAAACTATTTATTGAACTAGAATATCTTGAAAATTTTAACAGCCTAATTATTCTTAAAGCCCTAATAAATCTTAAGTCAACAGATGGATAGATTAATGCAATAAAACTAGGCAAAATAGCCATTGCGTCAATAATCGCAGAAAAACTGAAAACATATTTTATTCTTCTTTTTAAGTCGGTTTCTTGATTTTTCTCGGTAACACATGACCATAATCTTGCAAAATATTCTATTGTGAAGATAGCTACAGAGAAAATTTCAAAGCATAAAAAAAAAAATTCGTATTTTTTGAATAAAAAATCTACGGTTTCTAAAATTACTGATAATACATTTAATGATATCAAAACTAACAAAAAAATATCAACTTTTTTGCTAGTAAAATCTTCTTCACCCCCAGGCTCTAATAACTCCCAACATCTTTTTCTTATTTTTTGATAACTTTTTATCTGCATAAAAAAGATTTTATTTTATTGGACATGTAATTTCCCTTTGACAAATTTCGCCTGGGGCACCCAAAAAAATTTGTTTATTTTTCTCACCCATTTTTTGAGATCTGTATTCACAAACTACATCACCTGGTATAATAGATTGTTTTACTAATCTGCACTTATTTTGTATTACAATTCTTTTTCTTCTGTCAAACGTTCCTTCCTCAGGCTCGTATTTACGACCTATAACATTCCCTTTTTCTGGCAATATTAAAAAAATCATCATTAGACTAATTAATATCTTTGTCATCATTATTATTTTTATTTGATTCCGTTTTTGATAATTGATTAACTTCTTCAGAGCCAGGCAAATAAGCAGATCCTTGGATAGATTTTGCGATGAATTCATTCATTAATTTATCTGAGCCCTTAACAAAATCCTGAAGTTTTTCTTGAATTTTTTTTTCGGCATCCTCTTTAGATTCTGCCTCAATATCTACAATTCCATCAATTATCCAATGAACTTTGTAATTCATTTTAAGTCTCCTTTTGCTTGGCCAAAAAATTTAACGTTTGAGTAGATTTTACTAGCTTTATTTTGAAGATCAATAAGTGTTTCTGGTTCAATTAAGTCTCCAACCTGGTTTCTCTTTTTCATTGCTCTGTACAATCCACCTGTTACAGAAACAGAGTACCATAAATAGGATTTCTCCAAGTTTTGCTCAGGTGAGTACTTTTCAAACCAAAATCCCAGCATTAATGCATATTTAAGATCCTTTTTTTTATACATCATTCTTTCTAGAAAATCCTCTATTTGTTTTTCAACTTTCTCAAGAGATTTTTTGTCCATTGAAAATATAAGCTTATCAATTTTTTTAAAACATTTTTTTTCACCTGCTAAAGCACATAACCAAGTCCATTTTAACGCCTCAGAAAAATTTTGTGTTGTTCCAACTCCGCTTTCATACATATTTGAAATGTTAAATTGTGAATCACGATCACCTTTTTCTGCTAAATTATAAAAAACAATAAAAGCTTTATCAAATGAAGCATCCTTGTATAGTTCTATGCCTTTATTGTAATAGTCGTTATCTGATATAACTTCCTCTGAAACTAAATTACAAAATATGAAAAAAAAGGATGAAAAAACACATAATAAAAGTTTATTCACCGTCCGGCCATCATCACTAATTGAAGGTATAAAACTCTTAATTTAAATTTTGAACCTTTTTTTTTGTTCATACACGACAATTCTTGGTCTGTCTGAATTAGGTTTCTGAAATTCAATAACCATGTCATCAGGCAAGTAAACACCATTAAACTCTAAAGTTTTTTGAGGGTTATTTGAAAATTGCTCCCTAAATGTTGCATCAATCCATATTCTTGCTAACACTCTTCCTAAAATATCGGGAAGGTACTTTCGTACTTCTTCTCTACTTTTAAAGTACTGAGATTTTTCGGCGATATCAAGAGGGTCCTTGTTTACACTCGCTTTTACTACAGGGTTATTAGTTTTTTTTACAGGTAACTGAGAGTTATTTTCTTGTTTATTTTGTTTCATTTTACAGCAATTAAATAAATTTAAAAATAAGTCGTAAATTTTATTATGTCAATTAATACTAATATTATTCATTTTCCTGATAAAATAAAGCAATTACAAGAGGCTCGAGAAAAAAAATACAAATTTATTAGAGATGATATTGAAAAAATACTAATTAAGTACTCCAATATGTATGATGACGAGTGGGCAGTTATTTTGGCGGCTGGAAGATTTGCTTCCATGAAACTTCAACAAATTGAGGGTACAGAAAAAAGCTTAAAATTCTTTAAGGAATGCATAGAGACTCAAGCATCTAATATTACTAACCTGTAATTCTTCCTACATTACCTGAAACTTTTGCTCCCATGTCAACAGATAAAGAATTGGTTTTTAATTTTCCATCAAAATTTCCAGATCCGGTTATTTCTAAAAATTCTGCAGTAACATCACCAGCGGCTTGACCTTCGATTTTTAAATGCTCAGCATTTAAAACACCATCAAATTTACTTGTAGCCTCTAAAATAACAGTTTTTGCAGTTATGTTACCTTTAAACTTACCTGCAACAACTACTTGACTATCTTTAGCTTGCAGCGTTCCCTCCATTGTCAATTCTTTGTTAATATAGGTAAGATCACTCATAATTTACCTCAATTATCTTCGTTTTCTGATTCATTAAATTCATCCTCATTTTTGCGCTTCATTTTTTTTTCATCCCAATTATGAATTACTCTACAATTTAAAGCTGCACCCCTATCCATTTGTAGAGATTTATAGTTAATTTCTCCAGAGATAATCGATGAATCAGTTAACCAAACTGAATCAGCTTTAAGTTTACCTTGGTATTTGCCCGAAATAACAACTAATTCAGCCTGAATACCGCCATCATAATTTGCAGATTTTCCTAGTGTTATCTTCTCAGATTTAATATCAGCTTCTACTCTGCCATGAATTTCTATTGTTTTAGAGTTAGTAATTTTGCCCTTAAAGAGAACATCTTTACCTATTATTGATTGATTTTCAGCCACTTTTTTATCCTTTGATTGTTTTTATTGATTTTGCTAAACTAGGTTTTTTTGTTATTTTTTTTTCTTCAAGACCCAAAATAAAATCAGCTTCAAGTTTTGCTCCCGGCTCAGCCTGCATATTATTATAATGAATTCCTCCCTTGATACTAGCTGTTGAACCTATAGCAATTGTGTCTGAAAAAATATTACCTTCGAATTTACCAGAAATTTCCGAATCCTTTGACTTTATCGATCCTTTCAAAACACCTTCAGAAGATAATGAAATTACGTCGCACTCAATATTACCTTTAACAGTTCCTTTAATCACCAAGCTACCTTGACATTTAATGTTACCATTTATTTGCATTTCAGTGCCAATCACACTTGATTCGCTGCTGTAAGTTTCTTTATTATTAGAATCTTTAGAAAACATTACATTGACCTTATAATTATTATTTAAGATAAGCACAAAAAAAAAAAAAAAAGCAAAATTAAAATTTTGGCTTAACAAATGCATATAATCGGCATTATATTAATATAAATATTAAAAATTTTTTTTATTAAAATTCATGGCAGAGCAAGTTGTAGACATCAGAGAAAGAATTGAGAGAATGCGAACTCAAATTGACGGAGTTAATGAGCAACCTTTGGACGAAAATAATACAATCAAAAAAAATAATTATTCAGAAGATAATGAAAAAAATAAGAACGAGGAAGCGAAGAAAAAATTTGATGAATTAAATAAATTAAAAGCGGTTGAGTTAAGAAAAATTCCCAATGAAGATGAAAAACATACCAATACTTTTAATAATGCTCCATTAAAAGAAACTAAGGACGAGAGTTTAAGTAAAAAAATAAATGAAACAAAAACTGAAAATTCTGATCAAAAGTTTTTTGATAGAGTTGAAAATTTTAAAACTAACGAAAATTTAGAACAAAAAGAACAAAATACAGAAAATGTAAAAAAGTCTATTGATAATTACCAATTAAAAAACACTTTTGATAGTCAAAACAATAAAATTGATATTGATACTCAACCTCAAAAGTTTCCTCAGTTTAGTTTAAATATCAATAATCCAATTTCATGGAAACTTATGCTTTTAATCATGCTTATGCAACTTTTAACTAACATTATGTTAGTAGTTGTGCTTTATCTGAAGTAACTTAAGTATGCTTGAAAATCTTATAAATAGAATAAAGTCTAGTCCCAGATTCGGCGAGTTAATTGTAACTAAGAATATACAAGAATTAGTTAAAGAAAGAAGATTTTTATTTTTCACGAAAAGGGGACCAATAGAGGTAGTTTTTAATATTAAACATTACGTAACTGGAGTTTTACTATCTCTTTTTTTGGTTTTTAAGATTTTACAATTTGCTATTTTTGGAGCAATTAATATTTTTACAAATGTTTTAATTTACAAAAACTCTATCACGAACAGTCAACAATTCACTAAATCTGAGGTTGAGGCTTTAAAAAACATCGCAGAAAAAGTGATTGAAATTGAGGATTATGAAAGCAATAAAAAGAATAGTAAAAATGAAAAAATAGATAAATCATTTGCTCAAAATGAAATAAATACGAATGAAACTATTGACAGAAAAGATCAAGATAATTTTGTTAATTTAGAAAACCTTAAAAATTTTGCAAATAATAATTTTTCAAATATTAAAGATTTTTTTCATTCATTTAAATTTGATTTTAATAACAGTGTTTCATTAGGTGATGAATCAGTTTTTGATGATTTTGCAAGTTTAGCCAGCCCTGAAATGGTTCCAATTGATGAACATATTAAAAAAAAAGAACAATTTAAATTAATGCCTGACGAGAGAGAGAAAAAATTTTTTATAGAAAAGACTTATAATTCACTTCCAGTTTTTCCATTCTCAGCGCCAAGAAATAATAAAACGAAAATCATCCAGTTTAGTAAAACACTAGATTTAGAAATCATTGAATTAGTAAATGTTTTTAAAACACTAAAACTTAAACCTGATAAAATTGATATTGGTAAAATTGAGACATTTTTGAGTAATCAAAAAAACCTGTCTGATGATTCAGAATTAATAAATTTAGTATCAACAAGATTCCAATATCTTGAGCAACTCAAAGATGCAATAATCTTTCTGCCATTAAAACCTCCAATGCAGTATTATTATGTTTCTAGTCCATTTGGATTTAGAACACATCCAAAAACCAAAAAAAGACAAATGCATAAAGGAATTGATATGGCTGGAACTTGGCAAGAGGAAGTAAGGTCTTCAGCTGACGGCAAAGTAACTTTTTCTGGTAGAAACGGTTCATTTGGAAAAACTATTAAAATAAAACATAAGCACGGAATTGTTACACTCTATGGCCATTTACATAAGCTCTCAGTAAGAAAAGGTGATTATGTAAAAGAGGGACAAATAATTGGAAAGATGGGAGCAACTGGAAGAGTAGTTGGAGCACACCTTCATTACGAAATAATTGTAAATAAAAAAGCTGTTAATCCATACAATTTTATATCAATTGGTAGAAATTTACTTAGTAGTTCAATCTTAAAAAAATAACTGGCATTTAATTTGCAAATTTTTCTTCATGAAAATATTTTTTTTTATTTTTTTTATTTATTCAAATGTAATTGCAGAAGAAATTTTTGATTGTAGACAACTAACACAAAAAATAGAAAGTAAATTTTCCGTACCAAAAAAACTTTTAAGTTCTATATCACTGATTGAAAGTGGGAGAACAAAAAATGGAATATTAAAACCTTGGCCATGGACTTTAAATGTCAGTGGTAAACCATATTATTTTAAAAGTAAAAATAAAATGATGATTTTTCTTAAATCCAAAATCTCTCAAGGAATTTCAAATATAGACATTGGATGTATGCAAATTAATTATAAATATCATTCCCAAAATTTTAAAAATTTAGAGGAAATGGTTGATCCATATATAAACGTAAAATATGCAGCCATTTTTTTAACTAAGCTTTTTGAAAGACACAAAAGTTGGAATAAAGCTATTTCCTTTTACCATTCTTCTAATCCAAAAAGAATGAAGGATTATCTTAATAAGGTTCTCATATTTTGGAACAAGGAAAGACAAAAAAAGTACAGTTTTAAAAAATTAGATTTTGAAAAAACTAAGAATCATTTAAATAAAGAAAACAAGATAAAGTTTTTTAAAAATCAATTTAAAAATGAAAAAAAATATATGTAACCCCTTATTATGGCATGTTATGTGCAGTTTACACATAAAGGAGAAGAACTATGTATAATGAAAAAACATCTCAAGTAAGTGATTACCAAAAAATAAATATCACTCCCTATGTTGAAATTACTTTTTTTGATGAAAAACAAAAAGAATCTCACAAAGAAACCTACCCTGTATCCCATTTTATGGATAGAACATGTAGAGATTTAAAAATTTTAGAAAAGTTAAATTAAATAAAAAAAATTAGAAATTTATAGACTGAATCTTCATCATTTTTCTTCTCTCAGCAGAAGATGGTATGCTCAGAATTTCTCTATATTTTGCAACCGTTCTTCGTGCTAAGTTTATACCTTCTTTTTGAAGTTTTGAAACAATCATTTCATCACTGAATGGTTGGTTAAGTGGTTCATTTGAAATTAATGTTTTTAAAGCTTCACGAACAGATGCTGCTGAATGAGCTTCGCCTAAATTTGTACTATTTATTGAAGCACTAAAGAAATGTTTCATATCAAAAATTCCCCTTGGTGTTAAAATTAATTTTGAGCTTGTAACTCTGCTGACAGTACTTTCGTGCATCCCAATTTTTTTAGCTACATCTTTAAGAATCATTGGTTTTAAGTAGGATACGCCTTTTTCAAAAAAAGCTTTTTGTTGATTAACTAACTCAGCACTAATTTTTAGAGTTGTAACATTTCTTTGTTCGATAGCTTTCATTAGCCATCTAGCTGATCCAATTGATTCAGAAATAAATTTTTTATCATTTTCATTACAATTTAATTTACTTAACTCATTAACATAATTCTCATTAATCTCAATTTTAGGTAAAGTGCTATTATTCAATTCAACTTCCCATTTCCCAGAGTTGTTTTTCACTACAACATCTGGATGAAAAATATTTATTTCATCATTTGAGTATAAACTACCGGGTTTAGGGTTTAATTGTTTAATTAAACTTACTTTTTGAATAACTTCCTCGGAAGATAAATTACAAATTTTTGCTAAACCTTTAACATTTCCACTGGTTAATAACTCTAAATTATCAATAAGTTTATCGATTGATTTAGTTAACTGATTTTCTGCTAAAAGTTGAATTTTCAAACATTCTTGAAGATTTCTAGCAAAAACTCCACTTGGTTCAAAAGTTTTCATTTTATCTAAAATTCTAATAATTTTTTGTTCACTGCAGCCAATTATTTCTTTCAGCTCGTCATAGTCTCTGATTAACCAACCTGTTGGCTCGATATAATCGATTAAAATATTTGATATAAACAAATCCTCTTGTGACGTAAATTCGATGCCAGCTTGTTGCCTTAAAATTGATTTAAGCGTTACTTTCTCAGATAATGTTTGTTCTGCTAATGAACCGGGATCAATAGTATCAAAATTTTGTTTTTTATTTGTCAAACTTGGTTCTTTATCCCAAGTATTTTCATATTTTTCAGATTGCAACTCAGTGTTTACGTTATCAAAGTTTTTAAATTCTTTTTCTAGATTGTCAACTTGAGATTCGTTTTCAATTTGAGATATTTTTTCGTCTTGAAATTTAGAATCCTCTAAAAATGGATTTTCCTCTATTTCTTTGTTTACTAATTCGCACAACTCTAAATTAGTTAATTGTAACAATTTAATGGCTTGCTGTAATTGAGGAGTCATAACAAGAGATTGACTCTGTTTTAATTTTAGGTTTTGTGAAATTTGCATAACTTTTTCCTTTCAGTATATAATTTCACATCATTAAATTAAAAAATCAAAATTTTAATTTGACATCAATTTACAGTCAGAAGTCTGACATTAATTAATTGTTTCATAGATGTTAAGTAATTTACAGTAAAAAAAAAAAATATTTGTATTTACGCCACTTTTGAGTTCTTGAATAATTAATTTAGTGTTAAAATTTTATTATGATAAGATTGCTCCCACTATTTTTAAATTTGTTTTTTATCATTATTGCTTTTTCAATTGTTGAGATTTTGACATATAAAAAAGAACTTATCAAAGAATCTAAAATAGAGTTTGAAAATGAAATAAAAAAAAACAACAAAAAGAAAATAAAAAAATTATCAATCAGATTACTCAAAAGCAAATAAGTAAAGAGGACAATTTAGAAAAAAAAAAAAATATTGTTAACAAAGAAAAAATTCTTGAGGAATACGAATTTTTCGTTCAGTTTGGGGTTTACAGCAAGCAAAATAATCTTAAAAAATTTAAGTCTGATATTGAGAATTCATTGAGAAACAACTTTAAAAACTTAAAATTGAAAATTTTTAATGTTAGTAATAATGTTTATAAAATAGTTTACATTCCAAAATCGATTGACGATGCGAGAAAAGTTTGTGAGTATAGCAAAAAATTAAAAATTGAATGTTATATAAATAAAAAATAATGAAAAAATGTTTTTTATGCTTAGCAATAAGATATTTTATTTTTGCTGTATTATTTATAATTATAGTTTCACTTACATTAAGTGATAATCTTCATTATTTGTCATTCGTAAGTCCAAAAAATTTTGCTTATTTAATAATTTTATTAGGTTTATTATTGTTTATCGGAAAACTATTTTTTTATATAAAAAATAAAGACTAGCGATCTCTTACAAACCTAATAAATAATTTCTTTTCAGGAACAAATCTCCCATAAGTATGTCCTGTGAAAAAGTTCACTGACCAATAAAACTTAGGAGACCACCAGTTTCTTTGTGATGTCCAAAATGGTTCTGCTGGAGTATTAGGAAAAAAAGATTTATCAATTTTTGCACCCTCGCATTCCGAACATATTAAATTCTTTAGTTCTTTTTTTGTTGGTAGTCTCCAATTACCTTCAATTTGTTCGTTAAGAATTTTAAGTGCTTCCTCAGCTTCTTTTAAATCAAGTTTTATAGGTTCGCCAACACATTCAATATCGTTCCACTGTTGACCAGTAGAGCATTTTAACCATTCGATTTTTTGTTTTAAATCAATTACATAATACCCCTTGTCCATAAAATTTTTTTGAATAAACATGGTTAGGATGAATATTTAATATTAATGTCAGGATTAGCGAAAAAAAATTTGGGTCATTAAAACATACTTTATTTAAATTAATTGAATCATATAAAAAATAATAAAATTTTAAACTTTGGTATCAAAGTTGCAACTTTATTTAAAAATTATATATTAAAAAGATATATTTGGGAAAAGTTAATGGATTTAGCATCAATTATTGGATTACTTGGAACTTTAGGTATGATTGCAGGAGCAATGATATCAGCCGGTGGTATTGGCTCTTATGTAGATATCCCATCAATTTTAATTGTATTCGGTGGAACCTTTTTTGCTGTAATGTATACAGCCCCTTTACCAGTTTTCTTGGGTGCTTTTGGCGCCATGGGTAAGGCCTTTAAACCTCCTGTAAAAAAAATGGATGAACTAATTACTAGAATTGTAGAATTAGCTGGCATCGCCAGAAAAGATGGTATGATGGCACTTGAAGGTCAGGAAACACCCGATCCATTTTTTGATAATGGTCTACAAATGCTTGTAGATGGTGCAGATGAACAAAAATTAACTATACAACTTAAAAAAGAATTAAAAGCTATGCAAGTAAGGCATGCGCAAGCAACTGGTGTTGCACAAGCATGGGTTGATATAGCACCTGCAATGGGTATGATTGGAACTTTGGTTGGCCTTGTTGCCATGCTTGGAAATATGGCTGACCCAAAAGCGATTGGACCCGCTATGGCAGTTGCCCTCCTTACTACACTTTATGGAGCAATGATCGCTAACACTATATTTATGCCTATTGTTGTTAAAATGAAAGGATATTCACTATTTGAATCAACTTATAGAGAGATGATAGTAACCGGACTTCAATTAATTTCTAGAGGTGAAAGTGGAAGAAATATCCAAGATCAACTTGTTGCAAACTTACCACCTAAGGAAAAACAAAAACTTATCGAAGCAACAGCCTAAACAGAGATTAAATAATGGCTGAAGAAAAAATTGAAAAAAAAGAAGACGATAAGCCTGAAGAGGAAGATGAGCATGAGTGCCCAGAGTGTCCTCCTAAAGGTGCGCCAGCCTGGATGGCTACTTTTGCCGACATGGCAACACTTTTAATGGCATTTTTTGTTTTAATATTATCCTTTGCTGAATTTAATGTTCCAAAATTTAAACAAATTAGTGGAAGTATGAAAAATGCTTTTGGAATTCAAAGAGTAATTCCTGTTGTAGAACAACCCAAAGGTACTACCTTACTATCTTTAAATTTTAGTCCAAATCCAACTCCAGCCATTCAGGAAAACTTAAAACAACAAACTACTGAGACTGATCAAACTTATGTTGAGTTAAAAACTAAAACTAATGATGCAACCAAAAATGAAGGTGAAGAGGATTCAGGTGAGAATAAACAGGCGCAAGAGCTGGCAGAAAATATAAAAGACGCTATAGCCAGAGGAGATATAGATATCGAAGTTTTGGGGAAAAAAGTGGTTGTAAATTTTACTCCAAGTGATGCTGATGATAAAGATCGTCCCAACTTGCTTAAAGAAACTTTAGAAACAATTGAAGCAGTGAAATCAGCGAGTGGTCAGTCTGAAAAAGATGTTATAATTGGTGGGCTTGAAAATCAATTAGCTTTGTTAGCGGCAGCGGCAAATAAAAGTGGTAAAAATAACGCTGAATCAGACCAAGGAAATGATAAGGGTCAGTCGGAGTTGAGAGAGTCGGCAAAGAATGAGGCAAAAAAAGCTCAAATTGCTGAGGACAAACTTAAAATAGCACTCCGAAATGAAATAGGTGAAGGATTAGTGAATGTCGATCGTGAAGAAGACAAAGTTATAATAACAGTTGGCTCAGCAGGTGCTTTTAAATCCGGATCAGCTGAGTTAACACAAAAAGCAAGAGAGATAATGGCAAAGATTGCTGAACAAAATAAAAAGGGAAGAAGTGAAATATTAGTTATGGGTCACACAGATAATGTCCCACTTACTTTTGGAAGTAATTACAGAGATAATTGGGATTTAGCAGCCGCAAGATCCGCTTCAGTTGTTCAACAATTATCAAAATCTGATAAATTAGATCCTAGAAGAATGAAAGCAATTAGTTTTGGAGAGACTAGACCAGTTGGTTCAAACGAAACCTCTCAGGGAAGAGCAAAAAATAGAAGAATTGAAATAGAAATTAATTACTAAAAAGTTAAAATGATAGAAAAAAATAGTCTCTTACACCTTAACAGAAACAATAATTTTAATAACATTGAAAAACATTCAACAAAAAAGATTGTTGATCAAAAAAATGAAAAGTTTAGCCTTTGGCATTGGATTAAAGGAGCTGTGAATCCTTTACAAAATCTACCTGTTATTAGTGGAATCTACTCCAGTTTCAAATCTGATGACAAAAGTTCTGACAGAGATATGATCCAATCAAGTGCTGGGGGTTTTCTTTACGGTGGGCCAATTGGCGCTTTTGCTGGTTTTGGAACTTGGATTTTTAGAAAACTTTTTGACAAAACTCCAACTGAGTTAGCTCTTGATACGCTGGGAATTAGTAAAATTTGGAAAAATAAATCTAGCATAAGTGAAGATGATAAAAGCATTAAAGTTTCTGAAAATAACTCTTTAATAAAAAGAAGAACTAATGAATCAAAAAAAAATATAGTACCTAATTTATCTTCAAACGAAGTTGTTTTAATCGAGAAAAAAAAATTGATAAATAAAAATATTAATGATTATGACAAATCAAAAAATACGAGCAATTATGAGCCTCATAACTCAAAATCAATGAATTTCTCTTATCAAAAATGGAGACCGCTTTCATCATTAGACGACAAAAATAATAAACAATCAAAAGTGATGAATCTATCAGTTTACAAAAATATAAATTATCAATCTGACAAAAATACAATTTTTAACATTAAGGCTTAGTAATTATTCTAAATCAAGTTCCTCAGTTTTATATTTATTGAAATATTCTTCACCAAGTATTTCAAGTATCTTATCCATAGTAATTTCTGTGATTTTTGTTGAATATTCATCATAAAAAACATCACATTGCTTCGATGCTTTTGATGCAACAGCCTGTTCTATGAATTCATTTTCTACTGCTGCTCTCGCTCGAGTCGTAGCCTCTGATTTAGCTTTTGTTAATCTGCCAACTGCAGAATTTTTTTTTCTGTTCAAATCATCAACAACTTCCATAAGTTGTTTATAGCTGGGATCAGGAACATTAATAGTAATGAACTGTCCATCAACAGATGTTTCAAAATCAAGTTCATGGATTTGGTCTAATATAAGCTCTATATGATCTGTATTAAAAACTAGTACTTTAAGCTGATTATCACTCTCACCAGTTTTTAAATCGCCTACATCAACAAGTCTTCTAGGTTTACCATTTATTGTAACTCTAATTCCCTTTATTATATTCATGTTTGCGTTTGAAGCCTGGACATCCTGAATTATTTCAGTAAAGTCCTCAACAGCTGCTCTCATTAAAGTTTCTGCTTGAACTGAATATTGTTCTTGAGCCATTTATTCCTCGCAAATATATACTTTTTTTCTATTATACCAAAGCTTCTTGAGAAGTAGAAATTTTATTTTCTTTTGAAGAATTTTTTGAATTTTCGTCCTCTTCCTCAACTACTGGATCACCTAATTTAGAATATTTAAATTTTGATTTTGGGTAAAGTTTTCTGATTAATTTTTGAGAATTTTCTATATTTATTGAAGCTAACCTCATTGAAAATACTTTTCCGCTAAGCATCGCAAAACTTGTTAAAAGCTCTATTTGCCCTATGTAACAATATAAGCTAAGACAAATCCACGCAAATATGAATAATAACGTATTTACACTTATAATTAAAAAACTCATTACTGAAAATAAAGCTAACAACCACCATTTTTGATGAAATGCTAGCCATAAAGGTGGAAAAATTCCAGCCGCTAAAGACTTTGACATGTTAATTATTTCGTAATTATTTTTAATATCTCTCATTACGGTATAAGAATTTAGTTGTTCTTTGTCAAAATTTTCCTTTTTTGCAAATTCTTCTACTATAGTTTTAGTTTCCTCACTGCTTGTGCTTGTAAATTTACAGCCTAAACTTCCTGATACCAAAATATCAAAAAAAGTATCATTCCTTAAAATTGTTAAAATTACATCAGTTTTATTTTTTTTTGCTATATTTAAGTCATCAACAAAAGCATTTTCACCTTTTTGATATAAATTATTATCAATTGCGACAATAATATCATCATATCTAAGTAATAAAGTCATAGCATAAGTTTTTTTTCCAAATGACTCAATTTTTAAAAAGCTTTGATTTAAGTTTGATTCTGCCATTTAAATACTTTTATGGAAATGTAATATTTTCTTTTTGA
>MDTB01152529.1_pt1 | contig 18068 bp, 16 predicted proteins | sample 811161 | NCBI WGS metagenome assembly MDTB01 (sample SAMN05326650, study PRJNA326480) | marine metagenome | isolation source: seawater | place: Mediterranean Sea | collected 2009
TAATAAATTAGAAGTATTAGAAGAAAAACTAAAGCTATCAGTAAAAAGTCAATTAATGTCAGATGTTAATCTTGGATGTCAACTGTCTGGAGGTATAGACTCTTCACTGATAACACTATTTGCTAAAAAATTCACAAAAAAACTTGAAACATTTTCTATCTTATTTGAGGATAAAAAACTTTCAGAAGAAAGCTATATAAAAAAAGTTATTAATGAACTTGATTTAATGAATTTTTCATCAGAATTTGATTATAAAAATTTTTATAATGATTTATGTGATAGCATTTGGTCTTTTGATGCACCACTTAGTCAAATTAATTCTGTGGGTATTTTTAATTTAGCAAAACTAGCTAAATCAAGAGTAAAAGTATTATTATCCAGAGAAGGCGCAGACGAAATTCATGGAGGATATCCAAGATTTACAAGGTTTATTTTTTTTAATTTACTAAATAATATATTAAAAAAAAAATTACTCCCTTTTTCTATAGTAAGTAAAAAATTTAAAATATTTGAATATAATAAGATATTTAGTTTAGATTCGAATGATATCATAATTTTATTATCATCAGTTCACTCATTTAAAGATATTTCAAATCTTGTTCCCAAAGTAGATTTAGTAGTTGGTTTAGACTCTAGAAGAAAAATGATTAATAAAATTAATCTTCCTAATAAACAAAAAAGTATTATTTATGAGATGAAAACTTACATGCATGATTTATTTATTAAACAGGATAAAATGACTATGGCCCATTCAATAGAAAATAGAGTTCCTTTTTTAGATAACGATTTGGTAAATTATTCTGTATCTTACTTAACTAATTCAAATTTTGATTACTCATATTTTTCAAATGTTACCAAAAACACAAAAAAATATTTAAAACAAATATCAACAAAATACTTTGGTAAAAAATTTTCTTACCGAACAAAAAGTGGATTTACTTTTCCATTAAGAAAAATTTTAAAAGATAATCATTTCAGAAAACCCATTGAAGAGGAAATTATTCCTAAAATTAATTCAAGTAAATTGTATAATTTTAAAAAAATTTTAAAGATTTGGACAAATATTGATAGCTCATCAAGTTCAGAAATAGAATTGTTATTTTCAATTATTACTTTTGAAATATGGTTAAAGAAATTTAAGATTAATGTTTAATAATTTAAATTATTTAAAAGCAATTAATCTTATTAATTTTTTTGGCAATAAATATAAGATTTTAAAAATAGTAACAATAATTTTTTTATATTTTAGTCTTTTATTTTCTTCTTTTACAAAGTTTTCTGAATTAATAAATAAATTTTTTGGTTTTTTTAAATCAATTATCAGATGCAATCTATCATTTGAACTAGGATTTTTAACCTGATGTGGAAAAGAATAATCGCCATAAAAAAGACCACCTGGGCGCCAGTGTGCAATTTCGTGGCACATAATATTTTTACATATATCATTACTTATAAGAGGAATATGCAATCTACTATTACCGTGTTGAATGCATTCATCCCAATCAGTATGCCAATTAATATTTTTCTGTGCTTTTAAATTTGAAAAACGAATTCGTCTTGGTACACAGTTATACTTATCTAATAAACTTTTTATTATCCCATGAGTGTAGGGAAAATACTTAATTATTTCTGTTGGCACTGTATTTGTATTGATATTTTTCATTACATCACCCGAACCGCCTGTTTCTGAGTAGAGAGCAATCGTTTCCCAACCTCCATCGTGATCAACTCCTATACTTGGGTGTTTTACCTTAGTCAGCTTGGTCTTTGCATTATTATATTCCTCTAAAATTTTTTGGTAATCAAAATCAAAATCAATTTGATAAGTAAATTTTAAAGAGCATATTTTTGATACAAATTGCCATGGACTTAACATATATGAGATTATAGTATAATTATTTTATTTTAGAATCATTAATTTAGATGGAATATACACTTAATAATAAGGTAATCGATTATAGGATTTTATCAGAGATTTTACAAAATAGGTTTACAAAATTTGACGACTCAGTTGTTCGGTGGACATTTAAGGGTAATGAAATAAATTCCAAAGAATTAGAAAGTAAAATTATTAATAATTATCAAAGGAAAAAAAATAAAATTAACTCCCTTAAAGTGATTTATTCAGACTGGATTGAAATATTTGACACTGGATTAAAAAAATTAAAAAACTTCAATAAACAACCAATACTTTTTTTTTCTGGTGGAAAAGACTCTACTTTTATTGCATCAAGATTAGTTCAAAACAATATCCAAGCCCTTTATTATTCTTTTGTTAAAAATAAGAGTGAAAAAAAAATTTTAGATGAATTAGCCAAAAAGTTAGGAATTAATATTTTTTATACAAACGGTCAATTAGAGTATTTAAATTTAGAAGAAATTTTATCAAAAATTAAGGAACCTGTTTTAGATCCTGCAGGTTTATCAGTTTTATCTTTATTAGATATTTCCAAAAAAAATAAAATTAATTTTGAGGATTCTATTTTTTTAGATGGAATGGGAAATGATTTTTATATGGGACATTTGCCGAGCAAACAAGAATTAAGAAAATCATTTTTTCAAAGAATTTTCTTTAAGATTCATATGCACGAATTGTTCTCTACTAATGCACAGAATTTATTTGGAAAATTTGGGGACTTATTCAGACCTGATTATGCTGCTCATTTTCCCGGATCAACAATTAAACTAAATGATTATTATGATAATATAAACTTTTATAAAAAATATCAAATTTATGACGATATAATTTTACGAAGAGCATTACAGCGAGGTATTCATTATGATTTCTGTAGCGCGATTGCAAAATCAATTATATATGTTGATGCATGTAGTGAAAAGTCTGGTGTATTTTTCCCTTTTTTAAACGATGATTTAATTGAATTTTATGAGTTTAGAGAAGTTTATGATTTTGATTATTCAAATCTTATTAACAAACTATCTATAAGAAAATATTTGAATGAAAATTTGAACTTTGATAAAATTTCATCTAAAAAAGGGATTTTTCAACCAACATATCCAAGTTACAATTTTAGTAATTTACAGAAAAAACTAGCAAAAAAAATAAATATTCGTCTAAAGTATTTAAATAAAGCTCAGAAATTAGATTTTTATTTATGGTCCAAATATATAATTAATAATGATATAGGTCTGGATTAAATATGAAAAAGTTTAAGTTTTGGGATTTTAAGCTTAGTCTTGACGATTATTTTTTTGAAATTGTTAATATCGTTCAAAAATTTTTATTTTTTTTTAAAACTTTAGTTGGGCGGTTTAATTTTATGAAAAAAAATATCGAACTAAAAAATATCTTCAATGATAAAAAAGGTTTTTTGGTTGCAAATGGACCTTCAATTAAAAATCATGATTTAAAGCATTTAAAAAATGAAATTACTTTCTTTCTAAACCGTGGTTTTCTACATCAGGATTATGAAATTATAAAACCAAAATTTCATATTTTTATTGACCCAAAATTAGCAACTGGTGAATGGGATATAACTTTTTTAGATAAAGTCATAAATAAAAACCCAGAGGTAACATTTCTACTTAACGCGAAGTGGTACCATCTTGAGAAATTTCAACCATACATTAACAATCAAAAATTTAAAATTTATTGGGTAAACATGAATTTATTTACAACACCATTTCACAAAAATAGAAAAATAGATCTTACTAAAATTACTTATGGGTTTGGAGCTCCAGGAGCAGCTATTATAAGCATGATATATATGGGTATAAAAAATATTTATTTTGTTGGTTATGATGCAAATGGTCTTTGCCATGAGTTACTAAATTCAGAAAGTCATTTTTATGGAACCAATCCAGAGAATCATAAAAAATCTATCACAGACTATTCCAAAGATCTTTATATGATGTCATTAGGTTTTAAAAATTTGAGATACTTCAATGAATATACAAAACAGATAGGTATAAATATTTTTAATTGCACAGCAGGAGGATCTTTGAATATGTTTGAGAGAAAAAAATTTGAAGACGTTTTAAATGAAAACAAAAAAATCTGATGTGTGGCATAGCTGGTATTATTGGAAACTTTCAAATCTCAGATTTAGAAACAATTAAAGTAGCGCTTAAACATAGAGGCCCCGATAAACAATCAAGTTTCAAACAGAATGAATTTAGTTTTGTACATTCACTTCTTAAAATAATGGATTTAACAGATCAATCCACACAGCCAATGATAGATGACAATAGTGGAAATGTAATAATCTTTAATGGTTCGATTTATAATTATAAAGATTTGAAAAAAGACTTTTTTCAAAATTATAAATTTAAAAGCAACACTGATACAGAAATTTTATTAAAAATGTATGCAAAATTTGGAATAAATTTTCTAAATTATATTAAAGGAATGTATGCATTTGCTTTATTTGATAAAAAAAAAAAATAAAATTTATATTTTTAGGGACAAGTTTGGCATTAAACCTCTTTTTTATTTTTCCAAATCAAACTTTTTTATTTTTGCATCTGAAATTAAAGTTTTACTAAAAAATAAAATTGTAAGAAATTCTATAGAGGTGGACTTTAAAAAAACAATAGAATTTATAGCTAATAGACAGCTTAATGGATCTGACTCAACATTGATAAAAAATATAAAAATACTTAAACCAGGAAATTTTGTAGAATATGATTTAAAATTAAAAAAATTTGAAATTTATGATTTTGATTTTAAAAAAAATCAAAAAAAAAATAATTATTTTGAAGACGTATTAAAGGAAAGTTTAAATTATCTTACAATAACACAACATAAAAAAATTGCATGCCTATTATCCGGCGGACTAGATTCAAGTTTATTAAGCATAGTTTTAAACAGTCAAAATAATAATAAAGAAATTCATACTTTTTCATCTATTTTAAATCAACCAAATTCTGAAAATCGCAACATACACAAATTAGTTAAAGATTATAAATTTAATCAACATTTTATTCTAGAAGATTCCATTGATTTTTTTGAAGACCATTTGAAAACAATTAGGGATATAGATCAACCAACTCCCGATGCATCATCTACTTTACATAATGTATTATGTAGAAAAGTTGCTGAGAATGGTTTTAAAGTATTATTTACAGGTAATGGCGGAGACGAGAATTTTTTTGGCTATCCTCTACATGCATATGGTTACTTAGCTAATATTTTACAAAAAGGACAATTTATTAAATATTGTAAAAAAGTTTCACTCCTCAAAAAACTCTATAAGAATAAAAATATTTTTATTAGATCTTTAAAAGAATTAATCAATACAGATATATTAAATATACTTAAGACATATCAGCTAAAGTCAAGAATTGAACATCTAAATGTAGATAAAAATAAATATAAAATAAATTTTTATGAAAAATTTAGCAAAGACATTTTTAAAAATATTGTACTTAATTATAACTCCCATTGGGGATTACAATCATATTTAGATTATGAGGACAAGAATTCAATGGCTTATGGAATTGAATGTAGAGTTCCACTCCTATATGATGATATTCAAGACTTTTCTTTGAACACTAGTCTTGACTCTCATTTTGAAAATGGACCTAAATCAATTTTACGAAATCATAACAAATTACCATATTACTTAAGAAATGAACCTAAATTTGCTTTTGCTGCAAATTTAAGTGGATATTTAATTAAAGACCAAAAAAAATTAAAGAAAAAATTTATTATGATTTTAAAAATATTCCGATGATAGAAAATGAAAAATTATTAAAACTTCAAAATGATCAATCAAAAAATGATATTTTTTTTAGAACTTATAGTTATGGTTTATGGTATAATAGCTTATTTAAAGAAGCTTAATGAGAAAAAAAAAATATATCATTACAACAGCAGGAAAGTTTCATCATTTTGATGTTGCTAGAGTAATAGAAAAAAAAAACCAACTATCTAAAATTATTTCTGGATACCCATGGTTTAAACTAAAAAAAGAAAATATCGCAAAAAAGTTTGTAGAGGCACAAGGCATATACAGAATTTTACGAGAACCAATTATACGAAATTTACGATTTAAAAAAATAAATAATATTTTAAATATTTTAAGCGCAAAAAACCTTGATAATATAACAGCGAAAATTATTGAAAAAAATAAAGATATTGACGTTTTTATAGGTCAATCTCAGTGTGGATTAAAATCAGGATTGAAAATGAAAGAAAATAATAAAATCTTTATCTGTGAAAGAACATCAACTCATATAGAATTTCAAAATAATATTTTAGAAGAAGAATATAATAATCTAGGATTAAAATATAATAAGATAGACAATTGGTATATAAACAGAGAAAAAGAAGAATATTCCGAGTCTGATATTATTCTAGTTCCATCAAAATTTGTAAAAAGTACATTTGAAAAAAAATATCAAACAAAAATTAAAGTATTGGAATTTGGTGTGAATACACAAAATTTTTTTAGAGATTATAAAATAAAAAAAAGTGATAAGTATTTTGATATTTTATATCTTGCAAATAAGTCTGTTAGAAAGGGGCTTCATTATGTTCTAGAAGCTTTTAAAAAATTTCAACATCCAAATAAAAGATTGCATATTGTTGGCGCTGACACATCAGATAAAATTTTTTTTAGAGATAAAATAAGTGAGGATAATATGCTTATTTATGGACATATAGATCATTTAAATTTAAACAAAATAATAAATTTATGCCATGTTTATGTTTTGCCAAGTATTGAAGATGGCTTTGCTACAACAATTCTACAAGTAGCATCAGCCGGTTGCCCTGTTATAGTTACTGAAAATACTGGTTCATCTGATTTTGTAAAAAATTCAAATTGCGGATATGTAATTTCTATTAGAAGCGTTGATGAGATATTGCAAAAATTTGTTTACTTACATGAAAACAGAGATGTATTAGACGAACTCTCACTAAATGGCCAAAATTATTTAAAAGAAAATAATTGGGAAACGTATTTCAACAAACTAGATGAAATAGTTAATGAATATAATGTTAATTAATTAAATTATGGGAATTGAAAATCAATACAAATTAATAGATTTAAATTTACTAAATAGATTTTTATACAAATATTTTCTTTTTTTTGGAATAATTAATTTTATATTATTTTATTTACCATCAGAAAAACTATTTTTTTTTTCTTTACTTTGTTTCTGTAATAATATTTATCGTATTATTCTCAAAATTGATTAAAGACGATTTTTTTTGTTTTTTTGCTCAAACTTCATCAATATTTTTAATTGTACTAACACAAATGACTTTCATAATAAGTTTTGTATTATCAAAAATTTTATATGACATAAATTTTGAAAATTTTATGAACAATTTTTTTTTTTGTGATCTTAAAACATACGCTTTAGCAAATGTTTATCTGTCTTTTTTTTCAATAAGTTTAATTTTTTTCAATAAAATTGTGTCAATAAATCTTATTAGATCTGTAAGGAACAAAATAAACACTTTAGATTTTAGTTTTGAAAATAAAAAAATATATATGCTAATATTTTTGTGCATACTAATAGAATTCTTCTATTTATTTTCTGGAAGCCTCGGAAGTCAATTGACAGGCGGGTTTGTAGTAAAAGATGCAGAATTTATTAAAGGCATGAATGAATATGATGACGTAAATTGGTACACACAATTTTATTATTTCATTATTACTTTTCACTTATTTTTAAACGTTCTTTTTTTTTCAAAAAAAAAAAAGGCATATATCTAAAATTGCGCTCTATTTTGTATTAATTTCAATATTAGTAAATTTTTTATTCTACGGTTTTTTTTTAAGAAGAATGGCCGTACAATTTTTTTTAATTGGAATAGTTTTTTATATTTTTTTTAAAAAACAAAAAATTAATTTTAGATTAACAATATTTGGACTTATATTTTTTTTTTAATTTTTCAATTTACAAACTTTTTACAAACCATAAGAACAAATGAATCATATAATTTGAATGAAAATAAAACATTATTAGAAATCTTTAAAGAAGGTAAAATCAAAGATTATTTTTTTGATAACAATGTATCTTACGCAAATAAAGGAGAAATATCATCTAACATCAGTAGAAGAATTTTTAATAATCATGAACTTGCTTCATTATTTTATTATGAGACAGGAAAGACAGATGTACTCAAAGGACAACTTTTATTGAACCATTCTATCAGAGCAATACCATCAAGATTGTTTCCAAATAAACATGAATATCAAATTGCTGAACCTTTAGTGTCAAAAATAACTAGTTCTCCACTTTTTTTAAGGGATACAAGAGACAGCTTTCAAAGTTATAGTTATGCAGATTTTGGAATATTGGGAATTATTATTTATCCGTTTATTCTAAATATATTATTTTTATTTTTTTATAAAGTTATAAATTTAAAGATCATAAAAAATACTACTGGTTTATTTATAATAATGCTTTTTTTCCCAATGTTCTCTATAAGAATAATTGAAATCAATATTACAGATTGGATAGTATTATTAAGAAATATTATAATATTTATATTAATATTTAATTTTCTTTTGTTAAAAAAAGAGGACCCTGAAAAGAAAATATGAAAAAAGCTTTATTTATTGGGACTAAATTTGGTAATGCATATCTACAATATAAATCTCTAAAGTTTTTTTTTGATGATGTTGACATTATCGAACCAGTTGGATCATTTTATAAAAATAAATTTTTTCTTAAATTTTTTTATCATATTAGTTCTAAGATTTTTAATTATTTAATATATAGTCATGTTTTATCTAAAGTTAAAAAAAAATATGATTTAATATATGTAAAGTCTGGGGAATTTTTAAGTAAAGAACTAGTTTTAAAGCTAAAAGAGAAGACTAATAAAATTGTATATTTTTGCAATGATAATCCCTTCGTAGTAAGAGACAACAAAAGATGGGATCTATTCCACCCTGCTAGCAAATTATATGATCTTTTAGTCTTCCAAGATAAATCAAGAATCAATGAGGCAAAAAAAAGAGGCTTAAAAAATTATTTTTTAGTACTTCCTCCATATAATAATAATATTCATAAAATAAACAAAACAAAAAAAAAAAGTATAGATGTTGTTTTTGTTGGTACATGGTCAAAACAAAAAGGTAATTTCATATATAAATTAATTAAACTTGGATTGAATATTAAAATTTATGGATCTAATTGGGAAAAAGATAAAAATTTTTATTTTATTAATAGATATATTACTTCAGGACATTTAAATTATAAAAATTATTCCAGAATCATTAAAATTTCAAAAATTGCTATCGCATTATATTCTGATGATAATAAAGATAGCATAACAGCTAGATCTTTAGAAATACCAGCAATTGGTACTTTTTTAATATCAAAAAAAACTTCTTCTATGGTTAATATTTACAAAGAAAATAAGGAAGTAGTTTTTTTTAATAGCCCGTCTGAGTGCTTTAAAAAATGTAAATTCTACCTAAAAAACGATAAAAACAGAGAAGCTATTGCAAAAAATGCACAAAAAAAAGTATTAAATAATTTAAATGCTAGTAATTACGATTTAATTAAAAAAGTATTAAAAAATATATAATTTTTTAAATAATAATTAGCATTTATGTTTTTTGAAATAATATTATTATATTACAAATTGATTTGAAATTTAATTTATGACTTTAGATGATAGAATATTGAGAGAAAAAAAAGCACATGATGAAGATGATGTATTGTCTGAGAGTGTAAAATTAAAAAGTAGATTTCATCATATATTGACATACCCCTCATACAAGAGAATGTTGGAGGAGATTGACAATCTGTACAATAATTCAAAATCATTAAAAGTTTTAGATTATGGATGTGGCAAAGGTATGGATAGTCTTAAACTACTTAAATCAGGCGCAAAAACCTATGGCATTGATATTTCAGAAAACTATATCCAATCCTCAATTAAACTTGCAAAAAAGAATAATTTTAATTCAGATCAATTTAATTTTCAGGTTATGGATGCACACGATCTAAAATTTGAAAGTAATACTTTCGATTTAGTTATTGGTAAGGCTATACTTCATCATCTAGATGTAGATTTGGCACTAAAATCTATTTATAAAGTTCTTAAACCTAAAGGTAGAGCTATTTTTATTGAGCCTCTAGCTGATAATCCTTTTCTTAAAATATTTAGAATGTTAACTCCTAAAGCAAGAACTGTCGACGAAGCTCCATTTTCAAAAAAAGATTTAAAAAAATTAGTAGATAAAAATTTATGGAATTACGAGAAGACTATGTATTGTGGATTAGTTTCAGCTCCGGTTGCAGTCATAACCTCTATTTTGTTACCTAATAAACCTAATAATGTTTTATTAAAAATTTCAGATAAGTTAGAAAATAGTCTAAATACATATGATTATTTTAAATATTTAAATCAATATATTCTGTTAAATCTTCAAAAAATTTAATGATTAAAATTATTATTCATGATTTTGCCGGTCATCCTTCTCCATTTGCATTATCAAAAGAATTATCTAAAAAATATTTAGTTTATCATTTATATTTTGGAAACGATTATGGTCCAAAAGCAAACTTTGTTGGAAAATATAAAAATTTAGTAATAAACAAAATCGGCTCAAATATTAATTATAGCAAAAAAAATTTATTTTCTAGATTTATCAATGATATAATTTATGGAAAAAAAATTGTTGAAAAAATAAATCAAATCAAACCAGATGTAATTATTTCAGGACAATGTCCTACTTTTTCACAAGAGTTAATTTTAAGCGCATCAAGAAAAAAAAATTACAAATTTATATACTGGATGCAAGATTTTTATTCAATCGCTGTAGAAAAAATTTTAAAAAAAAAGTATTTTTTTTTTTTCTTACCCAATTAATTTTTTGTTCAAAATTTTTGATAAAAAACAATTTAAATTATCAAATCACATCATTGTAATCACAGATGATTTTAAAAAAAAATTAAATGACTTTAAAATAAGTAAAAATAAAATATCGATTATACCTAATTGGGGGGATTTAAATAATATATTTCCTAAAGCTAAAAATTACGAATTTTTAAAAAATAGTGGCTTAAAAAAAAGTGATTTTATAATACTTTATACTGGAACACTTGCTGAAAAACATAATCCAGATTTATTAAAAGAAATAGCAAAAAAAAATCAAAATGTTAAAGTTGTAGTCTCTGGTGTAGGAAGTGGTCATGATAAATTAAAAAATGATATTCAATTACCCAAAAATATGAAGCTACTACCACTTCAACCATATAATAAATTTAACAATATTTTAAATTCTGCTGATATTCTATTGGCTACACTTGAGTATGATGCTGGAGAATTTTCAGTACCATCTAAAATTTTAAATTATTTGAGCGCAGGAAAACCTATAATGTTGTGTGCACCCAAAACTAACTTAGCCTCGAAGTATATATCGGAGTCTGGATCCGGTAGTGTTTTTGGTAAAAATGAAGAAAGAAATATACATCTTTTTATTCAAAATATTTTTCTAAATAAAAAACTTAGAGAAAAAATGTCAAATAATGGAAGAAACTATGCCGAAAAAAAATTTAGTATTAATGAGATCTCATTAAGATTTGAGAAAATAATAAAAGAAACTCTTAGAGATGGTAATGAATAACATTGTTATTTTTGGAGGATGTGGCTTTATTGGATTATACTATGCTGAAGAATTGTTGAAAGTAAACAAAAATATAAATATCTATTTAGCTGATTTAAAAAAACCCCTCGATGAATTCTTAAAACAAAAATTTGATTTTCTATTAAAAAAACAAAATGTCAGATATCTGAACCTCGATGTTAGAAAAAGTTTAGAAGATATAAATTTAGAAAAAATAGATCATATTGCTGATTTTGCAGCTATACATAGAGAACCAGGACACGTTCATAGTGAATATTTCAATACCAATGTTAACGGATCGAAAAACATTTGTGAATTTGCTAACAAAATTTCCTGCAAAAATATTTTATTTGCAAGCAGTATTTCAGTATATGGAAAAGGAGAACATGAAAAAAACGGAGATGACAAATCCCATTCCTAATACATCCTATGGAAAATCAAAATTAGAGAGTGAGAACAATTATATCAGATGGCAAAAAAATGAAAGCAAAAATAAAATTTTAACTATTTGTAGACCGGGAGTTGTATTTGGACCTGGAGAAAAAGGGAATGTAACAAGATTAGTCAAAGCAATTAAAAAGAGGTTGTTTATATTTCTTGGCAATAAAGATGTTAAAAAAGCAGGTATATACGTCAAGGAATTAGTTTCAATTTTACATTGGGCAAATACAAATCAATTAAAAAAAAACTTTCCACGATATGTAGTTTTTAATGCATCATTTATACCTTGTCCAAACCTTAACGATTACGTAAAACAAATCTGCAGAGTTAACAAAATAAATAATAATTTTATTTCATTACCAAAAACAATTATTAAATTTTTTTTATTTTTATCATCATTCGTAACTAGGAATATAAACACATCAAGTAATTTTAATTATACGAGAATAATGAAATTATTTAGATCAAATAATATAAATTCAGTATTTTTAGCGGAAAAAAATTATATTTTTAAATATACTATTTATGATTCTCTTTTAGACTGGAAAAAAAACTAATCTATCTGATTGGGAGTAAATATTCTTATGAATTTTTAAATCGAATATTTTTACCCACACTGTCTACAATCAATTTACATAAATTGTTAATATTCTTATTTATATTAAAATTCTTATCGAAACATTTAATTGCATTTTTAGATAATTTATTTTTTGCTTTTTTATTCATAATAGAAAATTCAAGTAAAATTCTTGTTATTCCCATAGTACTATTTTGAGATATTAATCCGGCTTTATCATTAAGAATTTCTTCATAAATGTTTACCTTTTTCGTGGTTAAAACTGCCTTTGAACAACTCATAGACTCTACTAAAGAAACTCCAAAATTTTCCCCGTTTGATGGTAATATCATAGCTTGAGAGGCTAAAATTGCCCCCCATTTTGAATCTCCAGTTAATGCATCTAACCAAAATATTTGTGAGCTGACGCCATTTTGTCTAGCTAAATTCTGTAAAAAATTTTTATATTTATTTTCTGGCCCTGCCATTACAATTTTTATTTTAATATTCTTTTTTGATAAATTAGTTAGAGAATTAATAAGCATTTCACAACCCTTCTTTTTATGAAATCTACCTAAAAATAAAAGATATTTTTTATTTTTAAGAAATGGATAGATTTTATAAAATTTATTTAAAATGATCTTTTTCTTAAATTGTGGAGGTGAAATTCCATAAGATACAACTTTTTTTTTTAATTTTTTAGTATTTACATAAGTTTGGTTTAATTGTTTCTTTTCTTTTTCATTAGTTAATAATACCGAGATTGATTTAAGTAAATTTCTTTCCTCAACAAATCTCCAATATATTTTTTTTTTTAAAGATTTAAATATTTCTGTTGAGAAATAAGGATCTAATGCTCCATGAAGAAATACAAAATATTTTCCCACTAATAAAAATCTAGCTATGAGTGTACTAAAGTGCCAAAGACCGTGAATTATAAATAAATCATAATTTTTTTTATTTTTTAATATCCAAATTAATAAACTTATACTAAATGTGAATTTTCCATACGCAGGTCCTTTATTAAAAACTTTAATTTTCTCTTTACTTAAAATGTAATCATTTTTTTTTTCGTATGTAAGTATATCAACGTCAAATCCTTTTTTTTTTAATTGTATTGAGCTGTCAATTATAGCATTTGATATCCCTCCATAGGTTTTATCTAATGTTTGAATGATTCTTAATATTTTAATTTTTCTTTTAGTCACGGTCATACTTGATTGAAAATATTTTTTCAGCTATTTTAAAATCTTCATAGTCGTCAACATCGATAGATTTTATTTTTTCAACATTAAAAAAAAATATTTTAGCGCCTATTCTATTTTTTTTGATATAATAATTTTTAGCTGAAGTTAAAAAAAAAGTATTATTAATTTTATATAATTTTTTTAAATTTTGTGTATTTGGCCAATAAGTTTTTTTATAGTTATAATTTATTGGGTTTTTGTCATTAAAAATAAAATCTTTCATAATATTTGAGCCTACTAAGGTATCGTACTTTTTAATATTCATCTTATAGACACTGATAGCTTTAATATAATCTTTGGTACCAAATAACGGGGATGTAACATGTGTCCATAATACGTGATCTTTTTTGTCAAAAAAGTTTGATGCATAAGCAATTAGGTCATCAGTTTTAGTATTACTTGAAGCTAACTTTTTTGGCCTCAAAATAAAAGTAACTTTTTTATATTTTTTTTTTTTAAGAAATTGATAATTTTAAAATCATCGGTTGATACAATAATTTCATTTAATTGATTTATTTTGGTCAACTGTTCTATTTTTAATTGGAATAAACCAAACTTATAATTATAAAATTTTCTTATATTTTTATTTTTGACTCTTTGACTTCCTGATCGACATGGTAAAAAAGCTTTAATAATCATAAAAATATTATTTTTTATTGATTTTAATTTTGCTTTTTTTCATTAACGTAAATGCTTTAATATAGAAATTTTTTACTACACTAATACATTCTATCAGTTAAAAATATTTAATCTACTTACAAGACCATTTCTTACAAAAAAAATTTTGTATTTACTGTCTGTTTTATATTAAGATTATTTATAATTTGATTTTTACCAAAAGGTTTATTCCGAATATATTCAAAAAAATATCTTCAAAATTAGTATTTTTTTTTCATATTAATATACAAATTGTCCTAAAATATTGTGATTATAGACAATCTCTTAAAAATGAGTAAAACTTGTAGTTGAATTGATTCATGATTAAAATTTTCTCTATAAATGAAATTTTAGATGCAACTAATAATTTTTTAAAAAAAAAAAATGAAAAAAAAATAAAATTTGAAGAATCCAAAAATCCATTAGTACTTAATGATACATCAGTAGACCATAAAAATGAAAATAATTCCTTAACACTTGAGGATAGACAAAAATTTAGAAAGGCACTTGGTTTAGATCAAGGTAATAAACGAGTTGATGTTGAGAAAGCTATTAAAGATAAATCAAGTGAAAAATCATCTTTTAGAAAAGATAATGAAACTTTAAACCATTTAAGTAACAATAGAACACTTTTATCAATTGAAGAAAAAAAAGAAAAAAATAATAGAGAAAAAATTGTAGATGAGATCTATAAAGTTATAAAAAAAAAAAGTAAGAAAGAGCACAATTAAAGTAATATTAGATCAACAAACAGAGATTAATAATCTAAAAAATAAAATTTCCGAATTAAGAAAAATAGAATATAAAAATTTAAAGGCAAACAAGCATCTAAAAAATGAAATTGCAACATTGATTAATAATGAAAAAATACTTAATTTCAAATTGGAAGAGTTTAAAAATAAATTAGATTCATCAATTAAAAAAGAGTATGAATTAAATTCAAAAAATGAAGATCTAGAAAATAGTTTAAAAGAATTAGAAAATTCATTGTCATTAACTAAAGATGAAAATGCCAAACTAGAGAAAAATTACTTAAGCATACAGTCTCAATTAGATAAATTCATTGTTAACGAAAAAAACCTTATAGATTCTAATAAAAATATTGAAAATAATATTTTAATATTAACAAATACAAAAAATTCTTTGGCTTATGAAGTTAAAAAATTAAAGCACGAACTTAATATTATTCAGGAAAATAAAGAAATGTTATACCAAAGTAATCAAAACTTCAAAAAGAGGTAAGTTTATTAACAAAAAATAAAAATATCATCATCGAAATGAACGATAAATATCAAGAACAAGTAAGTGTACTTGAGGCTGAAAAAATTAATTTTAAAGAAAATCAAATATCAAATGATGAAAGAGTTAAAATCTTAATTGAGGATAAAGAAATATTAATAGAGAGCAATAATAGATTTAAAGAAGAAAATTCAAAACTTATCAATAATGAGAGTGATCTTATAAAAAATAAAAGAAATCTTGAATATGAATTAAATTCAATAAAAAATAAGGATATAGTTATAGAAAGCAAGAATGAAGAAAAAATACTTAAAGAAATGAACACAAATTTGCAATATGAACTAAAATCAATTAGAGCAAATGAAAGTAAATTGATTGAAAATAACAAAAATTTACATGCTGAGCTTATTAAATTAAGAAGTTCTGAAAATGTAAAAGTGCACACTAACGAATTAAAAAATCTTAAAGAAAAACTCATTTTTCATCAAGATGAAAACTTGCGACTCAGTTATGAACTATCTGCTGCTAAAAAAAGATATGATATAATGAAAGATCAACTAGGGAACATCGAAATGGAAAAAACAAATATAAGTAAAAAAATTGAAGATTTAAGTAAAACAATAGAAAAAACTAATATAGTTGAAACTCCATTTAAAAAAGATCAAGAAACTAAGAAAGATAATATATTTCAGGAAACCTCTTCTATTGAAAATAATAAAAAAAAAGAGATTGATATAAATACTGAAATTAAAAAAATATTTATTCCAAAAAAACAACAAATTTTAAAATAAAAACTATATATTAGCTAAATTTAAGTTTTATTCTCAATTTAAAACTATATAAGTCCATATATTATAAGATTATATAGAAAAAAGATTTTATCTTAAAACAGCTCATAATATGAAAGATGTTACATATAAAGCAGTTGCAAATATTTTTAGTCACAGTTATGTTTCTTCAAAAAAAATATTTAATTAATAAATTTTATGAGTTATAGACCTTTACCAGATGGATTAACAATCAAGGGATCACCGATTGAGGGATTGGGATTATTTGCTACCCAAGATATCAAAAAAGGTTCTTTTATTGGAATCACTCACATTAGAGACGAACAATTTGAAAACAAATATATTAGAACACCAATTGGTGGCTTTTATAATCACTCAAACGAACCAACTGTAATTAGAATGGTATCTGATGTAATACCTAAATTAAAATTTGGAGATAAAATAGATATTAATGCCCCTGTTAAAAAATTTCAGGACGGTGAGGATAATAAAGGAGAAAATTTATTTTATAATCTTCATGAAAAAAGTGATGCAAAGTTTTTTTTTATGGTATCGATACAAGATATTAAAGAAGGGGAAGAGCTAACAGCAAACTACAATTTATATACCTATCCAAAAACTGGGGTAGGAATACAAATGATATAAAATGAGTGAAATACCAAATGCAACAAAAGTAGTTGTAATTGGTGGTGGAGTATCTGGCACATCTTGTGCGTATCATCTAGCAAAATTCGGATGGAAAGATGTTGTACTTTTAGAGAGGGATCAATTAACTTCTGGAACAACATGGCATGCTGCTGGTTTAGTTAGTCAACTTGGACCATCAGCCGGTATTACAAAAGTAAGAAAATACTCACTAGAACTTTATAAGAGATTAGAGAAAGAATTTGATTTCTCAAGCGGTTTAAAGCTAAATGGAGCATTGTCAATTGCAACCACAGAAGGAAGATGGCAAGAATTAAAAAGACAAGCAACTACAGCTCAATTATATGATGTTAATGTTGAAGTATTAAATTTAGATCAAATAAAAAAAATATATCCAATTATTAATGATGCAAATATTTTAGGAGGTATTTTTATGCCAGGTGATGGTCAAGCAGACCCTGTAGGCGTAACTAATTTATTGGCCAAAGCTGCAAGAAAGGAAGGTGTTCAAATTTTTGAAAAATCTCCAGTATCAAAAATATTAAAAAAAAATGGAAAAGTTGCTGGAGTAATAGTTAATGGTAAGACTATAGAATGTGAATACATTGTTCTTGCTGCAGGAATGTGGTCAAGGCAGATAGGTCAAGAAATTGGTGTAAGTATTCCTCTTTATCCAGCTGAACACTTTTATGTAATTACAGAGGGTATTAAAGAATTACCAAAAACGATCCCAGTTTTAAGAGATTTTGACGATAGATTATACTTGAAAGAAGATGCAGGAAAAATGTTGATTGGGATATTTGAAGGTAAATCAATTCCAGCATTTAATAAAAATCACAAGGTTCCAGAAGATTTTTCATTTGCAGAATTTCCAGAAAATTTCGAGCACTTTGAACCATTTTTAGAAGCTGCATTAAAAAGAGTTCCTTTGCTAGAA
>MDTB01119891.1_pt1 | contig 18065 bp, 15 predicted proteins | sample 811161 | NCBI WGS metagenome assembly MDTB01 (sample SAMN05326650, study PRJNA326480) | marine metagenome | isolation source: seawater | place: Mediterranean Sea | collected 2009
AACTTCAGCATATTAATTCCTAAAACTTTTTCAAAATCTTCTTGTACCATACAGATGAATGATCTGGTTTTATCCATAATTGTCCATGACCTGTTTTCATTGTCTGTTCTGTTAATGCAATAAGAAATGGACTCATTATCTTCTGTAAGAATATCAATTTCATATAATGGTGAATCCATATTGTATTGTAGTATATCCTCCGTTGAAATCGAAGTATCCAGGAACTGATCAATTTCAATAGAACTAAAATTCCGATAAAATGCTGATAATTCATTTATGTCAGATGGCATAGTCAATGAATGAGAATTGTTACTTTCAGTAATCTTCCATTTTTCTTGATTATTTTTCGAAAACATAATTTCCTCTTCTCGGGTTTTTATTCTTAAATGTTTTATTTCATTAAGTGAGAGATTAAATAGTAATCTGTTTCTTAAATTCGAACTCCAATCATTCAGCATGCTCATAAAATCAGAACTAAGTATAAATTGTGTTTCTTCGTTCCACTCTTTTCCAATAATATAATTTGTATTATTTAAATTATATGGTTTGAAGTTATAAATTTCTTTTTTCCCAAAACCATCGATTTCTAATTCAGTATTCCAATTCAAATCGACCCTTTTTTTGGACGGAATTTGTAGATCCAAAACTTCCGAAGATATTAGCCCATTCAATAAAATCATTACTTTTTCAGAATCAGCCAATCCGTCAAATGGTTCTTTAAATTTCCATTCTTTTTGGTCACGAGATAAAGTTGTAATATTAGTTTGATTATTTTCACCTAAAAATTTTACTGAAATTCTTTCAATTCCGTACAATGGAGTTTTTATAAAGTTTTTAACACTCCATTCTGAAAGGACACTTTTAGATAAATCTGTAATTTCTTTACTAACTTTATAAAGAATCTTCCTATTTAATTGTTTGGTAGATATTACCACATACCTATTTTCTCCATCTCTTGTCTCCTCACCTATCGAGAAATTAATGCTTTCAAGATTACTGTTTAGCGATATTGTTGATGACCGTTCATTGATTCCATAATCTTCCAAGATTTCACCGCGTTTTTTTAGTTCATTAACTTCGTAAAGTTTATCTATTTCCAAGTGTGCAATTTTCGTTTTGAAATTGGATAATTTTAAGCCATTAGCTGGCCAAATAACTGGTGAATTTATTATCCAGCCTTCAGCCTCATTATATAACTGAATCGATTTATTAGATTCAAAATCTTGAATCTTTATTTGTTCAAGAGTGGGAAGAACTGAAACGAGTACATCAGAGATATTATCTTTTTTATAATCTTCATTTTCCCATGAAAAGTAAATTAATAGTCCAATAATTATATTTGCGAGAATGAGAATTTTCTTTGTATTTTGCATTGGTTTTATAATTCTTTTCGAAGCCAACCTACAAAGATGCCAGAAATTGCAATCAATACTGGGATGATAGTTATTATGTATAGGAACTTTTCAAATTCATCTTTTTGCATTGTGATTCTGTATGATTGAATCAATCTTGGTGGTATATCAAGCATTGCGGTATTACCATTTATCCAATAGATTAAATTCTTTGCCAACAATTCGTTGCCAGTATTTTTGCTGACATATTTGTTTGATAAAATTGATGAACTACCTATTACCGCCATTCTACTTCCGGAATCTAATCGATTTGTTCTATTTACTTTTTTTCCAGAAATTGAGATGATTGGTATATTACCCCCTAGGTCCAATAATGGATTTTTCACTGGAGGGTTTTCTCTCTGAGTCCAACCAGAAAGACCAATAGAACTTTTGGAAGAGTAGAGTAATTCATGGGTATCAAGCTCAGATTTAAATGTTTCAACTGGTCGACATCTTTCTGATTGAATCGAAAGACCCATATCGATGTGGTGTTTTATTATTTGATGGTATTTTTCCTTTAAATAAGTCCTCAGTATGTATGCACCTGTGAAAAAATCGAAATTTCTGCTATTAGGGTCGTGAATTAACATATCATGACAACGAATTCCCCACTCCTTCAAGAGAGGTCTAAGTCCAAAAACTGGCCGATCAAGAATAGACATCTCTTCCACCGGATCGACTGCTATAATTAATTTCCCTCCTAATTCGTTCATAAATGATCGTAGATGATCAATTTCCTGATCTTGGAATGTTCCTCGAGGTCCAGCAATGACAATAATCTTAGCATCATCTGGAATTGTATCAATTAAACTTAAATCGATGGAAGCTACTCGTAAATTTTTATCCTCAAGCATTCTTTTGAGTTCGGAATATCCTTTTTGTTTATCGAAATCAATAGGACTTGCTTCTCCATGACCTGTCGTGAAATAGGCAGTGTTTTTTATGGATTTTGTTCCTGCAACTTCTAACATTGCCCGTACGAGAGTTTCTTCTCCCCTGAATTGTTTTGGCTCTAGCACTCCATTATAACTTTCCTGCCAATCCGCGTAAAAGCCGGATTCCCATATTGCTTCTCTTGCTAATGAGTCTTCAGAACGGAACTGAGTAGAATTATCATATGGATTCGATTGTAGGTTGGTTTCATATCTGAAGACTGTTTTTTTCCCTTTGTTAGGGGAGGCAACCACAATGAGATTATTTTCATTTATCTGATACTTCTTGATATGATTGGGAGGGGCTTTAGGCGAATCTACATCAAGTCTTGTAACGCGAATTTGTTTTTTGGAAGGTGAGTTTTCTAAGCTTTCAAGAAGTAAATTCAAGTCATGAAGAAACCGAAGAGTAATTTTTGGTAATTCGCTGTTTTCACGAATAGTAACGATAATATCAACAGGTGAATGCAGCTTATTAAGCAATGCTAGGCTCTCTTGAGAAAGAGAATATTCAGATTTTTCCGAAAGATCAATTTTCCAATTAAGTTTAGAGACTAAATAGTTCATACCTAGACATAAGGAGCACAAAAGAATAATTAAGACCCATCGATCAAGTTTCTTATTTCGTTTCGCCTGAGTGAAGTCCATCTTTAAAACCTCATTCTTTCTATTTGAAGAGTTGCCAAAGATAGAAATAAAAAAACAACAATTAATTGATGGAATATTGTAGGAACATGAATGACTCCAACCGCAAAAAAATGAAGTTTGTCGAGTCCGTTGTTAAGTGAACCTCCCATCGAATTGATTATTTCATTCGGGGAATTCTGGTCAATATGCGGAGAGGGTGTTCCGTAACTAAAGGCCATAATTGCCAAATAAAGAGTGATTAAGGAGAAGGTTAACATTCCGGCAACCATTGGGTTTTTAGTTACTGAACTAGAGAATATTCCAATAGCCGTGAAGCTAGCACCAAAAGACATCAGAAAAATTATTCCGCCGATCCAATGCTCTTTCACCATAAATCCCAGAGTTTGAGCTTGTTCTGGAAATATCCCGCATAGTGTAAGAGGAAAGGCATATGCGCCAAGGCAGATTACCAAGAAAAATAAATAACTAGCACTCCATTTTCCAAAAATTATCGAACTTGCATTTACTGGAGCACTCATAAGAGTTTCGAGGGTACCTAATCTTCTTTCTTCAGCCAAAGTTCGCATAGTTAAAAAAGGGATCAAAGCAGGAGAACTGAAAATGAGTCCAATTGCTAGCGATGATAAGGGTGGAAGAATCCAGTTAGTGCTTGGGAAGCTTTCAATGAAAAAGCGAAAGCCAACCCCAAGCAAGGCTAGGAAGTAAAAAGTTGAAACATAGGTTGCAGGAGAAATAAAGAGGCTGAACACTTCTGTTCTCAAAATTACCATGAATCCACGCATTTTTAATTAATTTGTATCCGAAACAAATTCTTTTTGTGCTCGCCTGGCCTTTCTTCCAAGTAAGTCGTTTTCTGCCCAATTTTTTTTGGTTGCTCTTAGGAAAATCGTTTCTAAGTCAGGCCTTGCAATTTGAAACTCAAATATTCTTAAATCAGTTTGTTCAAGCAAACACCTGAGAATTTTTTCTGCTATTAGTTCTCCTTTATCAGTTGAAAAAATAAATCTTTTCTTTCCTGTTACCTCTACTGGTTCGTCCTGCAGTAATTCACAGCTGTCGTCAACCTCTCTAATTCTCCTGTGAAGGTCTATTCTGTTCGTCGTGGTGACTATTTCAAAAACAGTTTTGTTTACAAACTCGCTTTGCAGTTGTTTAAGCGTACCTTCAGCAACAATTTGACCGTGACTTAGTATGATCATTCTATCACAACATGCCTCAACTTCAGATAAGATATGGCTAGACAAAAGAAAGGATACTTCTCCTCGTAATCTCTCCATCATTTTTCTCGTAATTGCAGATTGACGAGGGTCTAAACCGATAGTGGGTTCATCAAGAATTACTAAGCGAGGTTCTGCCAAAAGGGCATCTGCAATTCCTACCCGTTGACGATACCCTTTGGACAAGTTGCCAATCTTTCTTTCCGAAACTTTTCTTTCTAGGTCGCAAATGTCTAATGCAATTCTAATTCTATCTCGCTTACGACTACCTTTAAGACCTTTAAGTCTGGCTCTAAACTTAAGGTATTCTATGACTCTTAAGTCTTCTGGAAGCGGATTATTCTCGGGTAAAAAGCCAATGTGATTCCTTACCTCTCCTTCCTCTTCTGCCAAATCTACACCGCATACTTTAGCTTCCCCAGCATCAGCTGGAATAATACCAGAGAGAATCTTTAAGGTGGTACTTTTCCCTGCCCCATTTGGACCGAGGAAGCCTACTATTTCACCTTTTCCGACTGAGAAGCTGATACCTTTGAGTGCTTGAATTAATCCATATCTTTTTTTGAGATTTAAAACCTCAATAATTGGAAGTGGCTTAACATCAGAACTCATAATGAGGACCTCATTTCGAATGCCAACTTTAGTCCCTGCAATGTAAGGTTTTCGTGAATTGGAAAAGATCCTAAATCAAAATTTGTAGATGATCCACCAGTTAAAACTACAGAAACACTTTGTTTATCGAGAAGGTTTATTTGATGGCTTATTTTTTTTATTATTTCACCGACCATTGTTTTGTATCCTAACCTTACTCCTAGCAGCATCGCTTCTTTTGTACTTTTCCCATAGGAATTTGATAAATTTGAATTAGTCGAAAGTTCAACCCGAGGCAGAAGTGCAGTTGAATCATGGAGATAATCTAGAAAACCTTGAGGACCAGGAAGTATAACACCACCTTCATATCCTCCTTTACAGCTAATCACATCAAATGTTGTTGCAGTGCCGATGTCTATAACAATTGCTGGTAAAGTTAAAATATTAAATGCTGCAATTGCATTTGCTATTCGGTCAGCTCCAATCTCTTCAGGTGTGGGGTATGATAGTGGAAGATTCGCACGGTTAAGAGAATTTACACATATGATTTCTTGAGTGAAATTAGATAGGTTTTTATTTAGAATTCTTTCCACAAATGGTACGACAGAGCAGTAGCATAGAGGCCCATTCTGCTCGATAATGACAGAATCAAAAAAATTGGCTTCGGCAGAAAGCTTTTTGGTTTCAAAGGAGACTATTTTCATCATTTTAGTGCCCTTAAACACACCAAGTTTAGTTCTGGTATTTCCAATGTCCAGGCATTGTATTACACTCATTCTAGCCTATAGTTTTTCAATAACTTCGCCACTTTGAATGATTTTGATCCGTCCGTTTCTTAACTTTATCCTTAAGTTTCCAGATGGATCTACACCCAATGCTTTTCCCGTGAAAATTTCTTTTCCTAATTTAATCTCTACTTTTTTTCCATAAATTGCATCAACCTCTTTCCATTCGTCAGTCAGGTTGCTTTTAAAATTTTCTTGAATCGAATTCTCATAGCATTGAAGAACGACCTTAATGATTTTTGCTGAAAGTTCATGCAAGCGAATTTGACCACCAACTAAACTTTGAAGAGAAATGGAACTTTTCGACAAAGTAGAAGGATATTGCTTGGATGGAATATTAACATTCATCCCTAAGCCAAACACTAGAGTTTTTATTCGTTCGCAGTCTATGGAGGCTTCAGTTAGCATACCGGCAATCTTTTTACCTTCATAATAAAGGTCGTTTGGCCATTTTACTTTTATCTTATCCGAACCAATAAATTCTTGGATGAATTTGCAGATTTTGATTCCTTGCCACAATGTGAAGTTTCTTATTCGTATTGCATTTATATTGGGCCTAAATCCGATGGAGAGGTATAGGTTTCCGCCTTTTGGGCTGTGCCAAGAGCGCCCTAATCTTCCTCTTCCAGTTAATTGTTTATTAGCTAAAACAGCAAATGGGGCTTTCTGCCCGTTTGCGAGTAGTCTTTCAACTTCACTATTTGTGCTATCAATTTGGTCATGCGTGAAGATATCACAGGTTTTCCTGAGTTCAGACAACCAAGCCTTGATCAAAGGTAAGCTGTATTGATTTGGCTCACCTGCTAATCTATATCCTAGATTTTGTGAAGCTTCGATTGTGAGTCCAGATTTTCTAAGTTTATCAATTCTTGACCAAACTCCGACCCTAGACATATTTAACTTTTCTGCCAATATACTTCCAGATACATAATAAGGTGCCGCATTTAAGAGCATTTTTAGGACGAAACTATTTGGCTCTCTAACTTTTTTTGACAGCCCCCGAATCTTGCCTGCTTTTATTCTTTTTCTCTTTCCTGTAGGATAGTTCGGCATGATAAGCAAATCAGTTCAAGTCTAGCCCGAGGTCAACCCATCGGCTTGAATGAATGGGTGCACCAGAAGAAATGAAATGTGGCTTTGCTTCGGCAAACTTCTCAATTGTGCTCTCTGTTATGCCCCCACTCACTTCCAAAACCACTTGATTATTATTCATTTCAACTGCCGTTTTAATTTCTGCTGGCTCAAAATTATCAAGAAGTATGGCATCAACTCCTGATTCTAAAGCAGGACCGAGTTGGCTTAGGCTATCTAATTCTACCTGAACAATTTTTTTGGGCAGAGTTTCGTACACAATTCTTTTAAGAAAATCTTTCAATTTTTGACCGCTATTTGCAGATGCAGACTCTAGATGATTATCTTTAATCAAAATGCGATCGTAAAGGCCAATGCGGTGATTATAACCTCCACCACAGGCAGTTGCGTATTTCTCTAATAATCTAATGCCAGGAGTAGTCTTTCTGGTGTCTAGCAAACTGACTCCAAATTCTTCGATAAGCTTTACATATCTATTCGTAGCTGTGGCAATGCCAGAAAGTTTTTGTATGAAATTTAATAAGCATCGTTCAATCAAAAGAATTTCGTTTATGGGTCCCTCGAGGGATAGAATGCTATCTTTATCACCAACAATATCTCCGTCTTCAAAGTTGGATGAAAATTCAATTCTGGATGTGCCAAAGCAACTTAGAATATAAGGTATTAATTGTATTCCGCACAGGATTAACGGCTCCCTTGAGACCAGTTTTGCAAATCCTGAATTGGAAATGCTGCATGCGGTGGTCGTTATGTCATTTTTCCAAATTGGGCTATTATTAGATTTCCCAAGATCTTCCTCTACACATAGTGCCAAATGTTTTCTAATTAACTCTTTATCAAGTTGTGCCCAAGAGATGCGTTGCTTAAAATTTTCGACCGATGTTGGGGCTTTTTTCAATTCCAAATTAAATTTTTAATTAAGGACTTCCCATCAAAGAGGCAGTGGAGGGCACATCCGTAATAACTTGTTTAGGATCAGGGCCAACTCCAATGAAGAGGAGTTTTGGCAAAACTTTTCTTTCAATTCTTTCCCCAAATGCTACTTCACAAATGCTTTGAAACATTCTTTTGACATAATTTTTGGCGGCGACTGGTAAATCTACAAAACTTTTACATTTACTTATGTCCTCTGTCCACACTGGAAAAGTTTCGTAGATTGGTTTTAATGACTTTCTCGAAATCTCGCAACGAGGAACGGTAGATGTCTTTTTTCCATTTTCATCTTCATAGGCAATACAGATTTTTAATTCTTGGAAATTTCTCCCAGTAGAACTAAGTGCGTCAAGTTTGTTAATTACTAACCAATCGAAACCTCCATATCGTAGTGCATTACCTTTTTCAACCGCATCGAACCAACCAACCATGCGCTGCCTGCCAGTTGAAGTACCAAATTCCATTTCAGATAGTTTTTTTGCCAACTCGTTTTGGCAAGGGTCAATCTGAGTGATGAAGTGGTGAGTTCCAACTTTAGTGTCATAAGCCTTGCAACAACCGACTTGAGAAACATTAGTCATTGGTATTCCAGCAGATTGAAATATTTCACTAGAAAAAGTATGGGATGCAGTGACATTGGGAGTAAATCCGTGCCTTTTATCTAGCCAATAGGCTTGTCCGAATTCAATTACTACAGCCTTTTTATCGTTTAACTTCTCAAGCAGCAGATTCCTGACATCAGTGATACAGGGTCTAAGTTCATTACCAGCATTCCAATAAGTTTCTTCTGTGAAATCAAAGTTTAGAGAGAATGGCTTTTCTGTTGAAAATAAAGAAAAGTCAAATTCCTCTCTTGGCAGAATGTTTTTATCAATAGATGCTTGGTTTGCCTGGGTTTCTGCTTTCGTAAGGATTTCAAAAAAACCATACCAATCTTCCTCGCTTACTTTACAAACATATTGAATAGTATTCATAGCACGATCTACTCTGCCTTGAAGATCATTGATGAATGCTGAACGATCTCCTAGGAATCCTTGGTAAAAGATTTGCCATTGTCCGGTTTCGTCTGAATAGGCAGGGCTAATGCCCCTACCAGTTGATCCACGACTTTCTTTACCAAGCTGTTTTACACGATAGTTCTCCCATGCTAAGTCCAGTAAACGATGAGAAATGTCACTGACTTGGCACTTTTCGTCGATTTTAAGCCTAGCCATTATGGACAAACCTTTTTTTTCAAGCGGTTTTGCTTCCCAAAGGAATTTTCTTGGGTCCGCTACTACTCCAGAACCGACCACTAAGTCATCCACTTGGGAATTACCAACTCCTGATGGCAGTAAGTTTAATTTTAAACCAGCTGCAGTATGTCCAGCGTTGGCCCCTCCATTAACTTTCATTACTGCACTGGCAGGATTATGAGTGGACTCTTGAATTTGATCTAGAATTTCATGGACAACCCGTCCTTTACCTTCATCGCCCATACTTATTCCAAGAACTGAAACAATAGAGTGAAATTTGTTTTCTGAGAAATCATTCATGGCGAACTCTATTTTTACGATCTTGGGAATTCACTATTTTTAATTTCAATCACATCATGAGGTGCAGATTCTTTCTGTCCTGCTGATGTTACTCGAACAAACCGTGCGTTCGATTGAAGTTCAGAAAGATTAGCCGCTCCAAGGTACCCCATTCCTGACCTCACGCCACCAGCTAATGTGTTGATTGTTTCTGTTACGGAACCAGCAACTTCTTTTAGAGCTTCGATACCTTCAGCCGCACTTTTAGCGCTTATGTCTTTACTTGAATGTCCATATCTGGCTGCTGAACCTTCTTTCATTGCCTCCAAGCTTCCCATACCCCTGTATTGCTTATAATACTTTCCTTCGATTTCAATGATCCTACCCGGGGCTTCTCTGCATCCCGCAAGTAAGCTTCCGCAAATTACGCCATTTGCTTGTGTGAGAGCTTTGACAATATCCCCAGATTTACTTATGCCTCCGTCAGCAACTATGGATATGCCCATAGATTTTGCTCTAGTAGAAGCTGCGTAAAGTGCACTCATTTGTGGTATACCAACGCCTGCAACAATACGAGTCGTGCAAATTGAACCTGGACCTTGCCCTACTTTAATGATTTCAGCTCCAGAGTCTGTGAGATATTCGACTCCCTCTCCAGAAGTTACATTTCCAGACATTATCGACAAATCTTTAAATTCTTCTCTTAATGCTTTGGTCGCTTCCCCAACACTGAGAGTATGTCCGTGAGCAGTGGAAACAGCCACAAGGTTCAAGCCTTTGTCAACCATTTCGCCCACATGATTAACTAGGGAAGAACGGTCAAGTTGCCCATCATTTTTACGTGGGATACAAACGGCAGCACCGCAAAGGAGTTGAAAGTTATGATCTCGGGCAGGTTTGAGATAGTTGCCAGCTTCTCCCATTATTCTTTCGATGTCGCTAAGGGTATACAGTCCGCAGAGTTTGTCATTTTGATCAACTACAAGAAGTTTATGGATTCCCATATGATCACTAAAAAAACGATCAGCTTTTGCTATCGGGTCTTCTCCAACATCCGATTGATTGATCGTATAAACTTCATTTCGTGCAAGCATTCCCTCAGTAACTTTTCTGTTTCGATAACGATGCTTTACAACTCGACCAGGTAATAGACCAAGGAGTTTGCCATTTTCCTCTACTACAGGAAATGTTCTGAACTGAAAGCCTTTATTTTCAATAAGTTCAAGTACCTCACCAATACGCTTTTCCGCAGTAATGGTAATCGGATCTTGAATGAGTCCATGTACATGATATTTAACTCTAGCAACTTCTTTAATTTGCTGCCTTTGGCTCATGTTGTAATGAAGTAATCCCATACCGCCGCAGAGAGCCATAGCAATGGCCATTTCTGATTCTGTTACGGTGTCCATATCAGAGGACAATATGGGAATATTAAGTTTAATTTTCTCAGTGAGGTGAGTGGTTAAACTCGCTTCACTTGGTAATACTTCAGAATATCTTGTTGCCAGAGATATGTCATCGAAGGTTAAACCAGTTGGTGACGTTTTTTCAAAAAAATGATCTGCAGAAAGGAAAATTTCTTTATCCATATTTGTTAATTTTGTCATTGATGGACATAGTTGACACTATGCATTACTTAAACTTTTGTCTCAAGGATAATTCATGAAAGATTTGAGAGAATATAAGTTAATTAACCAAAAATTTTCTCATCCACTGATTTCTTCATCAATGATCTGGGAACAGAGGAATTCAATTGTTCTAAGAGAAAAATTGTCGGAAAAGTGTTTTGGATATGGCGAAATTGCTCCGACTCCAAGCTTTCCAAATCAACCATTAATTGAGGTTGTCTTAAAAGAAGCAGAAAAGTGGAAAAATGGTGAACCAATTGATTTTAACAGTCCTCTTAGACCGGCCTTAAGTTGCATAAAAAGTGAATTGTGGACAGATTTTGGCGAAACATCTTCCTTGAGTAATTCTTCGGGCAGTCTCAGTAATTTTAAAAGAGGGACTTTAACTTCTAATTCAGTGAAGATCAAGATAGGTATTTTGCCAGTTTTGGATGAAATAAAAAAAGTGAAGCAACGGATACGAATATTGCCCGAGGAGTGTATGGTTAGATTGGATGCGAACGGTTCTTTCACCTTAGGAGATTTAAACAGGTGGATAGAAGCTTTTGAGACAGAACCTCGAATTCAATATATTGAGCAACCTTTGCAAGATCATTTCCGTGAGAAATTATTTGAAATTTCTAAGGTTTCACCTGTTCCTTTAGCTATTGACGAGACGGTTATAGCATTGGGTAGCCCGCAATTGGCAAAAGATAATGGGTGGTTAGGTTTCTATATTTTAAAACCTACTTTGTTGAATGACTGGAGTGATACAATTAATTTTGCTAAAAATAATTCTCAAGCTGTTTTTTCTACTGTTTTTGAAACACCATTTGGATACGAGGCACTAATCCGAGCAGCTATCTCTTCAACCTTAGATGCAGGCATTTCTCGAAAACATTTCGCTCACCTGAGTACTGAGTTGAGTTGCCACCATCAAAAAAAAATTAATGTACCTGCAGCAGACCAAATACAACTGCATGAACTATGGAACAGGATTTAATATTTTTATGAACCCAAAAATGGAGTCCGATTTTTTTTCCACACAATCGACTGATAAGAAATCCCTTGATTATGCCCAATCTGTTTTTAGGATTTTGGATAAGGGCAGTTCAGTTCGAATGGAAGCCTTACAACCTACTACTGATGATAGCGAATCTACTGGAGGTTCTCACCTTATTTTCCAAACGAGTGGAACTACAGGCCAACCTAAATATCGATACCATACTCTTGGTACATTGAGGGAAGCAAGTCTTCGTTTGGAGAGTTTTTTCAATCTGCAATCCTCTTTTGAAACAATATCTTGTTTGCCCATCCATCATGTGGGCGGATGGATGCAAGTAATGCGAGCTTGGTTCACTCAAGGAAAAGTATTATTTTTAAACTTTAGGGATTTTAAGCACAAAAAGCTATCAAGTTTTTTTTGCAATCGTTTTGTCTCACTTGTTCCCACTCAATTGCATGAATTAGTCCAGTCCAGTACTGCTTGTGAAAATTTAAAGCTATGTAAAGGGATTTTTCTGGGTGGAGCATCCTGTAGTGAAAAACTACTTGAATTTGCCAGATTAAAGAAGTTACCAATTTATATGTGCTATGGCATGACAGAGACAGCTGGAATGGTATCAATTTTAAGCAAAGAAGATTTTCTTGATGGAACGAAAGGGGTGGGAAGGGAAATGCCGAATGTTTCAATCAGATTGGATGAAATTGGTCGGATTTGCATAAAGTGCAAAAGCTTGCCGGTCAAGAATGATGGTTCTATGGAAATTTCTAAAGGTTGGTTAACGACTGCTGACTTGGGTAGTTTCATAAATTGTAAAAACCTTAAAATCATCCGTAGAATTGATGATGTTATCAATACAGGCGGTGAAAAGGTGTTTCCTGCTCTGATTGAGAAGCAAATCCTCGTTTTTCCAAGTGTAAGACAATGTAAAGTATCTAATGAACCTGATGAAAGGTGGGGCCAAAAGATTGTTGCCTATATTAGTCCAGAATCTGTCAAAATTAGTTTATTAAAGGAATTTCTTAAAAATAAACTTAAACCTTTTGAAATCCCAAAGAAATTTTATAAGAGCGGAGATTTATCCTCACACCCTAAATTTCAACACAGTAAAGAACTAGATAAATAAATTAAATCTCAGTAACTATTTCGTCTGCCAACCCGTATGCGATTGCCTCTTCAGCATTAAGATAGAAGTCACGATCAGTGTCTTGTTGAATTTTATCCAAAGGTTGCCCAGAAGTACTTGCCAGTATACCGTTTAATTCTTCACGTAATTTTTCCATTTCCTGAGCTTGAATGTTAATATCAACAGCGGCTGCAACCATTCGTCCTGTAATTAGTGGTTGATGTATAAGCACACGCGAATGAGGGTATAGCAATCTCCTGCCTTTAGTTGCACCACACAGTAAAATTGAACCCATACTGGCTGCCATTCCTGTAACTACAACTGCTATTGGAGAGGAAATCAGTTGCATGGTATCAAAAATAGCCATGCCCGCGGTGATTGAACCACCAGGTGAGTTGATGTAAAAGGTAATCTCGCTTCCAGGATCCTTAGATTCTAAGAATAGAAGCTTTTCGGTTAAGTCTCTTGCTGAACGATCACTTACTTCTCCCCAGAGAAAAATTTTACGCTCATCAAGAAATTTGTTTTGAATAAGTTCAGCTACAGAACTTGTTTTTTTATCTTTTTCTTCACTCATTAGGATTTTACTATCAGAAAATTAAATAGAGTCGAGCATCTGTATTCTTCTTGTATGCCTTCCACCTTCAAATTTTGAAGACAACCATGTATCAACTATATCTAAAGCAAGTTCGCATGAAATTTGCCTTGCTCCTATTGCCAACGCATTTGCGTCATTATGCTCTTTTGCCAGCTTAGCAGTACCGGTTGACCAACAAAGAGCACACCGGACACCACTGACTTTATTTGCTGCCATTGCTTCTCCGTTACCACTACCTCCGAGAACAATTGCTAAATCAACGAGTGATTTTCCCAATGCCTCACATGCAGGAATTACAAAGTCGGGGTAATCCACAGATTTCTCTGAAAATGTGCCAAAGTCTTTAGTTTCATAACCAAGATGATGCAAATGTTCCTTGATTGCTTCTTTATACAGAAAACCTGCGTGGTCTGTACCAAGTGCAATTTTCAGTGGATTAGAATCAGTTTCATTCATGAGTTAAAAAATTACTAATAACAAACTAAATTAAACCAAGCTCCATTTTACCTTCTTCTGAAATCAAATCTTGGGTCCAAGGCGGATCCCAGACAATTTCTACTTCTGCATCGTCTATTCCATGGAGTTCAAGTACTTTACCCTTAACATCCTCTGCTATCACAGGTCCCATTCCGCATCCTGGTGCGGTGAGCGTTAGGTCTACAAATGCAACTCTTCCACGGTCTTGCAACTTTTCAATTTCTACTCTGTATATCAGCCCAAGGTCGACAACATTTACAGGGATTTCTGGATCAAAAACTGTTTTAAGATTTTCTCTTATTTGTTCCTCATTTGCAGGCGCATCATTGCCAGAGTTGGTTTTAACTGAAGTGTTTGCCTGTACCTCACCTAGTGCATCTGCATCCTTGGCCGAGATTCGATACATACCCTGGAGGGTCATTACTGTAAAGTTTCCTCCCAAACGATGTGTAATCGTAACTTTCTCACCACTGCCAAGGGTAAATTCCTCGCCGTGAGGGATCAGAGTTGCAATAACATCTCGGGTTAGAATAACCTCTTCTTGTGAATTAGCCATGGCAGTTAAGGATGTTTAAAATTAGAAGAAACAATGTCACGTAAATTACTTGATAATTCATCAATAGGAATTTGGTTAATTATTTCTTCAATGAATCCTAGCGAAATTAAATATTCAGAAGTTTTCTTATCAATCCCCCTGCTTAGTAAATAAAACAACTCTTCTTGATCAAGCCTGCTAGTTGTAGCTCCGTGAGTGCATTTTACATCGTTTGCCAAAATTTCTAGTCCAGGCAGAGAGTCAGCTTCAGCTTCTTTAGTGAGTACAAGGTTCCTATTGGTTTGGAGTGCATTGGTGTGTTGGGCATCCTTCTCCACTTTAATCAAACCTGAAAAGATTGATTTGGATTTGTCTTGTAAAACATTTTTACTCAATAAGTTGCTTGTGCAATGAGGTGCGAGATGATGTTGTGCGGTTCTTTGATCAAAAATTTGGTCACTTTGCCCAGAAACAAATGAAAAATTTTCAAAATTCGAACCTTTGCCAATTAGTTTTCCTTTTGTTTCAATCCTACTCTGACTTCCTCCAAGATAACACTCAACATTTGTACAACGAGCATCTCCATGGAGATCAAAATTTTCCAAATTATGAAAAGTTGCACCTTCTGCAAGGTTTTGGATTACGATTCTGGTGAGTTTAGAACCTTTTCCCAAAATGAAATTACTAAGGTTAGATAACGCCCCATTGTATTCATCACTTTTTGAAATAAAATTTTCTACAATCGTAAGTTCCGCAAAATCTTCCAAAACGATAAAATTTCGGTGGAAAGTCACTTCGTTTTTTTTCGGGCAGGTATGGTCCACAGAAATTTCTACATTTTGGCTGAAGTTTTTCGGGACATGCATGAAATATCCGTTATTAAAATAAGAGTTTGAAAGGTGAAAGGTTTGAGAAGCTCCTAAATCAGGTCCTGGTGAGTTTACAAATTCAGATAACAGGTCGATATCTTGATTCAATATATTGTGGATCGAACTACAACGGACAGATTGGTCGCTAGGCATCCTACGGAATTCTATTGAGTCTGAGGAATCGGATAAAGTATTAGAATGCGGATATCCAAACCTACTCTTTGGAGAAAACCTCCACCTTTCATCTTTCAAATTTTTGTCATCACCTTGCAAAAAAAGTGACCAAGACTCTCTTCTTAAATCAGCTAACCATTTAGGTTCACTAGAATGATTAGCTGAAAATCTCTCAAAAAATTCTTTAGAAGTTAGAGAGTGGATGTTTTGGGAATCAACATTTCTCGGACAAGATTGAGTATCAGAAATCATCCAACGGAACCTTCCATTTCTAAATCAATAAGTCTTTTTAATTCAACGCTATATTCCATGGGAAATTCTCTAATCAAATCGTTAACAAATCCATTCACGCACATACTCATTGCATCTGTCTCTTTTAATCCTCTTTGTTGCATGTAAAAAATTTGCTCTGCACTAACTTTAGAAACACTTGCTTCATGTTGAACGGTATGGTCGTCGCCTTGAACAGTGATGGCAGGGTATGTGTCCGTTTGGCTATCTGAATTGATGAGAAGTGCATCGCACTCAGTATTATTTTTACAGTTCTTTAAGTGTCCGGGCATTTTGACTAGACCACGGTACGTAGAGCGACCTTCACCAATAGATACAGATTTAGAAATTACATTGCTGGATGTTTCATCGGCTGCATGTACCATTTTTGCTCCAGTATCCTGATGTTGTCCATCATTGGCTAACGCAATAGACAAAACTTCTCCCCTCGCTTTTCTACCACGCAAAACAACGCCTGGGTATTTCATAGTCAGCCGAGAACCTATGTTACAATCTATCCATCTAACCTCGGCTTCTTCATGGGCCATAGCTCTTTTAGTGACAAGGTTGAAAACATTGTTGGACCAGTTCTGAACAGTAACATATTGGATTTTGGCTCCTTTAAGTGCAACCAGTTCAACAACAGCACTGTGGAGGGTCGAGGTTTCAAATTTTGGTGCGGTACATCCTTCCATGTAGGTAATTTCGGCACCTTCATCGGCAATGATTAGGGTCCTTTCAAATTGACCGAAGTTTTCAGCATTAATGCGAAAGTAAGCTTGCAAGGGTTGTTCGAGTTTAACACCAGGAGGTACATATATGAAACTTCCACCACTAAAAACGGCACTATTTAAGGCTGAAAATTTATTATCTGAGCTCGGAATTACCTTTCCAAACCATTTTTTAAAAATTTCAGGGTGATCTTTTAGACCTTCATTCGGTCCAGCAAAAATGACCCCTTTGTCAGAAAGGTCATCTTTCATTCTTGAGTATGCTGCTTCACTATCAAACTGGGCTTCAACTCCGGCAAGAAATTTTCTTTCCTGTTCAGGAATACCAAGTCTTTCGAATGTTTCTTTAATATCGTCAGGTACTTCTTCCCAAGTCCTACTTGGTTGCTGTCCTTTTGATAAGTAGTAGCGTATGATATCAAAGTCTATGTTTTCGAGATCTTTGGTCGCCCAATGTGTAGGCATAGGTTTTTTCTCAAATGTTTTGAGAGCCTTTAGTCTGAATTCTTTAATCCAATGATCCTCGGATTTGACATTTGAAATGTAGTTGACGACATCTTCTGAGAGTCCAATGCCTGCATCAAACTCGTAGTCTGTTTCGTAGTGAAAATTACCTTTTTCACGATCAACTTCAATAGGGTTAGGTTTAATCATAATATTTGTGGCAAACTATTTTAAGCGGCAATCTCTTCTTTAATCCAATCATACCCTTTAGATTCCAATTCAGTGGCTAAGTTTTTATCTCCTGATCTCACAATTCGCCCTTCCCACATTACATGAACCTTATCTGGTATGATATAATCTAGTAGTCTTTGATAGTGTGTAATAACTAAAAAACCTCTGTTTTTAGAACGCATAGAGTTGACGCCATCAGAAACAACCCTGAGCGCGTCAATATCAAGACCACTGTCAGTTTCATCTAAGATACAAAAATTTGGATTTAACATTGCCATTTGCAGAATTTCACATCTTTTTTTCTCACCACCCGAAAAACCATCATTCAGTGAACGGGAAGTAAATTTTCGATCAATTCCCAAATCATCCATTTTGGCATATAAATCCTTGTAGTAATCAACCGCCTTGAAAGATTTTGTATCTTTCATTCTGGATTGTAAAGCGGCACGGATAAAGTTTGCAATACTTACCCCGGGAACTTCAATTGGGTACTGAAATGCTAGGAATAAACCTAATCTAGAAATTTCGTCTGGGTCTAAACCCAGAAAATCATTTTCGTCAAGTTTTGCTGATCCTTCGATTACATCATAACTCGGATGGCCAGCCAATGCTTTGGATAGTGTACTCTTTCCGCTTCCATTCGGACCCATGATTGCATGAACCTCACCATCAGGGACTTCAATGGAAAAATCCTTTAGGATTGGTTTGTTTTCGATGTTAACCGACAGATTTTTAACTTTCAGAGTACTCACAATTTTATAGTTTTAGTTGTTAGAGGGAGGAGACATGCCTTGGAATGAAAGATCAAAATCAGTGTGAGAAAATCCTTCAGGCAGAATGGATTGGAGGGAGTTTAAAGTATCAGAGTCTATTGGTAAATCGAAGATGTTACCG
>MDTB01106600.1_pt1 | contig 18063 bp, 21 predicted proteins | sample 811161 | NCBI WGS metagenome assembly MDTB01 (sample SAMN05326650, study PRJNA326480) | marine metagenome | isolation source: seawater | place: Mediterranean Sea | collected 2009
CATGGGATGGTGTTTCACCAGACACTGATCAAACACTAAGCGGACCAATCAATCCTGCGAGTAAAAAAGCAGAACTTCCTGAGGATAGTATCGGCGATAAAAAATCAATCATGGACTATCTTGGCGACATTGAAAAAAAGAAAAACGAAGAAATGTTAGCAGAACCTGTTAAGACTTTTACCACAGACGATGGTAAAGAACTTAAAGTATATGGTTCAGAAGATGATGGTTACAGAGTAAAAGTAAACGGAAAAGAATCCAAAAAATCCTTTGGCAAACTTGCAGATGCAGTGATGGCATGTGAAACCTTTGTACAAAGATCAAGAGACTATGCGAGCGAAAAATGAGACTACTACATCTATTTGAGGAAGAAAAAATGAAAATTAGCGAAGTGCATATGCAAGAAGCAGAACCTAACTATGAGACCAATCCAGCACAGGCAAGATTGGCAGCTATTGCAGTTAAACTGATGGACAAAGCAGAGACCACCTCAGATGAGAATCTGCAAATTGCACTTTCAAGAGTAGCAACACATTTACCAGAGTATGGCACTGCATTTGGTGCAAAGAACATGCAGGAACTTTTGGACATTGTAAACGGTGAAGGTAGATATGCTCCTGATCCAGACATGCCACAGGACAACAAAAATCCTATCAAAATTACAAAAGATAGCCTAATGAAGATGATGGCTTTTGGACAGAAGATGGTTGACAAAGAAGGCACTGTCAAGGTTGACATCGACGAAGACATGAACAGTGTGATGGCCAAAGCCGGCAAAGACAAGCATGGTGATGAGTACATGAAGAAGGCCAGAGAAATGGCACAGAAGAAAGGCAGAAAACTTACTCCTGCCGAAAGAGATAGTCTACGCAATAAACATAGCAAAAATCGTAAAGATGTGAAAGAAGACGTTGAAGACTATGAAAAAGTAAATGCTAGACGTATGATAAAACAACTTCGAGCGATCAGCGAACACCGTCGTATACTTGAAAACATGATTATAAAATTAGCAGACATGAACAAAGATAGTGGTGATTTAACTGATCAGTTGCAAACAATGTTTGACCTTAATACAAAATTTAGTGCAGTGCTACGTAGAGCAATGAAGATTGTGCCTGTGTACGAAGACATGAATGAAGCAATACCAACCAGTGAATTTGATTATGACATAAAAAAGTTTTACGATAAAGTAATGGAACTAGAAGATCAAAACCAGCATGGCAAAGTAGCTGAAATGCTTGTAAACCTTTATGGTACAGGTCCTGAATCAATGGTAATACGTGGTATCAACGGAATGCACAGTGCTCAAGGAAGTATAATGCCTGAACAACAAAAACTACGTGATATGATTTCTACCAAGTACTACAAAAAATTAGAACAAGAAGTAAAAGGCATGAAAGAAGGCGTAATATCAGACTTGTTTAAAGCCTCAACTGCTGAAAAGCGAGCCAAAGAGCAGACTGCTAGTGCGTATGATGCTATGAGACTTGAAAAAACAACTAAAAAGTTTGAAAAGCAAGGATTGTCACCAGAAGATGCACGTAAGTATGCTTATAGAAAAGTTTATGGCAAACCTTTAGGAGAAGGCAAGGCACCAGTTAGCAAAATACACAAAGCAGTAGATGATGGTAAAAGCATGGATGCTATTGTTGGTATGTTTGCAAACAAAGGCACTACAAACACAGATGACATACGTAAGATAGTAAAAGATTACAAATTTAAATCACGGATGAAGAAATAAAACAATGTCTGATATCAAAGAGAGAAAACTTACCGGCGGAGAAAAACGCAGCAAAGAAGCCAAGTTTAAAAAACTTAAAAAACACAAAGGTGATTTTGTTGATCGCTATGGCAAAGATGCTGAATCAGTGATGCATGCTGTAGCAACCAAGCAAGCTAAGAACGAAGATGCATACGAACCACACATGATGTACAAAGGCAAAAAGTCAGACTACAGGGCTTTCAAGCCTGCAGAGAAAGATCACCATGATAGACTCATGCGTTCGGGATACGATCATGATGATCCTGAAACTAAAAAGGTAGAAGAAAAAGCAACCTACAAGCCTGATCCTAAATTAAAAAATCTACGCATTAGCGATATTCCAAGTGAATATGAGAAACGCAAGTATTCAGCTCAAACCTCAAAGAAAAACGAAGATGCAAGTGCAGACTTACCTACAACCAATCAACGTACTCAACGCATTCTAAATTTAATACGTGCAAACAACCCAAGTGCAAAGAATGACTTTGAAGCAATACTATTATCACTTGCAAAAGCAAAAAAGAATCTTAGCAACGATGAAGATCAAGCAGATATTGAACAATTACGTAAAGAAGTTGATGGACTAAAACTACTTCTAAATCAAATGAAAGCCAAAGTTGACGGACTTAACGAAAGTGCTACATTAATTACTGAAGAACAATTTGATGAAGCAGCCGGAAAAAAAGATGCATGCTACCACAAAGTAAAATCACGATACAAAGTATGGCCAAGTGCATATGCATCAGGAGCATTGGTACAGTGCCGTAAAAAAGGCGCCGCAAACTGGGGCAATTCAAAGAAGAAATGAGTAGTTGTTGCACACGTAAGAGATCTAAACAAGATATTTTGTTTTTACCAATGGCAATAGTAATTACACTTGGATTTTTCGTGATGCTGTTAACAATCGAGATGGGCATAGCATATGCCTTAGGATATTTGTAATGTTAATTAAAGAAATATTAATTGAGTCAGATATAAGTGATCGTGCAGGCACAATAGCCGCTGACGCAGTTCGTGGTAGTACATTCAGTGACAGGGATGAACTTGAAAGTGCTTTGTTAAATGCATTACCAAGTTTTCCAGACAAAGATTATGACCGTAGCAATGCCATTGAAAGAGCTTTAGAAATACTATACGATGACAATATGTTTGAAGGCACAAGATGCTGGAAAGGTTACGAAAAAAAGGGCATGAAAACCATGTTCGGCAAACGTGTACCCAACTGTGTCAAGAAAGAAAGTGTTGACTTCTGTGTAAATTGTGGCGAACTGGTATTTGAAGACGATGTCACTGAAGATCTCAAAAAATGGTTTAAAGAGAAATGGGTACGTTTTGGGCCTGATGGAAAAATACGTGGCGACTGTGCTAGGGGCAGTAAGTCAGAAGGCAAGCCAAAATGTTTACCACGAAAGAAAGCTCAAGCACTAGGCAAGAAAGGTCGTAAAAAAGCCGCTAGTCGCAAACGTAGACAAGACCCAGACAAAAATAGACGTGGTAAGGCTAAAAACGTCAAAACTAAATGACTTGGTTGTTAGTTGCATTAGTTACATATACAACTTCAGCCACACCTGATTTAAAAATTCACGCTGGTTTACGTTTTGCAAACTCTGAAGTATGTAGAACCTATATTAAAGAAAATGAAGATTTCTTAAACAAACAGTTACTCAACCGTTATCCAAATATAGAAAAAAGTATAATTCAATGCTTTGATGAACAGAGCATAAAAGAAATGTACCGGTATATGTTTCCAGATAATTAAAAGTATGAGTATACTAGATTATCAATCAACAAATTGTAAAAATTGCGGACATTCTAGTCATTGCGGCGATCCCTTGTGGAAAGAAAACAAAGGCTCTCCACAAGATGGAAACAATTTTTACAAGGCGTGCGATCATTGCAGATGTGAAAAATGTGACCGACCTAAATAAACCATTTCTAACAGTGCTATTACCTACACGCATGCGTACCTCACTATCAGAAAAGAGTGTGAAAGGCCTGCTGGAATTTGCAAACAATCCACAACAACTACACATTGCAGTAGCCTATGACGATGATGACGATGAAAGCGACGAGTACTTTACAAGCAGTAGTTGGAAAATGCTTGTTGAACAAACTGGTGCAACACAATCAGCACATAAAATGGAACGCACCGGATGGAGCGGCTTGCATGAATACTATAATCATTTAGCAAGATCCATAGACAGTGAATGGTATCTTGTGTGGAATGATGATGTGTACATGCGTGATCAAGGATGGGATGATGAAATATATGAGCATCGCAACTACAACTCCTTAATCAGCATGGAATCAAACGGTAAGCGTCCTGAAAGCACACTATTTCCGTGTTTGCCAAGATTATGGATAGACACTTTTGACATGATAGGTATAAATCCTGTTGATCAATGGGTGCAAGATATTACCTATGAACTTGGTGCATACAAACGTATCTCGAGTAAACTTTTTCATGATCATTTTCAATTCACTGGTAACAATAATGACACAGTATATCGAGAAACATCACGTACCAAGAAGTCAACCAAACGAGCCTACAAGACACCCGAAGTAAATGAACTAAAGCAACAATGGATAGAACGTTGGAGAGCAGTTGTCAATGCAAACTAGAATAATTGTTTTACAAAGCAGTGAGATATCACAATCAATGGGAGCAAAATGTATTGCTCGTGCAAAAGAATTTGGAATAGAAGCAGAAATATTCAATGGCATACACGGAGCCGATGCACATCAAATACTACACGATCTAAGACTAAGGCAGTACAAATCTAAAATGAAAGGTGGACGTTTAGGCGTTCTTGGTTGCTTTCTCAGTCATTACTTTTTATGGGTTGAATGTGTAGAAACTGATACACCATTGATGATACTTGAACATGATGCATACATGCTACGTTCATTGCCTGACAATGTACTTGATCTATTTCCAGATGTACTTAAATTAGATAGCTTGGATCCATACAGTAAAACCTACAACAAAAAGCTATCAGAACAAAGCGAAGAAATAAAGATATGGAGTTTACACGATCGAGAAGAACATGGTAAACAAGAGCACAGTAGAGGATTATATTCAATGGGAGGTTATGGATACATTATTAAACCTCATGCGGCGGCACACATTATAGAGCAGTGTAATATGTATGGGTTTCGTCCAGCTGATCATCAATTGCATACCACTGACGAAATTGATATACATCACATTGCACCAAGTATAGTAAGAATACACGAAGACTATCATGATCTAAGAGCAATGAAGACCATGAGTTTGACACGCAACTTAGAAGCAAATAGCCTAATTGAATAGCCTTAGGACCGATCCAAAAGGCTAGGGAGGGTACTGCCCTAGAACCAAGATATCGCTACCCTGGTTTTTAAAGTGCCAAAATTTATCAAAATAGTTATTGACATTTAGGGTCAGCACTGTTACAATGCATTATACAAAGGAGTATTTACATGACAACCCAATTTGACTCAGAACAAAAAGCAAAACTTACACAGATCATCAACGAAGGCATGGGTGTAATGAGCGAAGTAGAAGCATTAAACGAAGGGCTCAATGATACAGTGAAATCAATTGCTGAAGAACTACAGATCAAACCAAGTGTGCTTAAAAAAGCCATACGTATTGCTCACAAAGCAAGTTACACTGCAGAAAAAGAAGATCAACAACTACTTGATGAGATACTTACTACTGCAGGAAGGACATTATAATCTGTGAGTTATGTTGACGCTCTATTTGACAGAGAAAAAGATAGAATACACATTGTAGAACGTGTTGATGGCAGGAGAGAATACAGAGAGTTTCCTGCCAGTTACTGTTTCTACTATGCTGACCCAAGAGGCAAATACAAAAGCATCTATGGGCAGTCTGTTAGTAGGTTTTCAACACGTAACAACAAAGAATTCCGTAAAGAACTGCGTTTGCAGTCTGGTAAAGATATCTTTGAATCAGACATAAATCCTGTGTTTAGATGCTTCGAAGAAAACTACAAAGGTATTGATGCACCTAAATTGCAGACTGCATTCTTTGATATCGAGGTTGATTTTGATCCTGTAAGAGGATATAGTTCGCCAGCAGATCCATTCAATCCAGTAACGGCAATTAGTGTGTACTTACAGTGGATGGAGCAATTGGTTACACTGGTATTACCTCCAAAGTCAATGAGCTGGCAAACTGCACAAGAAATATGCAATGAATTTCCTAACACAATGCTCTTTGAACGAGAAGAAGAACTACTAGGAACATTCCTAGACTTGATTGAAGATGCAGATATCATCAGTGGTTGGAACAGTGAAGGTTATGATATACCCTATCTTGTAAACAGAACTGCCCGTATACTAAGCAAGGATGATACTAGACGTTTTTGTTTGTGGAGTCAACTGCCTAAGAAACGTACATTCGAACGTTTTGGATCAGAGAACATTACATTTGATACAATTGGCAGAGTTCATATGGACTACATGCAACTGTACAGAAAGTATACCTATGAAGAGCGACACAGTTATAGTTTGGATGCTATCGGTGAATATGAACTTGATGAGAAAAAGACTGCCTATGAAGGCACACTGGATCAACTGTACAATCAGAATTTTAAAACGTTTATTGAGTATTCAAGGCAAGATACTGCATTGCTTGATAAAATGGACAAGAAACTACGGTTTATCGCACTAGCAAGCGAACTAGCACATGCTAATACTGTGTTGTTACAAACAACAATGGGTGCAGTTGCAGTTACAGAACAAGCAATTATAAATGAAGCTCATGAACAAGGAATGGTTGTTCCTAATAGACGTGATAGACTCACCGACGAAGATACTGCGGCTGCTGGTGCTTATGTTGCATATCCTAAAAAAGGTCTACATGAATGGATTGGTGCTATTGATATCAACAGTCTATATCCTAGTGCTATTAGAGCATTAAACATGGCACCTGAAACTATAGTAGGACAATTGCGTCCAATAATGACTAATCGCTACATTAAAGGCAAGATGGATAACAAGTCAAGTTTTGCGATGGCATGGGAAGGCTTGTTTAGTACACTAGAATATACAGCAGTTATGAAACAAGAACGTGGAACTGAAATTACCATTGACTGGGAGAACGGTGACGAAACTGTACATAGTGCCGCAGAGATTTGGAAAATCATATTTGACAGTAATCAACCTTGGATACTAAGTGCAAATGGCACTATATTTACGTACGAAAAAGAAGGTGTGATACCTGGACTACTAGCACGTTGGTATAGAGAGCGTCAGGAAATACAAGCAAAACTAAGGCAAGCAACTGACCCTGGAGAAATAGAATTTTTAGACAAACGTCAATTGGTTAAGAAGATTAACTTAAACAGTTTGTATGGTGCTATTCTTAATCCTGGTTGTAGATTCTTTGATAAACGTATCGGTCAGTCAACTACACTAACTGGTCGAGCAATTGCACATCACATGGATAGTTTTGTTAATGAAGCTATCACTGGCAAATACGACCATGTTGGCGAAGCAGTGATATACGGAGACACAGATTCGGTTTACTTCAGTGCATGGCCAGTGATTAAAAAAGATGTTGAAGCAGGCAACATGGAATGGAATAAAGAAATTTGCATCCAACTCTATGATGCTATTAGCGATCAACTAAATGAAAGTTGGCCAAGATTTATGGAACAAGCATTTCATGTACCAAGAGACAATGGACTAATAATCAAAGGCGGCAGAGAAAGTGTTGCTGATAGAGGACTGTTTATTACTAAAAAACGTTATGCAATTAACATTTTTGATAGTGAAGGCAAACGTTTAGATGTTACCGGAAAGCAAGGAAAAATAAAAGCAATGGGTCTTGATCTAAAACGTTCAGACACTCCAAAGGTTATACAAGATTTTTTAATGACATTGCTTACTAGAGTACTTGCAGGTGCTGAACGTCAAGAAATTATTGACATGATTAAAACTTTCAAGTATGAGTTCAAAGAACGTCCTGCTTGGGAAAAAGGTTCTCCTAAACGTGTTAACAATCTAACTATGTATGGCAAAAAGGAAGAACGTGAAGGCCGTGCAAACATGCCTGGACATGTAAGAGCCGCACTTAATTGGAACAACATGAAGAAAATGAACTCAGACAACTATAGCCAAAGTATTGTAGATGGTATGAAAACTATTGTGTGCAAACTGAAAACAAATCCCCTCAACTGGACTAGTATTGGCTATCCAACAGATGAAATGCACTTGCCACAATGGTTTAAAGACTTGCCTTTTGATGATGCGGCTATGGAGGCAACTGTTGTTGATCAAAAGATAGACAACCTATTGCATGTTCTTCAATGGGATCTAGCAAGTGAAACAAACACAACAAATACTTTTAACACACTATTTGAGTTTGAATAATGGCAATACCAAATGACTTAAGAAATATCGTAAGATACAATGATTTAGTTCGTAATCTCGATATGCACAGTGTTTCTCGAGATATTGATATATTACTTCGTCGAATCAGCACCGACCTAGCAACAAACGATTATGATAATGACAAACTCAAAGAAAGTATGGGATACAAACATCAAGAGATACTGAAAATTTTACAGAATTGGAATGACGATCTAAATAGTTTTAAGAAAAATCTTAAAAAAACAGTTGATGAGTATGCAAAACCTTACCATGAAAAGAGCAAAATAGTTTATGAACATAATTGTAAATTGCCAAGACTTGAAAAACTCAGCAGACTTAAAGACAGCGATTTGTTGTACAACGAAGAAAGTAAAAAAATATTGATAAGTCGGATTAGAAATAATGTAAGTGCAGGTTATGCTTGTTGCCAAATACAACCAGGTTACGGTGAAATTACAAAAGAAATAGTTGCCGGAACTCCTTTGTATATAATGGAAGAAGAAGATTTTCCAAGTGTTGTTAACACTGATTTTTTTAATGAAATTATGACAAAACGTATTAACTGGTATTCATATCACGAAAATCATGATGATCCGATGCACAAGTTACCTCAAGGACAAATTGGTTGTTTTGTTGTTATTGACTTTTTTAATAGTAAAACTGTTGACGTAATTCAAAAATATTTGAAATCAATATACACTGCATTGCGTCCAGGTGGAGTGGTTATTTTTACCTATAACAACTGTGATTATCCAAAAGGCCTTGACAAGGTAGACAATATGTATTATTGTTATACTACTGAAGAGGAAATGACTGCTTTGTGCGAAGAAGTTGGTTATAAACTAGTGGATTCTGTTACAAGAGGTTATGATGAATTAGATAACGGAATAAGTTGGCTAGAAATTAAAAAGCCAGGTGAGCTTACTACGATTAGAGCAGGACAAGGACTTGCTCAAATAATGGATTACTAAACTGGAGAAAAACACATGAGAGATTATCTACTAGACTTAGTCGAACACAGCTATGACTTGGGTTGTATTGACTTGATTAAAATCACAGGCACAGACACTGAAACCAGTGTTGACGGTCTTGCAGAGGACAAGAGTGTTGTGTTACAAGCAAAATTTGCAAAGCCAGTTGCAGACTATATTGGCACGTTTGGTATGCCTAATCTAGCAAAACTAAAGATACTGCTTAACATTGGTGAATACAAAGAAAACGCAGAGATTTCTGTGAAGAGACAGGAACGCAATGGAGAACAAGCACCAGTTGGATTGCACTTTAAAAACGCCGCTGGTGACTTTAAAAATGATTACAGATTTATGGTCAGCGAAATTGTCAATGAAAAGCTCAAAGGAGTTAAGATGAAAGATGTTCCATGGAACATTGAATTTGAACCAACCACTGCGAGCATAATGAGATTGAAAATGCAAGCACAAGCAAATGCTGAAGAGACAACATTTCAAACCAAAACTGAAGATGGACACTTGAAATTCTTGTTCGGAGACCATAGCACACATGCAGGTGATTTTGTATTCCAACATGATGTAGGTGGTACACTTACAAAAACATGGAGTTGGCCAGTGCAACAGTTTATAGCAATTATGAACTTAACAGGAGACAAAACTGTGAGAATAAGTGACAGTGGTGCAACAAAGATTACAGTTGATTCGGGCATTGCAGTTTATGATTACATACTTCCTGCACAGAGCAAGTAATGATTGAACAGGACAACCTAACACTGAAACAGAAAGACTATGCAGTATTTTTGCCTGCTATCAGCAGTTTCTATGCTGGCTATATAGGCAAGGAACGTTTTCCTGCCACAGACAAAAACAAAATCATCGGTGATAGGTTGCCCAAAGGCATTACAAACATGGAAGCACTGAACTGGCTAAACAGCAAAGAAGCATTGTTTCCTTACAAGTATAGTTTGTATTCAGCAGGACATGCTGATATGGACCTTAACAAACAAGTACCCAAAGAAGACATGGTTCGTAACAGAGAAGCAGACACTATCATGCTTGCAGACTCGGGTGGATTCCAGATTGCCAAAGGTGTATGGCCAGGTGCTTGGGCCGATCCAAAAGACAAAACCTGTGAAAAGAAACGTGAACAGGTTATTGCATGGCAAATGGGCATAGCAACACATGGTATGACCATGGATATTCCAACATGGACCTACTTGGATAAAAAAGCCTCAGAAGCATGTGGTATCCACAGTTATGATGATGCAGTTAATGCAACCCTGTTTAACAATGAATTTTGGATGCAGAGTAGAAGTGGTGATCTAAAAATACTTAATGTATTACAAGGATCAAATCACAGTGAAGCAGATCAATGGTACAATCTCATGAAAGGCTTTTGTTCAGACAAACATGATCGTCCATTTGACGGATGGGGCATGGGTGGACAGAACATGTGTGATGTACACTTGGTATTGAAACGTTTGGTTACTCTTATACATGAAGGCTTGTTGGAAAAAGGACATCACGACTGGATGCACTTTTTAGGTACAAGCAAACTTGAATGGGCATGTTTACTAACTGATGTACAACGCAGTGTACGCAGACATGCAAATCCAAACTTTACCATAAGTTTTGATTGTGCATCGCCATTCCTTGCAACTGCTAACGGGCAAGTGTATACTAACTTGCGTACCGAAGACAGAGGCAAGTGGAGTTACATGATGGAGGCCACTGCTGATGATAAAAAGTATGCACATGGAACAGACAGTTTCCGTGATGTTGTACTGCGTGATGGTATACACAAAAAGTTTGAAGATTCGCCAATAAGTTCAAGATTGACCATCGGAGATGTTTGTTATTATGCACCAGGTGATCTAAACAAGATCGGCAAAGAAGGTAAAACTTCATGGGATAGTTTCAGTTATGCATTGCTGATGGGTCATAATGTTTGGCAACACATAAGAGCAGTACAAGAAGCAAATGTAAGATATGACGCAGGTATATTGCCAGGAATGTTGGTACACGAAACATTTAAACGCAAACTGTTTAGAGATGTTGTTGAACAAATTTTTGAAAAACGTGACTATGCAAAAAGCATGCAGGTTATCGAAGACAACAGTAAGTTTTGGGATAGCATTATTGGAACAAGAGGATTCACTGGCAAGAAAATTGTTAACAGTGCAAGTCAATTTAATGTACTATTTGATTGACAGTGTAAGTAAAGTATCATATAATAAAAACTTAAAAGTAAGGATATAAACATGGAAAAGAATGCTTGGCTACAATGGTTTCATCGTAACTGTAATCCCCGTAACTATTTGCAAATTGGCGTAGCCTCAGGCAATGATTTGCAATTTGTATTATCAAATACACCAACTATTGGTGTTGACAACAATCCTGCACTAGAACATAAGTTGCTTGATAATCAACAAATAGTTGAGACTACAAGTGACGATTTCTTTGCAAACGATACTATTGAAAAAACCTTTGGTGACAAGATTGAACTAGTACTTGTTAACAATGTAAACGAGTGTGAGCAGGCTATACGTGATTTTATTAACATTGAACTTCATTCAGATAAAGATACAATAGTTTTGCTAGATGGTGACGTACAAAAAGTATTGCATGTACTCAAAAGATATCGACCAGATCTCACACTAAGAACTCTTACTACAGGTTTTGCTTTCGTAAACAACCTAGATGCAAGTAGTCGTGTACTAGGACTGAACTTTAATAGTATATTTGAAGAGCTAGTTACTGTACCTGATGAAGAGATTAATCCAGTAGATAATGTAGAAGATATTATAAAGTGTCTTGAATAATGGAACGTCCTGAACACGAAAATGTAAAATGGTTTCTTGGTAAAGAAGTAGAGCATACTCCTGCATTTGGAATGCAAACACTGTTTGTTGTTGGCATACAAGATGTTGTTGGTATAAAAGAAGAGTACGAAAAACACAAATGCGAACACATTTTCTTTGGTGCAAATCACACTTTTGATCCTAAAGATGATGATGAACGCTGTGAATGGACATTTATGATCATGCCTTTTCTCAAAGACAATATATGGTGTACACTGGACATACCGATATCCCAGTTTGAACACTTTCATGAAGAAGGTTATTGTGAATTCAACAACTTTATTCCACAGTTGAGAGTTGGTATTCCTTTTATCAAACATTGGAACTACAACACAATGTTAAAGATTGATGACATTGATTTTGATGCAACCAATCCAGGTGTATGGACACACAGTTTACACAAACTCATGGACAGGAGAAAGTTTACTCCTTGGACAGACTATTCTAAAGATGAGGTGATAAAATGATAAATCAAGAACGTGAAGCAATCGAGAGTGCAAAAGACAAAGCCTCTAGACAGATTTGGGTAACATTTAAAAAAGAAGGCATACACAAGTATCCGGCCGCACTAGAAGATCCAAAACTAGCAACTGGCGATGAATATGATGTAAGTTTTTTAGGATATCCTCACAGACACATATTTCATTTTCGTGTAGCAATAGCAGTGTTTCACAATGATAGAGACATTGAGTTTATACAGTTCAAACGTTGGTTGGAAAATCTTTACAAAGAAGACATACTCAACTTAGATTATAAAAGTTGTGAAATGATAGCAGATGATCTATATACACAAATAGCTACCAAGTATTCAGGACGTGATATTGTTATTAGTGTTAGTGAAGACAACGAAAATGGATGTACAATCAGCTATCCTGCGAGTTAAATAGCATAACAAGATTCCACGACGAGGTAAATGCATGCATGTAGCCACTTATGATAATGCTTTATGGGATATGAAATCATATTGGTCCCATGAACGCCATAATATTGGCCAATGTTTAATAAGTCCATGCGAACAAACATTTCTGATAAACATACCAAAAAATGCCAGCACATATTGTAAAAATTTACTAAGCAACTGGAGACATGGTGATTACATTCACGAAGACGTAAGCTCAATGCAGTGTTTACTATTACTTAGAGAACCTGTAAACCGATGGATCAGTGGCTTAGGAACATTTTTAAATTCACAACAAACAAAATTTTTAGATGATGATACAACTGGAGTTTTTGCAAGTTTTATAGAACAACTTGTAATACTTGATCCGCATACCGAAAAACAAAAAAATTTTATACATAATATTGACACTAATAGATTAACATGCTTTACAGTAGATAAAAATCTTCACATTAACCTAACATCCTATCTAAACACAACTTTTAATTTAAAATACACAGATTTTCCTAAACATGTAAATGAAACTAAACAAACAGAAGTCAGCAATTTTTTTTCCAAAAGATTAGCAAATATTCCAGGATTACTAGAAAGTATCCAAAACAAGTATAGTGAAGATTATAAGTTAATAAATTCATATCATTACATGAATTTATTTTACACTAAGGTATAAGATGATAAAAAATTTATCCGCTAAATACCCAGCAAAGGCAGTAACCATTGAAGTCAGCGAAAATAGCAAAAATGGTTGTTGCATAAGCTACTAGTATGGAGACATTTTTATTATGCTTGCTAATCTTCTTAATTACGGTATTGGCAATGAGTATAGGCCTCCTGAGAGGCCGACGTGTAAGCGGCAGTTGCGGTGGTGCATCAGGCGAGTGCTCTGTATGTGGCAAAGACAGTGCCGAAGACCGCCTACAACAGATGAAACGAGATCCTAATCGCAGGATTGACAGTGACAACATGACTGAGATCGAAAAAATGGATCGAGGTTTTACTCACGGTACTTACAACATAAACGGCAGAGATGTTGACTTTTAGGTTGACACAATCTACAAAAGACTTTATAATAATGCATATTTCAAAGGAGTAAAAATGCGTAAACTATTCTATATGGGTCTTGAATCTTATGAAGCTCGTTACACACTACAACTAACTGAATGGAATCGATGTGTGTTTGATCGTAGAGGTCTTGATGTTGTGTATGTTCCTGGCACTACAATTGATGATACAAAAAGTATATCAGTTGGACAAGTATTAGATGCACATGGACGCAGTTACTTTGGTATGAGCCAGATTATGAATCTAGTGCAAATGATGCGTAATGGCGAATGTACTGGAGAAGACGTAATTTATTTTGAAGATATGTTTCAGCCGGGCATAGAGAGTCTTCCATATATCATGGATCAGATTCCTGTTGCTCAAAGACCCCGAGTGTATGTACGCTGTCTTGCCCAAGCAATTGATCCAGATGATTTTGTACATGTGTGGGGAATGTCCAAGTGGATGGGCCTATATGAGAAAATGGTATGTGAGTTTGCCACAGTCTTGGCTACCAATGAAGAAATGGTAGCACACATGAAGATTGCTGGCTGGGAGTCACCTATATACAATATCTCAGGCTTGGCATTTGGCAAAGCAGAAGTTCAGGAAAGGTTGGGCGAACGGATAAAGCCTTTCCATGAACGTGCTAATAGGATCTGCTTTAGTGCAAGATTTGATCAGGAAAAACAACCAGACTTCTTTATGGACTTGGTTGAACGTTACAGTGAGCAACATCCTGGTGCTCAAACATTTGCTATATTACAAGGTGGCCCACTGCGTAGTAACAATGAAAAATATATTACTCGTGCAAGAGAACTTGAAGCACGTGGCATATTAGAAATACACGAAAATCTACAAAAGCATGAATACTACAAAATACTCAATAACAGTAGAGTGTTGTTTAATTGTGCTTTGCAAGACTGGGTAAGCAACACAGTCAGTGAAGCAGATGCACTAGGTTGTAATGTGCTTTATCCAGCATACAGAAGTTTTCCGGAAACTTTTGCAAATGATCCTAACAGATTGTATGTGCCTTGGAGCATTGATGATGTTGAAGCAAAACTTGGAAACCTACTAAAAGAGGCACATCACAACATGGGCTTGATAAGCGACTGGACTGATGGTACTATTGACAGGATAGTTGATATAATGGAAGGCAAAGGTGAACAATGGTTACGTACAGGCAACAGATATAGAGATCATGTTGCTGGTGCAAAGTATCAGGTTGTAAAGGTTGAGGACTAATGAAACAAGTAGCAATTACAGGAGGTGGTGGTTTTATAGGCGGGCAAACTGCAATTTACTTTAAAGAACAGGGCTGGAAAGTAATTGTAGTAGATCGAAATAACCTACCTACGAGACTAGAACCTTTTGTTGATACATTTATACATGATTCTTTTGAATCAGAAGACGCACTAAAAAGCTATTCACACGTAGATAGTATCGTACATTGTGCTGGATCAAGTTTGGTTGGACCTAGTATAAAAAACCCAAGCAAATACTATGAAAACAATTTTATTGCAACAAAACGCATGCTTGATTATATCTGTCAATATGGATATTATCCAAAACTAATATTCAGTAGTAGTGCCGCAGTTTATGGGAATCCTATAGCAATACCAATTTCAGAAGAAGATCCTAAATTGCCAATATCACCGTATGGCATAAGCAAACACATGGTCGAGCAACTGTTAGAAACTTACAGTGAAGCATACGGACTTAACTATGTTGGTTTACGGTATTTCAATGCCGCTGGTGCTGATCCTCAAGGAAGACACGGTCAAGAAAAAAGTGCAACACATATAATTGCAAGGATAATGGAAGCAATTAAAGAACAAAAACAGTTTACATTAAATGGTGTTGGCCTAGCAACCGAAGATGGAACCTGTATAAGAGATTACGTGCATGTACACGATATTGCAAAAGCACACTTTTATTGCACCGAACCAAGAGTCGGCACTGGATTTTACAATCTAAGCACAGGAATGGGAGCAAGTAACTTAGAAATACTGCGAAAGTGTTGTGCAGTAAGCGACAGTAAACCTAGTGTGGTGGTTGAAGGTCCAGGTAGGCCAGGAGACCCGGATACATTGGTAGCAAGTAATAAAAAGTTCTATGATGTATGCCAGTGGCAGAACGAATACCATGTTGACGATATCGTAGAACATGCTTGGGTGTGGTATAACCGTGGGGTTTGAGAAGTTCAACGAATTTGAACAGGCACTCAGTGAATACACTGGTGCACCTCACGTTGTATTAACAGATTGCTGCACTCATGCAGTTGAATTGTGTTTGAGACTGAAAGGTATTGGCATCGCAACTATACCTTATAGAAGTTATCTTTCGATTCCAATGACATTTCACAAACTTGGTATAGAATATCATCTTGATACTGAAGTTGAATGGGAATACGAATATCGTATTGGACTCACAACTATTTGGGATAGTGCTAGAGGTTTTGACAAAAATATGTACCGTGCAGGTCAAATACAATGTCTAAGTTTTGGACATAGTAAACGTTTGGAAATAGGGCATGGTGGTGCTATACTCACAAGCAATAAAGATTATGCAGATCAGCTAAGAAAAATGGCATATGATGGAAGAGACCTAAGGGTGTCCCCTTGGCAAGATCAGAAAACTTTTCATGTTGGATATCATTACAAACCCAGCATCGAAGATTGCGAGAAGGGATTGTACATGCTCGCAAATAACCAACTTAAAACCAAACAATCTCAACTGGTAAAATATCCTGACTTAACAGAGATAGAAATAGTCGATTGACTTGACCAGTTGTATAAATAATCGTACAATAAGTTTAACTATTGTGGTCATCCTCGACCCAAACTCGGAGAACCCTAAATGACAATTTCCAATATAATTACACAAAGAATTAAAAAAGCCAAAAAAAGATACTGGGCTGGCGACAACATCAGTGGGTATCTGTATGACGGCGACAAAGAAGCATTAATTGAAGAACTTACTGAAAAGTTCAATGGTGTGCTTGACAGTTTGATCATTGACAGAGAAAATGATCCAAACTCACATGGCACAGGCAAACGTCTTGCTAAAATGTATATCAATGAATTGATGGCTGGTAGGTATAATCCCATGCCAAACGCAACCAGTTTCCCTAATCATCTTGAAGATAGATATGATGGAATGTTGGTGGTTCGCAGCGAACTAAAAAGCATGTGTTCGCATCATCATCAGCCTGTTACAGGAACTGCTTATATTGGTATACTGGCAGCAGATCATCTAATAGGTTTAAGCAAATACACAAGAATTGCACAATGGTGTGCAAGAAGAGGTACATTGCAAGAAGAACTTGCAATGGACATAGCTAGAGAAATAATGAAAGCAACTCACAGTGAAGACGTTGGTGTTTACATACAAGCAACACATGGTTGTTGTGAAAATAGAGGCATAATGGCACACAGTAGTCTCACACAAACAACTGTACTGAAAGGTGCGTTCAAAACAGACTCTGGCACTAAGAAAGAGTTCATGGACAATATCAAGTTACAACAAGAATATAGCCCACGATGACACAACCATAGCAGAAAAGAAATAGATATGAGTGAACAAGATTATAAACCAGTAAAAACTAACAAAGTAGGTGGCTCACCATTTACAGGTGTGCTTGGTTGGATCGATGATAGACTTCCATTGTTCCGTATGTTTAAACATGAATACTTGGACTTTCAAGTGCCTAAGAATTTAAACTACTTTTGGAGTTTTGGCGGCATACTTGCAATAAGTTTAATTTTATTAATTGTGACAGGGTTGACGCTAGGTATGCACTATAAACCAGATGCTGAAGACGCCTTTAATAGTGTTGAACACATTATGAGAGATGTAAACTTTGGTTGGCTTATACGTTACATGCATATGAACTTAGCAAGTTTCTTTTTTATAGCAGTTTACTTACACATATTTAGAGCAATGTATTTTGGCAGTTACAAAGAGCCAAGACAGGTTATGTGGCTGATAGGTATTATTATATTCTTTCTAATGGTAGCAACTGCATTCTTAGGTTACACATTACCTTGGGGACAAATGAGTTTATGGGGAGCAACTGTTATTACAAATTTGATAAGTGCAGTACCTGTTGTTGGAGAAAGCATAGTACAATGGCTATGGGGAGGA
>MDTB01157321.1_pt1 | contig 18063 bp, 29 predicted proteins | sample 811161 | NCBI WGS metagenome assembly MDTB01 (sample SAMN05326650, study PRJNA326480) | marine metagenome | isolation source: seawater | place: Mediterranean Sea | collected 2009
ATCTTAGTTTTTTGTCCAGCTTGTCCAGTAGTGCGGTATCTTGTATGTTGTATTCGATGAACTTTCTAAAGTCATTGTTGTACAACTGGTCCAAAGTACCTTCATAAGGAACTTTATTTTCACCAACTTCGATCTCACCAATGGCATCAAGCCTGTAGCTGTGTCTTTCTTCATATGTGTATTTACGATATAATTCTAAACTATCTAAATGCACTCTACCTATTAGGTCAAAGGTTACAGCTGATTTCCCATACTTTTCATACTCACGTTTTTTAGGAAGTTGACCCCATAGACAGAATCTACGTGTGTCATCTTTGCTTAGTACACGACTTGTTCTATTTACTGTGTACGGAATATCATAACCTTCACTGTTCCAACCTGATAAAATATCAGCGTCTTCAATAAGTGTTAAGAAAGTGTCAATCATGTCACCTTCTTTCTCAAAAAGCATTACATTTTCAATGCCTTTAAGTTCTGCTTTTGCTTGATCCATTGTAAGAGTCTTGGGCGGAACAGCTAAACATACCATTGTTTCTAACCACTGTAAGTAAACAGAGATAGAAGTAATAGGCATAAATGGATCTGCAGGATCAGCAAAGCCTCGCTCCGGATCAAAGTCCGTCTCGATATCAAAAAATGCAATGTTTAGTTTAGGAGCATCTTGATTGAGATAGTTCTCACTTAGACACTGGAAGATTGGATTTATATCACTTTCAAATAGTTTTTTGCCTTTGTTAATGGCAACTTCTTTTCGAAAGTCTTTGGTGTGCTTGCACACAATTCTTGTAAGGGGATCTCCATAGACACTTTTATATTTGCCTCTAGGGTCTTCGTAGTAAAAAGTATATTTTGCTTGATACTCATGGAAATGTCTTTTTCCATCTTTTCGCTCAACAACTCTAATAATGTCGGCTTCGCGATCAAATAGTGCGTCTACGTAACTCAAATAATTCTCCTTCGTTGCTTATGGCCAACTTAACCTTCTACATGCCTGACAATTGTCTTTGGCGTTATACAATATATAGCCTACCAAGTGCAATACTATTCATAATAATGAACCAACCACATAGTATCAGCACCCAGGGTAAGCCCCTTCTATATGCACCAAAAAAACTTGCACAACTTCCAACGAAATAGAACGGCAAAAATATATCTGGTCTAGGATCAAGCACAGTATATGTTAGTATTGAGCTTCCTATAATAACTGAAACAGCACCTAGCATCTCTGCATAGTGTGCAACGGGATCGGATCTTAGACTATCAGTCCAGAAATCTTTTATGTTCTGCACTTATTTGTCCTTACCGACTGTAACGACTAATGTTTCAAGATCGTCAAACTCGTCGGAAACTCTTTCCCAATCACCTTTTTGTGCAATTTTAATTGCTTTGTTAATTAAACTTGGTTTAATATCAAGTTCTTCTGCTACAGCCTTTACAGTATCTTTAAGGCCTGCATTTAAATCTTCTATTTCTTGATAGACTGTAACACCTTCGTTAACTAGTCTTTCTAACTTTGCCTTTTCATCGGCACCGAATACACGACTTCCCATATGAGACTCCTTATTTAATTAAACTATTATACTGTATTAGGAAGGGTTTGTCAAGAACTTTTTTCGTTTAATTTACGATAAAGCATTTCTTTGATAGATTCTTGAGTAGGATCTGCTTTGTACTTTTGCTTTCGAGGTAGTACTTTAGTTTTATCCTGATGCGATCCACCTGCACCGCTCTTACGTAGAGCTTCTAGGTCACGCCAGTTTGGATCTCTTGATTTGATTACTGGCTTCTTGTTTTTCTTTGCCTCTGAATTCATCATTTGTTTTGAGTTTGCCTTTTGCATTAGTGCTAATAGTTCTTTCTTTAGTGCAGGATCTTTAAGTATTTTTTGAATTGATTGATCAAACTTTGATGTTGCACTTTTTTCTTTTTTATCTTTGCCTTTGTCTTTGACCTTACCTGTAAATACATTGCTTACAGACTTATTAAGTCTATCTGGACCTAACGCTCCGCCTTTTTGCATCGCCTGATAACCTGTTCGGAAACCGTCTAATGGACCTTCGTCTACATCTTGTTCCATGCTGTCACCAACAAGTTGATTTCTTGCTGGATGCGGAGTTTCATTGCCGCCTGGTTTTGAACTCTTAGTAAAGGCATCCTTGCCTTTAAGTTGCCCTGCACTACCATGTTTTTGCTTACCTTCGTTAAGTGTTACTCCTGCCAGTTTGGCAAAGTCACTTACGCTGTAATTACCTTCAACTGGCATAGTACCTTGCGGTACATCTACACTTTCTTGCACGATGTTTAGTGGTTCTTCAACACTTTTCTGCGGCACAGAGCCGCCTGCTTGAGCTTGTAATTTAGCAAGGTCTGCAGCAGGGTCAGTAGGTTCTATTTGGAATAGTTTTTTTTGAAGTGCATGAAAATCCATAGTTACATCTTTACACAGTTGTCTACAGTTTTACCACCTTTTTTCTTAGTTCCCATGCGCTTGTAGCCTTTCCAGCATACTTTGCCGTCAACGCCTTTTTGTTTTTCTTCTGGGAGGGTAGTATAACTAGGCTTGCCGCAATCTTTGCAAGTTTCTTTAGCTTCTTTAAGTTTACTTGTTAACTTATCTGCTAATGATTCCTTGTAGCCTTTTTTCTTCTTAGCAATAGCAATAGCTGCTTTTTGTTTGTTGCTTTTACCTTTGCCTTCTGTAGCTACAGCCTTAATTTTGTTGCCGCAACAATTACAAATTTGTCCAACTTCTTTCATAGTGTGCTTACCGCTACAATGACCACAATCAGAACTACAACCACATGTTGCTTCTTGAGTTGCTTCACCGATAGCAGGCATTTCATCTGATGCTTCTTGGTAGTCTAAATGATGGAAAACAGAGCTCAGATAATCTGCTGATTTAGTAATTTTAGATTGTACCCAACCTTCTAAACCTTCAGCTTCAGAAACACCTTTTAGCATTTCATGAAGTTTAATTGAGTACTTAGCGGCTTTGTATAACTCGGCACGAGCCATCTGTACTTCGTGATCTTTTTCCGCTTTATCTGCAAGATCAGCTAAGCCTTCTTGTACGGGTTTAATTTTTTTTAATTCTGATTCTCTCATTAGTAACTCCTACTAAATATATTTATCTCTTTGCTACTTTGCCGCCCATCAAATTGTTTTTGACATCCAGTGCGTTCTTGGCTGTTCCGTCTGGATTCTTTGCCTGCGGTGCTTCAGGTGCGCCATACTTTCCTTTTTTCTTGCTTTTTGCATATGCATATGTTGGGTTAACTACACTAGCAATAGATCCTGCACTTGATGCACCTGCACTTGCTGCTTCTGTTATGTCTTTTATTTTCATTTTCTTTTATCCAATATGTCTTTCATTACTTCAGACGCTGTGTCAGTAAAAAAACGTGGAGCAATACTGTGTATAACTAGTGCCGGAACTAATAATTGTAATCTTACGGCTGTTTCTAATGCCGCTTTCATATGTTCCAATCCTGTTTCACCTTTTGCATCTAAATGTAATTTACATTGTTTGCTAAACATTACTTTTTCTTCTTTCCACTTTTCATATTTGCACACCAGTGATACATTCTTGCTTTTTCACCTGATGCTTTCTTTGCACGTTTTCTTAAGGCTGTTACACTACCATTACAACTAGCACCTGAACGTTTTACACGGCCGGGTCTACTTTTACCCTTTTTTTTACCGTCTGCAAAGTTTTCGCCTAATTTAAACTTTTTAATAACGCCATGATATTCCAGTGTGCTGTCATCGTCTAAAACATTTTCGTCATCTTTTAACTTACTAGTGTCCAGTGAATCTGTACTAATTGCAAGAACAACTATTTGATCTAACCATTCTTCAGGAACTTCGTCGCTTGTTTCTGCGTAACTTACTGCTACATCAGGGTCCTTAGCAAGATATACTACACCTGGTTTACTGTCAGTCCATTTTGTTTGAGCGCCGCCACCGCCTAAACCGTTTGCTTGTATGCTTTTTAACAGTGGTTTATATGTTGCATGATATAGTGTACCGTCTGCAAAGTTTTCTGCAAGTTCGGCAACTTCATCTGGTACTTCAAATTGCCATACAGTTGCTTTACCGTCTTTTGCCATCATTGCTGTAAGTCTTGTGTTACCGCCAATTAATTCTTTATAACCGTCGCTGTAAACAGCAACAATAGGCATTTCAACTGAACCTTTTTCTAATTGTGCTAACGCTCTTTTTTGTTTGTTTTTATCTAAACTTTTAAATGAATTAATATCTGCGGCATCTGTATTGTTGATATCACTTGCATCTGTAATAGTTATTTCTTTACCCTTTTTTGCAAGTTCTATCCATGCTTGTTTTCCAATCTTGCGAAACTCAGGATAACGCTCTGCTTCGTCCCATTCTACATCTAGTTGTGGTTTTACAAAGTTTTCTGCTATCATTTCTTCTAATGAAGTGTCGATCATTCTAACAGTTGCAAATTCTTCGCCCATAAGTCTTAGTGCATCAAATCTATGGTGTCCGTTTACTATACGTCCTCTTGGATCAATAGTCAAAGGACTGTAATTACCGTCTTTTACTCTGCTTAATTGTTTTTCAAGTTTACGGAAGTTTCTACCCTTCTGTACACTACGCAACTTATTTAATTTAATCTTACCTAGTTTACCTTGATCTTTAATCTGTGGAGGTGCTTCACCGCCTGTAGGCTTATCATCAAAGTGTGCATCTTGGTAACCTTCTGCATCTTGTACATCATACCCTATACGAGCAAGTTGTTTCATTAGATACTTAGTTTCTTTTTCGCCTGCATATGGTGCAATAACAACATCAGGTTCGTCATAATTAGCACCCTTAGGTACTGTTTTTAAGTTTGCTAGATTAGTACCAATTTTGTAGTGATCATATGCTGTGTCAGACTTTGCTAAGAATGTATTCTTAGGATTAGGTATTGTGTGACCTTCGCTATACTGAGCTTTACGCTTTGCAATAGTTTTCTTACGTTTCATTTGAGGTGTTTCTAATGCCGCCATTACTTCATTGTAACCTCTAAGCATGCTCATAAAAGCATCATAACCTTTTCCGTTTAATATGTTTTCAACACCCTCAGCGTTGTAGTCCATATTATCTGCAAAACTTTCTAATCTTTGTTTTAGTCTATTCTTTAATCCGTTAAGTGTGTAAACACCAACACCCTTTACCCATATTTCTAAGTTGTCAGGATTAAAGTCTTTGACATCGTGTATATCTGCATACTTGCCTTCAGCAAGTCCTAAGTTAAACAATACGTTTGTACTCTTACCTTTTACTTTTTTACTAAGTGTAGGCGGTACTCCGTCTTTGTCTACTTTGTTTCCAAACTTACCTGCTTCTTTAGGAATCTGATTGGTATCAACATCAACTGTAGTGTTAACGCCTTTAACAATTCTACCATCTTCGCGAATGTCTTGCCATCTCATTTCTTGCGACTCCTAAATTGAGTAGGTCCAGTCATGTAAGGTTTACTAAACCATAGTTTAAACCAATCTTGATCTCCAGGCTGTAAACCTAACTTCTTTTCTTTCTTCTTTAGCTCTGCAGCTGTTTCGCTTGGATTTTCATCTATCTTATATTCTGAATATCCTTTAAATTCACCTACGCCTGCTAATCGTTTAATGTCCTGTAGCTCATCCATTTACTTCTTCTTTGATGGTTTGCCGTGTTTGTTATGTTGTGCCCATGCAATAGCATAAGGTGCACCGGGATCATCAAACTTCTTTTTTAATTTTTTTACTTGTTTTTCTCTACCTGGCGGAGCATCATCTACCAATCCTCCACTTTTAAATGCCTTAGGATTTCCTTTGGCAGCCAGTGCTCTACGTTTTGCAAGTTTATCTTTTACATTATCTTCTTCTGGTGGACGCTTCTTAACTTTTATAGTTGCACGTTTTGGACTTTTAGTAGCAAAGCCTAATATTTCATTTGCAGGCTCGGTTGCTGCTATGCCCATTCCTTTACGCACAGCATCATACATAGTTTTAGCAAGTTTCTGATCTGGTACGCCTTGTGCAAATGATTCTAAATTGCCTTCGGCAGCCGCTACTCTCATTTTGCTTGCACTCATACCTTCTGCACCGTCTGCATCAGGGTCACGTTCGCCTGCACTTACAACTTTTAGTGTGTTAAACTTAAATGGTATTTTACCTGTTTTGTCTGGTTTACCGTTGTATGTATCAAACATGTTTTGGAAACCATCTACTCTGTCACTACCGGCAACAAATATTAAATCAGTATAACCTAACCCTTGTAACATCTCTAATGCTTGCACTGGTGTACGCACACTAGAATGACCTACATTGATACTAGGAAAAAACTTTTTTGCAAACTTTAGTTTTGTTGCAAAGTCTAATGGATCAGTTTTAGGTTTTTGTGTTTGTGATAAAAACAGATAGTGGTCACCATCGTGCTTTTTTATTTGATCAACTAGTTTACTGTGTCCAATAGTTGGCGGATTCAGTCTGCCAAAAGCAAGAACTGCTTTCTTAGCTGGTGCTTCAAACAGTTCCTTGAGAAACATTAGTATTCCCCTTCTTCTATATTTTTGATCTCATCGTCTTTGATACGTTCAATAATGTTTAATTCATCATCTTCTGTAAATACACTTTGTGAACCATCTAGATCATACTTAGCACAATATGCATCCATTGCTGATTGTACTAGCGGGCGCAGTGTTTCTGTAAAGTCAACGTCCTTACCTGCTCTGAACTGATCTGATAAAAGTGTCATAACAGGGAAATATTGTTTTCTGTAAAACATTGGATCATTTTTCATATATGTGTGGCAGTCTTGACACACATCATACTCTAATGTAAATTCATCTTTGTCTGCTAATTCTGTTAACCGCATATTACCACTTCCTACAACTCCAATAACGTGCTTTTGTTCTTGGTCCTGGATTATCACAGTTGTGTCTAGCACGGAAACTTCTTCTACGTGCAGGATTAGACTTTTTAATCTTCATGTTAGGATCGCCAAAGTTTACTTTTTTAACATTTTTTGTCTTTGGATCTTTTACGTATACTTTAAACTTCTTAACATCGCCACGCATGGGCTTACCAAGTTTTACTTTGCGTCCTTGATACTCTGCTTCGTCTACTTCTTCATCTTCGTTAAACCACATGACACCGTACTCATGAAAAAAGTCATCTCCGTCGTAAGTTTCTTCAACTACTGGTGATTCATCGTCAGTGGATATTTCAATATCAAAATCATCAAAGCCTTCGCTGAACAAAAAGTTTGCTAGTTTGTCTGCATATTCGTCTGCTTCTTCCTCGCTAAGTAGTCTTGGTAATGGGATTTGATATACAGAACCGCCTTGTTCTGTTTCTAATAGTTCTGTACCTGGAAATATATTTTCGTCTAAACTTTCATTTAAACTACTATTTTTCTCCATTACAACTCTTACAAAATGTTCCATATTCTTTCCTTAATGATTTAATAGTATACTGTTCACTGTGCCATCGGTGTAAGTTATGTAAGCTCTTACCCAAACATAGTTTCCGGTAAAGTTGGCAAGGTTACTTTTAGTTGTACCTTCGTCATTTACTACCGGATATGCTTGCTCATAAACAGTGAACCAATCAGCTTCAGAAGGGTCAACAGTTAATGTTGCTTGGATACTAACAGTACCTATAAATCCTGTGATAGTATACTGGACAGTATGTAAACCGTCACTACGTCCGTAGTAACCGTCACCTTTAAATTTGTCACCCGTAATAGTCTGCGTTGTACTATCGCTTGGGTGTGTGTTTGCTGATAAAATTATTTCACTATTGCTTGGCATACAGTTATTTATCTAGATCTTGCTTACATACAATTCTTTGTACAGTCTGAAAATTGTGTCCGATCATTAAACTTATTAATTGTAATACCTTTTCATTTTTTACAAAAAAGTAGAATCCTAGTGCAAACCCTTTCCCTACGCATTCTAGTGCTGTTTTTCCAATTTTAATCTTATCACTGTTGCGCTGTATCCATTTAAAAAATGCAGGGTCAATTTTGTTGGCATTTAGTGTAACTTTGAAGTTATATGGAGACGCATAATCTGTAAGTATTGTATTTTTATCTAATTTGTCTTTATATGCGTCATTTGGCTTCCATAATTCTGTTACTGGTACTTTAGAACAGATATTATGAATTATATCGATGTCGTTAGAATAAATGCTTGTGTTAGCACCTTCAATTCTGAGTTTATAATCATTTTGATTATATGTACTCAGCATCTTAAACATTGTTTTTGATGTTTCAAAGTCTTGTTGACTTACTGGTTCTGTTCTAATACCGAATGTACGTGTGATAAACTTTTCTTCATCAAGTTGTGTTTGCATACGATCAAGCTCATTGCGAGCGTGATTAAGGTTTTTAGCTCTAAATATTGCTCCAATATGATTTTTTACCACTACTTTGTAGAGATATTCGTTGTAAAAGAGTTTAGTGGTTTCAAAGTTCAACAAGAGATTGTCCAACACATTCTAGATTTAGGCTGTTAGATTCTTCTGTTACATCAATGTTTACACTACCTCCATTCTTGAGATCACCAAATAATAGTGCCTTGGATAGAGGACGTTTAATTTCACTATCAATAACTCTAGCTAAAGGTCTTGCACCCATTTTAGGGTCAAAGCCTTTATCTACAAGGTAGTCAAGAGCTTCATCTGAAACAGTAATTTTTACACCTTTGTCTTTAACCATAGTTTTTAGCTCAACTAAAAACTTGCCTACAATTTTAAGCATTATTTCTTTGCTTAGTTTCTTAAAGATAATAGTTGCATCTAGTCTGTTGCGGAATTCAGGAGCAAAGAATTTTTTAAGTGCTTTATCTTCGTATTCTAATTCAAACTCGTCATTGAATCCAATTAAATTTTTCTCTGCATCACTTGCACCGAGGTTAGTTGTTAGAATCAACACACAATTACGACCATCAGCTTCTTTGCTGTTTGATCCTGTAACTTTACCGTTGTCCATTAACTGTAAAAGTATCTGCGATACATCAGGGTGTGCCTTTTCAATTTCGTCTAATAGTAAAACACAGTTAGGATTTTCTTGTAATCTTGTTATTAATTGTCCTGCGTCATCGTCAAACCCAACATAACCAGGAGGTGAACCAATTAGTTTAGCAACACTATGCTTTTCTTGATATTCACTCATATCAAATCTTACAAGTTTTACACCTAATTCTTCAGCAAGTGATTTTGCTGTTTCAGTTTTACCAGTTCCAGTTGGTCCCATAAAGATAAAACTTCCAATTGGTTTATCATCTGGTTTTAGTCCCGCTTGAGCAACTAGTATTTTATCAACTATTTTTTCAATTGCTTCGTCCTGACCGTAAACATTTTTCTTGATGTTACTTTCTAAATGTGCAAGATTACTTGTTTCTTTTTGTGCAATATTTTCTACAGGCATGTTAATCATTTTTGCTAATTCAAACTGGATTTCTTCCTCAGTAACAAGTTTTTCTACATCAGGTTCCTTCAAATTAAAACGAGAACAAGCAACATCAATCAAGTCAATGGCTTTGTCAGGTAATTTTTTATCTGTTTGGTACTTTACACTCAACTGCACAGCTGCTTCAATAGCTTGTTCAGTAATGTTTGTTTTGTGATAGTCTTCATAGTATTTTTTAATGCCACGTAGGATATCTTTTGCTGTTTCAGTGGTTGGTTCGTCGACAGTAACACGTTGGAATCTACGCATCAAGGCACGATCTTTTTCAAAACTTTTACGGAATTCTTCCCAAGTAGTTGACGCAACAACTTTTAAGTTACCTTTTGCAAGTGCTGGCTTCAACATATTAGCTAGGTCATTTGATTTTTCTTGTCCACCTGCACCAGCACCTTGCATCATGTGTGCTTCGTCGATGAACATTACTGTCTTACCTTTCTTTTGCAAACCTTTTAATACTAATTTTAAACGTTCTTCAAAGTCTCCACGATACTTACTACCAGCTAACATGCTTCCAATGTCTAAGTTGTATACTTCGTATTCTTTAAGAAACTCTGGTACATCATCATTTACAATTTTATATGCAAGACCTTCAGCTATTGCTGTTTTACCTACTCCAGGATCACCAACTAGTAATACATTATTCTTAGAACGACGGCCTAGTGCCAATGCAATACTGTCTAATTCTTCAGAACGTCCAATGATAGGATCAATTTTGTTCTTGGTAACTTCTTCGTTAAGATTAGTTGTGAAAGCACGGAGTGCTTTGGCTGCTGCACCGCTCATTTCTTCATCTTCAAAGTCTTCTTCAAGCTCATTAGAAACATAGTCGGCAAATCTGTCTTTGGTAATACCTGCTTTTTCAATCCAGTATGTTGCAATAGATTTCTTTTCACTTAGTATACTGATAAACACATCGCTAAGTTCAATATTGCTACGTCCACTAAACAGTACCTGTGTAAATGCTCTGTTAAGAACACGTTCTACTGCTTGTGTTTTTTTAGGTTTCTGTACTTCAGCAACTTTAATTTCGTCTAGCGCGGTCTTTAGGTGGTTTTCTAAATTGCTTTTTAAGAAAGCAGGATCAGCACCATAACCTTTGATAACATTTTCAAAGTTTTCTTCGCATAGCATAGCAAAAAGGATATGCTCTACAGTAACATACTCGTGCATAAGTTTTTTTGCATCGCTAATTGATTTCTCAAATACTAGTTGTAGTTCTTTACTTGGTTCTACCATTTATATTTTTTTCCTAAGTTTAATTTGCTTTTTTCTTGCCATGTCTAGTTTAAGTCTTGATACACGATTTGTAAATTCAATGCCTGAAAGATGATCATATTCATGTAAAAAGCATCTAGCATCAATATCGTATAATTCCATTATACATTCTTTTTGACAAATGTCAAGAAATTTTACAACTATACCTTTTGGTCTTGGTACTTTTAAATACAAGTCAGGATGGCTCAAACAGCCTTCTGGCATTGTTTCTTGATTAACACTCACTTTATCTATTGTAGGATTTATTACTGTAAGCGGACTGTTATCCTCTAATAAATGAGGCTTCATAACGAATATTCGTGCATTCAATCCAACTTGATTTGCACTTAATCCAATGCCGCCTTCTTGAGCCATCAATGCAATCATCTCTTCCGATATTTCTTGGGCATTAAGTTCATCAAAATCAAAAGGATCGACGATCTTCTGTAGCCATGCATTTGGTGATTTAACTAGTTTCATCTTCATTATCTATTATCTTCTTTATACTTTGAACGTACTGTAGTACTCCGTCGTTTGTTATTTTTGGTATCAGAGGATTTACTAATATATATGCGTTACCTCTAACACCGTTCCGTCTGTCTGGCAAGCCCTGTTGTGCAATATTGAATCTAGCGCCTGTTTGTGTGCCTGCTGGTATTTTTAGATCTAATCTTTTACCATCTAGCGTTTCTACTATTACTCTAGTACCTACTATTAGGTCAAGTGCATTAATACTATACTCTCTGTAGACATTTAATCCGTCTCTCTGCCAGTGTTCATGATTTAAGAATTGTATCTTAACGTGCAAGTCACCTCTTGTATAGGGAAGTGCATCATCACCTAACCCTTGGTATCGTATTACATCACTATCTCTAATACCTGGCGGAATCTGTATATCAACTGTTTCTTTTTTACCAGATCTTAGTTTGTAACTTGCAAGTAAATTTTTACCAGTAATTACATCTTCTAAACTAAGTTTAGCGGATATAGTTATATCTTTGTTTCTTCTAGGTGGTTGTCTAAAAGGATCAGCGCCATTGCGAAACATCTGTCCAAAAATATCTTGCATATCAGGGTTCATGTCATTGAAATTAAACCCTCCTTGATATCTTTGTTGATTAAATGGATTTGGATTATCGTAGTCTTGACGCTTTTGGGGATCGCTTAATACTTCATATGCTTCTTTAATTTTGATAAATTCTTGGTGATCGCCACCCTTGTCAGGATGATGTTTGGCCGCAAGTTTTCTAAAAGCGGTTTTTATCTCTTTGTCAGAGGCTTGTTTGTTCAACCCAAGTACAGTATAGTGATCCATACTAATACTTATTTAATGAAGTATTACTTTTTGCTAGTTCCGGTGTATAGTCCAAACCATGCTGCACCAGCACCTACAACAATACTAACTAAACCTGATTGTTCCATAGTAGGATCTTCGATGCCCATGTACCATATCACAACTTTATACAGCAAGTAGATATAAGTTGTTATAAAGATACGTGGAAAAATTCTCCAACTGTCTACAGCTTTAGCCATATCAATCCAGCTTTGGTATCTATTTTTGGAACTATCTACAGTACTTGTATCTACTTCAAGTTCAATATTGACTTTTTTGGTTTGTGTTTCACTCATTTTGTGTTACCCTCAATTTCTTTTAGACGAGATTCTAACTCATCTATCTTGCGGGCAATGTTAGGGTTGACCTTACGCCATGCGTCAGGATCTTGGTTGAACCATGTCCATCCATATCTATCTCTAATTGAGTCTAGCAACCAATCCCATTTACCAAATAACCATAGTGCTATACGAGTGTCTCTCATATATGCTATGAATAATGCACTAAAAATACTTCCTGCGATTGCTGTATATATCCACAAGCGATCGCCTGCCATTCTTTCAATCATTTCCCACATAATTATGCCCTCTAGTTTTAAACTACTAGTATTTAGCTAAAGATGTGTATAAGTCCTATCGCAGCAGCCATAAATCCTAGCACTGTTATCTGTATAATTGAAGGTACAACAGCGAAAAGGACTAATGGATCAAAGTCCATTTTCATCCAATAGTCCGTTTCGTGCCATTCCTTTATTTCTTCAGGAGTAGCTTTTTCGTATTGCATATTAATAGTGATTGGTTGCAGCTGCTATAATTAGTAATGGTAATGCCAAGGGAAACAGCATAAAAAACAATCCTTGTACTACTTCGCACCATTTGCAAACTGTTTCGTTTTCTTTAAGTTTTAAAATCATCTGTGTCATGTGTATTTTTCCGTCTAAATGTGTGTGTTTACTCCCGTCAGAGCTAGTAGGAATACACTCACCAGTAAGGTGATTTCGAGTGAATCTCGTAGCGTACTCATGTTCTTTTTCTTAGGTTTCATCGATAAAATATTATACTAACTTATAAACCTTTATAAGTCAACCATATTTATCATTAAGACAAAAAAACGTGTTACTTTAGGTTACGTTTCTTTTTTGTGGCTCCATTGCTCGGTAAACATGCAATGTCTGATATTACCTGAAGGTGTTTCATATAAAAATTGCATAGACAGTAATTGAATTACTTTACCTTCATTTATCCTATCAAATGCAGGCTCTTTATGTTCTATATAATCTCCTAGTTGAGGTGATTTTTTTCTAGACACCTATTCCTCTGCGAATTAGCTCACGTCTAACTTTTTGTGCTATTTTAGGTTGGGCACTACTCTTTTCTAAGTATTCTTTTAATTCATTCACCGGAGTTGACTTTATATAAAAGTGTTGTGTTATATTTTTGCCAGAGGATTTATCTCTAACTGTTTGTGATGGTTTAAATTTTTCTGGCATTATTCAGGTCCTCCGTTGTGTTTACGTTTTGTTTTTTTCTCGTCCCAATCTTTAAGTGCTTTCTTAATAGAATCTTCTGCTAGTACTGAACAGTGTAATTTTATAGGGGGTAGTTCTAATGCTTCAGCAATGTCCTTATCTTTGATTTCCATTGCCTGTGTCATTGTAAGACCCTTTAGCATTTCAACAAACATTGTTGAACTTGCAATAGCACTACCGCAACCATATGTTTTAAATTTGACATCTTCAATAACATCTGTATCAGGATTAACTTTAAGGTCAAGTTTCATAACATCGCCACATGCTGGCGCTCCAGTCATACCTGTTGCTACATTAGGATCTTTGGGATCAAAGCGACCCACACCGTGAGCTGCTGGGTTATTAAGAACGTTTTCGAAACGTTCTACTACTTTATTTGAATATGCCATAATTTATTATTGTTATTTTTGTATTATAACAAAAAGATTATTGCTTGTCAACCTCTTGGTCTTGCTCGCCCTCGTAATACTCTTTGTAAGCATCAATAATCTTATTTTGTTTTATCATATATGCACGTATTTGTGCATAGTTCATTCTGAAGTTTTCGTAATCTTCATCTGATAGTCCTATTATTACAGGATCTATATTTTTCTTTTCTAGGTCTGCAAATACTTCTTCTGCATTTTCGCGATTTATTATGATCCAGCGAACTTGTTCAAGTTGTGCTGGTTCAGGCAAAGGCAGATTAAGAGGTCTACGCTCTACTTCTGTCTTGAAAACTTCTAATGGCTGAATAGTACTACAACTAGTAAGGAATGTAGTTAGGATTAGCAAGCTCAGGACAAACAGTATTGATCTGTGACTTCTTTGTAGCATTTAACTCCTCTTCAGTTAACGGTGAACCACCTATAATTTCAAAACAGCGTCTTTCGTTAACTTCATCTTTATTTAAAATTCTTTCTATTGACTTTGGTCTTGTTATAGACAAATTACCAATGTCTCTTCTTTCGCCGGAAGCATTTAGTTTATTAAATTTTTCATTTAAATTTCTATTTGCTGTTTCCAACATTCTGTTTGTGTCTTCAAGGTCATTACGTATTTCTGTAATGGCCTCAAAGTCTGCGGCCTGTTGTTCAATAACAGCCTTTTGTTCATCAACAGCATCATTTAATTTTAGTATATTTTCTTTTGCTGTAGCTAAGTCGGCTTGTAAAGTTTTTACGTACCAAAAGCCTCCACCGGCGCCAGCTAGTACTACTAAAAATAATGCTATTCGAATACTACTAAACATTCACATGCTTTCCTACAACATTTATTAGATCTTCAACAGTTCCAATATCAAAACATTCTTCTTCTGGAATATTAATATCTAATTTTTCACTTACTTTTACAGTGACTTCAACTATATCTATCTCATCTCCGTCTAAATGGTCTAAAAAGTGAGTTGCGGGAGTGAATGTTTTATCAGCACCAAAATGATCTTTTAATGCTTCCATTATTACATCTACATACATAATTTTATCCTAATAGTTCTCCGAGTGTTGCAGGACCAGCAATACCATCTACTACTAGACCTTTGCCTTTTTGCCACTCTTTTAAAGCACGTTCAGTACCTGGACCAAATATACCGTCTGCACCAATTCCTAATGCTTCTTGCATCATTTTAACACCTTCGCCTTTGCACCCTTTGCGTAGTACACCGATGTCATCTACATCAAAGTCATCATCACCAAGATCAATTTCTAATGATACTGGGCTACCTAATATTTGCATTGCTTTTGAATAACGTGTTTGACGATCAGCTAGTCCAATGTTTCCACCGTTAATCTTTTTAGTCATTTTAACAACGTCATCTGTGTCAGCGATAGTGTTTAGTTTGTTTGCGTCCCAAAACCAGCATGCTGATTCAACGGCGCCTTTTTCAGTTGCAACATATACAGCTGCTTCTTCTGCTGTCATGTCAACTGTTTTACCAAAACGGGTATAATTTTCTCGTCCGGTTAGTTGCTTTAGTCCACGTCCGCGGAATAACCAACCATCACCTTCATTTACATTGCCCATTTTATACTTGCGGAACTCGTCCATATATACATAGTTTGCAATCTTTTCTGGATTACGTGCATACTCGTCTGCATTACGTCTTGTGTGGCCTGCTGGGTGAACACCTGTTCCAAAATATCTCCCAAATACAGCATTTAATGCTTTTGCACTGTAATTTAAATTCTCTTGTAAACTACGAAAGTTGTTTGACTCATGAGCACACTGACTTAAAAAGTGTGCAACTCGTCTTTTTGTGTTAATTTCGTATTTTGGCATGATTGCAACTAAGGCATCGTACCAAGCGTCTACATCTTTATTGCCTGGAATAATTTTACCAAGCTGCTCTTTAGTGAATTCAAAATCCATGTTTCATCCTATGTTTTGCTACTTCTGTAGTCTCTCTACAACAAGTGTAGATCCTTCATTATCTAGTGAAAACTTATTACCGAATTTAGTTATGTTGTAATCACCTAGATATTTACTTAAAAAAATGACTTCTGCAAAGTCATTGGTATTTATAGTTTCGGTAATATTCTTTATAGTTTGAACTGTGTCTCCAAAGTCTATAATCTTAAATTGTAATGGATCTGCATATATTTTCTTCAGTGTAAGTACATTACCTGTCATATATGACTCTTCTAAATAGCTTTTGTTAAAAAAGTTTTTGTAATTGTTAAGTGTGTTCTCTGATACAAGTATATCGTATGTATTGTTGTCTAAAGGTATTTCTTCAGATATAGCGTCTGTTGTCAAATCTTTAGATTTAAAATCTTTATAGTATCTATATTTTAAACCTTCACAGTCAGACAGCTTGCATACACCGTCTGCAATCTCCATAATTTGGTCTGGAATATGTCTGTTACGTTCTAGTTCTACAAATACTTTGTATGTGCCATCACTTTGTTCACCTGCTGTAGCATCTGCGTCTAGAATAAAGTCATAACCTTTTTCTAAAAAATTTTCTAGATCTTTAGCGGCTTCTTTTTCTTTTACGCTAAATGCAAGTGTAACAATGTCTCTATCGTCACCCATTTTACTTTTAAATGAGTCAATTTCAAAAATGTCATACACCATGTTTTTTAAATCTCCAGCAAGTAACCCCATTATACTAACTCTCCTGTTGGTTCTGTGGATGCTTCTACGTCAGCTGGCTGTGGTTCTTGTTGTGCCTGTGTAGTTTGGTCATTGGCCGGTGAAAGAACTGTTTCTTTATACCCACCGTAAATATCTTGTAATAGGCTTTTTGGCATTTGTATGTTCACTACCCAAACAGGCTTTCGATCTAATTTGCCTTTTTTAGTGCCAGAACGCATATCACTAGGTTTTTTAATTTTGCGTGGTACAATCATGTCATCTTTTTTGTAGGATACTTTACAGTCGTAGTCAACTAGACGTTTGCCGCCCATTGGGTCTGGCATATTGTCTCTATCCCATACAAAGGAACATTCGATCCAATGTCGTTTAATATTAGGGCCCGAAAGCAATTCACCATCTTGCCAGTTTGCATATACATATAGATCAAGTTCGTCTATTACTCGTTCAAAGTCCTTAAGAATTTGAAAGGCATTATCGCTGTTGTATATGTTTTCAACATTTTTTATTATATCTAAAGTATCTTGCATTTGTACTCTCCGCTATACTTATTTATCGTAATTGAAATCATAACTGACAGTTTTTCTCTTTGCACCAAATGGTAAATACTTTTGTAGGCATAAACTTACACTACAATTCCATAGGAGGAAACTTAATGGGAGCTAAAAGGAAACAGCGTAACAACGCAAATCCAAACTTTCAAAATGTCGTAGACATTAATATTCACAAAAAACCACAAAAACAAGTTCAAATACTACCAAGAAATAGAAATCAAGAAGCATACGTGTTAAAACTACTAGACTCGACAAAAGACATAGTCTTTGGAGTAGGTCCAGCAGGAACAGGCAAAACTCTTTTGGCTGTGCAGGTTGCAGTAAAACTATTTAAAGAAGGTGTAATTGATCGTATAATCGTAACAAGACCTGCTGTATCAGCAGACGAAGATTTAGGATTCTTACCAGGAACGCTAGAACAAAAAATGGCGCCTTGGACAAGACCTATTTTTGATGTGTTACGCGAGTACTTTAGTGCTAAAGAAATAGAGGGTATGATTGAAGAACAAATCATAGAAATTGCACCTTTAGCATTTATGAGAGGTCGAACATTTAAAAGGAGTTTTATATTAGCTGACGAAATGCAAAACACAACACACAACCAAATGAAAATGTTACTTACAAGACTAGGCGAAGGCTCTATGATGGCCGTCACAGGCGATTTAGCACAAGCAGATAGGCTAAAGGATAACGGTTTATTGAACTTTCTTAAACTGTTAGAATCAAGTAACGTATCTTATTTGGACATAGTCCAGTTTGAACAAGGAGATATTGAAAGACACAAGGCTGTTAAGGAAGTACTCTCTATATATGGAGACGAATAGCAAAGTTTAGGGGACTTAGGTCCCCTTTATTTG
>MDTB01067225.1_pt1 | contig 18061 bp, 16 predicted proteins | sample 811161 | NCBI WGS metagenome assembly MDTB01 (sample SAMN05326650, study PRJNA326480) | marine metagenome | isolation source: seawater | place: Mediterranean Sea | collected 2009
AACGAAATTGTTGCAACCATTAAAGCAGCAACTAATAATGTTAACTTTTTCATAATAAATTTAATTTTTTGTTAAACTGCTCGCAAGTAAGCTATATTTACTCCTTTTTAAAAAGAAAAAAAACAATATTTTTAAACAAATAGATGTTTAAAATTTACTTTTTATCTCTTAGGAATGGCACAAATTTAAAGTCATTATACTCAGATAAAATTTCATAAGAATCATCACCTGTTTTAAGAATTACTGTCATTTTTTGAACTTTTACCCCCACTGGTATAACCAATATACCCCCAACCTTTAATTGTTCTTTTAATGAAAAAGGAACCTTAGAAGCCCCAGCTGTTACAATAATTTTATCAAAAGGCGCATAATTCGGAAGGCCTAAATACCCGTCTCCATAAAATAAATTTGCATTACAATTCAAATCTGACAAATTTCGCTTTGCCTTCAAAAACAAATCTTTAAATCTTTCAATTGAATAAACTTTACATCCTATTTTACAAAGAATTGCCGTTTGATAACCTGAACCTGTACCTATCTCTAAAATTTTATCATTAGTTTTCGGCGACAAAAGCTCTGATTGAAAGGCAACAGTGTACGGGTTAGAAATTGTTTGGTCAGAACCTATTGGAAAAGCATTATCTTTGTAAGCAAAATCTATAAATGCAGAATCTAAGAAAAAATGCCTAGGCACTTTATTCATAGCATTTAAAACAGACTCATCTCTAATATCTCTTTTCATTAACCTCTCAACCATCTGAGATCGAAGACCTTTGTCTCTGAAAGTATCTATTTTTTTCAAAATTCAAGAATTAAAATTAAAATGATTTGACAAATAAATTTATTTTTGAATGAAATATATAAAAAATGTTAAAAATTGGCATTGTAGGAACAGGATACTTTGGGGAAATTCATATAAAAGTGTTATTAAAACTTAAAAAGTTATTTAAGATTGTGGGTTTTTTTGACATTAATAAAAAAAGATCTGAAGAAATCTCTAATAAATATCAAATTCCATTTTTAGATTTAAATAATTTAATTCAAAAGTCTGAGTTAATTAACATCACCTCAAAGACTGACACTCATTTTGAACTAATAAAATTAGCGCTAAAAGAAAAAAAACATTTATTTGTTGAAAAACCTATTTGTGAAACATTGAGTGAAATCAAATATATCAAAGAATTAAAAAAATCATTAGATGTTAAAATTCAAGTAGGTTTTATTGAAAGGTTTAACCCCGCTTTTTTAAGCCTATCATCTATCAAATTTAGCGCAAAACACATAAAAGCAATAAGAAAAACATCGCTATTAAATAGAAATAAAAAAAACTCTATTGTAAAAGATTTAATGATTCATGATATTGATATAATAAATACTATTATAAATAGTTATCCTAAAAAAATAACTGTGTTAAAAAAACAAAAAAACTACATTAACTGTAAAATAATTTTTAAAAATGGAAGTATTGCTGAGCTAATTGCTGAAAGAACAAATGCAAAAAATAAAAAATTAGAAAGAAAAATGACAATTCAAACTAATGATAATCGAGAAATAGTATTGGATTTTGTTAAACAAAAAACTAGTATTAATACAAATGGTGATATTTTATTTTTAAAATCAAACCAAATAAATCAACTAGAGGAAGAATTAAAATATTTACACCAATGCATATTAAATAAAAAAGAAAACACTATTTCATTAAGTGAAGCTGAAAAATGTAGTATTATTATGAATAAAATTGAGAGCACATAATGAGAAATTTATTTTTAGTAAGTTTGTTTTTTATTTTTTCATGTAAAAAAGAGTCTCATCAAGCATCTTTTTTATCAATTCAAAATTTTTCTTTTGAAAATATTGAGGGTTATGAAAACGAATCTACAAATATAACCGACGCTTGGGTTACAGTTAATGGAAACTTCATAGGAGCATTTGAAACCCCATCAGATATACCAATTTTGGATCTGGAAGAAAAAGATAATATTGTTAGAATTTCGCCTGGAATAAAAGAAAATGGAATTTCAGGAAGCAGAATGATTTATCCATTTTACAATAGTTATGAGTTCATTTCTAAAACAACAAACCCAGAAGAAAATCAAGTTATAAACCCAGTAACAAGTTACAAAGAAGCTGAATTTAAATTTTTAACACAAGGCGAATTTGAGTTAGGGAACATGTTTCAAGAAACAGAAAATAGTGATACTATTCCATTTACTCAAAGCACCGAAGTTTTTCTAGGAGAAAAGTCATGTGCAATTTGTGTTGATGAAACAAATAACTCATTCCAAATTATCACAATTGATAACTTTTCCTTTAATGGACTCCCTGAATATGTTTTTCTCGAAATGAATTTTAAAACATCCGTCAACTTTAAAATAGGAATAGTGAAAAATGGGAATTTGCAAGATAAAACTGAACACATGAAAATATATAGATCTGATGATTGGAAAAAAATATATATAAACTTAAGTCAATTAATTATACCTAACATTCCCAATTCAACATTTCAAATTTATATGGAAAGCGATATGACAGAAAATAACTCAGGGGGGTGCGTATACCTTGATAACATAAAAGTTGTTTTTTAATGAAATCCAAATCTGAAACATTCAAATTTATACTTTTTGATACTTTAACTGCACTTGGTAGTTGGGTTTTATTTTTCATGTATAGAAAAAATCTAGAAGAACAAGTTTTTAAAATCCAAGATACTTCTTTAATTAAAGGAAGTATTGCAATTTGTATATTTTGGATATTTCTTTATATCTTTTTTGGAAAATATCAAAATGTATATAAAACCTCTAGAATACAAGAGTTTTATAAAACTATTTCTCAAAGTATAGTTGGCTGCATAATAATATTTTTTTTTCTAATTATTGACGATATTGAATACCATAAAAATTATAAATACTATTATAGATCTATCTTATTTTTATTCACAACTCATTTCTGCTTAACTTTTTTTTTCAGATATATTTTAACAAACAATATTGTAAAAAAAATAAAAAAAGGTAAAATCGGATTTAAGACCATAATAATTGGATCTTCTGAAAAAGCTATTAATATTTTCAATGAAATAACAAATGCACCCAAGTCTACTGGAAATGAAATTATAGGAATAGTTAAAAATTCCGTTAACAGCAATAATCTTTTATCTAATAAATTGAAAACTTTAGGCACTTTGTCAGATTTAACAAAAATACTCAAAAATTATGAAGTTGATGAAGCAATATTAGCATTAGAAAACACAGAATTAAAGTCAACGGAGACTATACTATATGAACTAAACTTTCATAATGTAATAGCAAAAATAATTCCAAACAAAAGCGACTTACTTTCCGGAAATGTAAAAATGTCATCTATACATGGTATACCTTTTACTGAAATTTTACCTTGTTCAATGAATACTTCTGAATCATTTATAAAAAGGTTATTAGATGTAGTTATATCATTAATAATTTTAACTCTTTTAATTCCATTTTTTATAATAAATGCCATTCTAATAAAAGTATCTTCCAAAGGACCCATTTTTTATTATCAAAAAAGAGCAGGAATAAATAGAAAATTATTCGAAATAATAAAATTCCGATCTATGTATATTGATGCGGAATCGGACGGGAATCCAAAATTAACTCAAGAAAATGACAAAAGAATTACTAAATGGGGTAAAATCATGAGAAAATATCGAATTGATGAACTTCCTCAATTTTACAATGTACTTATTGGTGAAATGTCAATAGTAGGACCTCGACCAGAAAGAGAATATTTTATAAAAAAAATCATTGCTAAAGCTCCTCATTATAAATTAATATTTAAAATAAGACCTGGGATTACTTCATGGGGAATGGTGAAATATGGATATGCAGATAACGTAGAAAAAATGATTGAAAGATTAAAATATGATATAATATATATAGAAAATCTCTCTATATTTAGCGATATAAAAGTTCTTGCATATACTTTAATTATTGTATTACAAGGAAGAGGAAAATAAAATTATGAAAAAAATATCTGTTATAGGCTCAGGAACAATGGGCAATGGAATAGCACACTGCTTCGCTCAACAAGGCTTTGAAGTATACCTAATTGACATCTCTAAAGAGAATTTAGATAATGCTAAAATAAAAATTTCTAAAAACCTTGATAGAATGATAAAAAAAGAGAAAATATCTCATGAAGATAAAGAGAGTATTATTTCTAAAATTCATTTTTATAATGACATGGGAAGTGACGTGAAAAATAGCGACTTAATAATTGAAGCAGCAACTGAATCAAAAAACATTAAACTAAAAATATTTAAAGAACTAGATAGTTTATGTAAGAACGAAACCATATTAGCAAGTAACACATCTTCTATTTCTATTTCTGAAATAGCTCAAGCTACTAACAGGCCTGATAAAGTAATCGGCATGCATTTCATGAACCCTGTACCTATAATGAAATTAGTTGAAGTTATCAAAGGAAAAAAAACTTCAAATGAAACATTTGACACAATAATGAATCTCTCCAAACAACTTAATAAAGTTCCTGTGTTTGTAAATGACGCACCTGGATTTGTTGCTAATAGAATTTTAATGCCCATGATTAATGAAGCCATTTTAACACTAGAACAAAAGGTTTCCGGAGTACATGAAATTGATACTGTAATGATTTTGGGGATGTCTCATCCTATGGGACCTTTATTTTTAGCTGATTTTATTGGACTTGATATATGTCTGTCTATTTTAAATGTGATGCATGAAGGCTTTAATGATGAAAAATACAAACCTTGCAAACTATTAACAGAGATGGTGAAAAATAAAGAATTAGGTGTAAAATCTGGCAAAGGATTTTATGACTACTCTGAAGGACTGAAAAATAAAAAAACTTCATCTAGATTTAGATAAATATTCACTCAATGTAATCTCTTATTATTTTTTCTATTATAAAATCTTCTTTATTTTTTTTTGGATTAAAATTTGACTTTATATCACCATCATATAATTTTGCTAAATTCTGCCACCAAAAAGCACTCCAAGCACCATTGTATTTTTTAATGATACCATAAACAGAAAAACCAAATTCTCTAAAAACTAATTTTGACAAAATAACACCCTCTTTTCTGGTCAGAGATTTAACATCATTCATAAATCTTTCCATTAATTTTTTCTTATAGCCTTTTATTACTTTTTTTTGCAATCTCTTTTTTGAAAATGTTAATAACGTATCATCTATTTCTGAAATTATATTTTTTAATGTATCAACATAATGATAGACTTTAATAACTTTATTCTTATAAAAAAAATATTGTTTTGAATCATACGACATTTTAGAAATTAATTCAATTTCATCCAAAACAATATTTTCTTCAGGGACTTGAGAGTACAAAACTGTAAAATTGAAAAAAAATAGCAATACAGTATTTATTAAAAAAAGCTTATTATATTGAAAAAAATAGTTAAACATGTTAGATAAAATACTAAATAAAAGTAAGTTAATTTCCTTAGAAGAAGAAAGTCACACATATTCTCTTTCTAATTCTAATATTGAATTTAAAAGCGTTACAGAGTTTATTCATACATTTTTTAAACCATTTGACGAACAAAATATTGCAAAAAAACTTACTCAAACACACTTTAAATATAAAGGAATGAGTGTAGAAGAATTAATAAATAGCTGGAATAAAAGAAGAGACCGTGGCACAATTGTTCACAAACAAATTGAAGATTTTATTAACTCAAATTGCGAGATAAATGATAATGAATTTAATAAGTTAGATTTAAAAGCAACCCAAGGTATTAACTTTATTAAAAATAAATGTTTAAAAGAAACTAACATTTTAGCTTCTGAGGTAATTATATACTCAGAAGAACTAAAGCTTGCTGGCACTATTGATTTAATAATTTTTAATAAAGAAAAAAACCATGTGTCAATAATTGACTGGAAAACAAACAAAAAGATAAGTAAGAAGTCTTTTAATAGATCCCGAAAAGGAATTAAGTTTCCTTTAAAAAGTATGGATGATTGTAATTTCAATCATTATAATTTACAATTATCAATGTATCAATATATTTTAGAATCTTATTATAATGTAAAAGTTAATGGATTATTTCTTGTTCATTTAAATGAACAAGAGTTTAATTATAAAAATTACATATGCAATTACAAAAAAGAAACAATTAAAAAAATGCTATCAGAAATTTAATCTCCATTTTTTTATATTAGCAATAAATACCTAAGCAATAAACACCTAACATAATGAAGAAAAACCTCAAATTCATTGAAAGATTAACTCAAGAACTTGATTTGCTAGAAAAATTAATTGACACTGAACAATTAGAGGATTACGGACGAATTGGAGCGGAGCAAGAATTCTGTGTGTTAGATAATAACTTCAGAGCCAACCCTATTAATAGAAAAATATTAAAAGAAATTCAAAATGAAGGTTTTGTCACTGAGATTGCCAAATTTAATATGGAACTAAATGTAGAGCCTTTAGATATTAATAAATCTTGTTTAAGGAATCTTGAAAAGACTCTACTTAAAAAAATGCAATTAGTTAATAATTGTGCTGAAAAACATGATGCTAAAGTTATATTAACAGGAATATTACCAACAGTAAGAAAGCATGATTTGCGTTTTGAAAACATTACACCAAACCCAAGGTATTTTGAATTATGTGAGTCAATAAATAAAATAAGAGGCAAGAATTATAAATTAAGAATACGAGGAGTTGATGAATTAGTTTTTGAACACGATTCGCCACTTGTAGAAGGTTGCAATACAGGTTATCAATTTCATTTACAAATTGGCCCTAAAGATTTTTCAAGAATGTACAACATTTCACAACTTATCTCCGGACCTGTTTTGGCAGTAAGTACAAACTCCCCTATTTTATTTGGAAAAAGACTGTGGCATGAAACAAGAATAGCCGTCTTTCAACAATCTACTGACACAAGAGTAATTGGAAGTTATCATCCGGGAACTTTACCAAGAGTTACATTTGGAAATAGATGGGTAGATAAATCTATAATTGAAATTTTTAAAGAAGACATAATTAGATATAAAATTCTTTTAAAATCATTAACAAAAATCAAAAAACTAAATTCAAAACAACCTAAACTAGATGCTTTATCTTTACATAATTCAACTGTTTATAGATGGAATAGACCATGTTATGGTATTTATAAAGGAAAACCTAGCTTAAGAATTGAGTCAAGAATGTTTCCGGCAGGACCTACTATAATTGATGAAGTAGCAAATTCCGCATTTTGGTTAGGTCTAATGATTTTTTACAAAGAAAGTGAAATATCAAATATTTCTGAAATTATGGAGTTTGACGACGCACAAACTAATTTTTACTCAGCAGCGCAACAAGGTATAGATGCTACCTTCAAATGGTATAATGGAAAAAGAATAGATGCTAGGAAATTAATTCTAAATGACTTGATTCCAAAGGCAGCTATTGGACTTTCCAGCATAAATATAAACCCGAAAGATATTGACAGATATTTAAACATAATTAAAGAAAGAGCATTAAAAAGACAAACCGGGTCAAGATGGATGATTGATTCTTTTGATTTATTATCTAAAAAAATATCAAACCAAAATGCTCTCAGCTCAATCACTTCAGAAATAATAGAAAATCAAAAAAACAATATCCCTGTACATAAATGGGAATTGGCAAAAAACAGCATATTAATAAATAACCCATCCAATTTACTAGTGGAAGAATGTATGGATAGATATATATATTCTATTCTAGAAGACGAACCCTTCTCTTTAGCATTAAAAATTAATGAGTGGAAAAAACACAATTATATTATTGTTGTTAATATTAATGGGAAAATAACCGGTGAACTAACTCAAAAAATTCTTGAAAAGAAAAATAATATTAAAAGAAAAAATGAAATCCTTGTTAAGGATTTAATGATAAAAAATCCAATAACCATAAGGCCAAATGAAAAAATATCTACTGCATTAAAATTGATGAAAAAAAATGAAACACATATGCTTCCTGTTGTTGAGAATGACTTATTTATTGGAATGCTACAAAAAAAATTATTACTTCAATATGAATTTGATTCCCCTAAATTGATATCTAAGCAAAAAATTTTAAAAAATGAAGATCGTATAATTGGAAATTATCATAGTGGTGAAAAAGGGAAAACTATAATATTTATGTGTGGAATTCACGGTAATGAATTATCTGGAAAAAAAGCGCTTAAAAAAGTATTTAATTATTTAGAAAAAAAATCTATTGAAATATCTGGTAATATTATAGCAATTCAAGGAAATCTAAAAGCTATAGAAAAAAAAGAAAGATTCATAGACATAGATTTAAACAGGATTTGGAAACAAAAAATTGTAAACCAAATTAAAAAGGAAAAAATAAGTACTAAACAGGAACACAAAGAATTAAAAAAAATACACGAAATACTTGATGTAATTATTAATGATAAAAAAAAGAAAAATATAATTATTATAGATCTTCATAACACCTCATCTACAAATGGTTTATTTACTATCATAAACAATGAAAATGAACACAACATTGCCTCTGCAATAAAAATACCCATCATAACTAAATTATTCAGTAAAGTAAAAGGTTCTTTTTCTGAATATTATAACTCAAAAGGAATAACATCCATTGTTTTTGAAGGAGGGACAATTGGGGATCCTGCATCAGTTCATAATCATGAAATGGGAATTTTTAGAATATTAAAAAAATGCAAAATAATTAAAAATGAAGACGTTCCTAATTCAATTGCAGAAAAAATAAATATTGCAAAAAAATGTAAAACATATAAAGTAAAATATATTCATCAAATTACTAAGTCTGATAATTTCATTATGAAACCTAACGTAATTAATTTTCAAAAAATAAAAAAAGGAGACTTATTAGCTTATGATAAAAATGGTGAAATATTATCCAAATATGATGGAAGAATATTAATGCCACTATATCAAGAGCAAGGAAATGAAGGGTTTTATATAGTTCAAAATGAAAAATAAATTAAAATTTTTACTTATTCAAGCTAGGAAGTTAAATGATCCTATGATAAAAAATGAATTAGATTGCTTTAAAAGAATCCTAAATTTAGAATCTGAAAACATTACAAATATTGATGTGACAAGAAAAATTATAACTCCTCAAATTATAAAAAAATTTGACGTTGTTTTAGTGGGAGGAAGTGGTGACTACTCTATTGCAAAAGGAGGAAGTTTTATGAAACAAACATTAGACCTCATGAGACTATTGCATGAAATTTCAAAGCCAACTTTTGCATCATGCTGGGGCTTTCAAGCTATGGCTAAAGCTATGGGTAGCAATGTAATTAATGACTTAAAATTAGCAGAACTAGGAACTATTAAATTAACTCTTACAAAAGAAGGAAAAAAAGATCCTGTATTCCAATGCCTTTCAGACTCTTTTTTCTGTCAAATGGGACATGAAGATATTGTTATTACACAACCTAAAAACTCTATTATTTTAGCATACTCAGAAAAAATCAAAATAGAGGCATTTTGTTTTAAAGAAAAACCAATTTATTGCACGCAATTTCACCCTGAATTAAGATTAAAAGATTTAAAAAACAGAATGCAAGCATATCCTCATTATATAAATAAAATACTAGGAATAACCATGAAAGAATTTATAGAAAAAAAATGTTTTGAAGCAAAAGAGTCAGAAAATTTATTAAATCAATTTATTAAGACTTATTTCTAAATAATATGTCTGACAAATCAATTAATCTATTAGAATAACCATATTCATTATCATACCAACCAACTACCTTAATCATATTGTCTAAACAAAAAGTTAATTTAGAATCGAATACACAAGAAAAAGGTGAAGATAAAATATCAACAGAAACAATTGGGTCTTCAGTATAAGATAAAATTCCTGAAAAAAAACCATTTGAGGCTTTCTTAAAAAGGCTATTCACCTCTAATACAGTTGCTTTTTTCCTTACTATACAAGTGATGTCTGTTAACGAACCATTAGAAACAGGAACTCTAATTCCGCAACCTCCTATTTTTATTTTAGGAAAAATACTTGATAATGCTTTGGCAGCACCTGTTGTAGTCGGGATAATAGAGTTAGGTGCAGAGCGAGCTCTTCTCAAGTCATGATGATTAGAATCATGTAAATTTTGATCTGTTGTATATGAATGAATAGTTGTAACATATGCCTTTTCTATTTCAAAAGAATCATTTAAAATTTTTATCATTGGAGCTGCACAATTAGTTGTACACGATGCATTTGAAATAATTTGATCTGAGTTATTTATAACATTATTATTAACGCCTAAAACAACTGTCTTTATTGAATTTTCCTTTGAAGGGGCAGTTATGATGACTTTTTTAGCACCAGACTTAATATGGTTAAAAGCTGATTTCTTCGTCAAATACTTACCTGTCGCTTCAATTACTAAATCAACTAATAAATTTCCCCAAGGTAATTTATCATTTTGAGAATAATTTAAAACTGGTATTTTTTCATTTTTAACAAATAAATTTTTTTTATCACACGAAACTTTAAAAGGAAAAATACCATGGATTGAATCATATTTTAATAAATGACTTAATATTTTAACATCACTTAAATCATTAATTGCAACTATTTTATAATTTGGGTTATCTATAATAGATCTGAAAAAAGTTCTACCTATTCTACCAAAACCGTTAATAGCAACTCTAATCATAGTACTAAAATAAATGTTTTTCTGCGTGATATGAGGATCTAACTAATGGTCCACTTTCAACATATTTAAATCCCATTTCAATACCCTTCTCTTTGAAAAATAAAAACTTTTCTGGGGAAACAAATTTTTCAACTGGAAGGTGTTTTTTAGTGGGTTGTAAATATTGCCCAAGTGTTAAAATATCTACACCAACATTAATTAAGTCATTCATTGATTTTAAAACTTCAGAATCATTTTCTCCTAAACCAAGCATAATTCCTGACTTAGTTCTTCTTAAACCAGATTTCTTTAAATACTCTAAAACCGATAAACTTCTAGAATAACTAGCTTGAACTCTAACACTTCTAGTCAATCTTTCAACTGTTTCCATATTATGAGAAACCACTTCAGGGTGAACAGAAATAATTCTATTTAAGTTCAACTTATTACCTTTAAAGTCTGGTATTAAAGTTTCTATCGTAGTTTCTGGAGATAATCTTCTAATTGCCTCAATTGTTTGAACCCATAGAATAGAACCACCATCCTCTAAATCATCTCTATCAACTGATGTTAAAACACAATGCTTTATATTCATTAAAGAAACTGAATTAGCCACTTTTTCTGATTCAGACCAATCTACCTTTTTAGGCCTTCCAGTTGAAACCGAACAAAAGCCACAAGATCTTGTACAAATATTACCAAGAATCATAAATGTAGCCGTTCCAGCCCCCCAACACTCCCCCATATTAGGACAATGACCACTTTCACAAATAGTATGTAAATTATGTTTATCAACAATAGAACGCAATTTCGTAAACTTTTCACCGATAGGTAATTTCACTCTTAACCAACTTGGTTTCTTTTGAAAAGACTTAGTTGATTTTGGTTTTGAAATTTTTTTTTTCAAATCAACAACATGCCAATCACTTGAAGTATCCCCCTGGTTCATATTTTTAATTTGAATTAAAAACCATTTTTATAAATAAATAATAGTTTTTTTCGTTAAGAGTTTACGTTTTCTTTTTCAACATCATTTCCATCAGACAAACCTGGACAATTTGCAGTAATACAACAGGATTGAATAAAGAGAACAAAAAGTAAAGAAAAAAAGAAAAGAATTTTTTTCATTATAGTTAATTTTATAATTCAAATTTAATAATTTCTAACTAAAAATATTCTAAAAAAAGAATTAAAAAAAAAATAAACATGAATACTCGAAAATTATTTTACTTTTTCTTTTTTAATTCACTAGTATGTTTATCATTAAATATTAATAACCTAAATGACAGTGTACTTAAATATGAAAATTATAAATGGATAATAAATAATAAATCTGAATACTTGTCAGTTAATAAGAAAGAACTACACAAAAACGAAATTGATTCTATTTTATATAGAATTGCCACCAAACTAGAGAACTCCGGATATCCATTTGCTATTATTGAATTCCGTCATGATTCAATTAAAAACAATAATATATATGGTAAGGTTATAGTAGATAAAAGAAGGCTTGTAAAAATAGACAGTATAGCTATAAAAGGTTATGATAAATTTCCTAAATATCTAATAAATAGATTTTTAAACATAAAAATAAATGAAGAATATAAACAAGATAAAATTGATAAGATTTCAAAAAAAATATTAAACAACAACTTTACCCAAGAATATAAAAAAAATACCATTTTATTTAATAAAAAAACAACTATACTATTTCTTTATTTAGAAAAAAAATATAATAACTACATGGAAGGTTTTTTAGGATTAAATAACAATCAAGAAGAAAGCTCTATTTATGGAAAAATAAATATTAATTTATCAAACACCTTAAATAAATGGGAGTCAATAAATATAAAATGGAATAAAATAACAGAAAACTCACAAGAACTATCATTAAATTTTGAATTTCCTTTCATTTTTAATTCTATTTTTCTACTAAATTCAAAATTCAATATTTTACAATATAATAACTCATATGTAAACAAAGAATTTATATCAAGTCTAGAGTTAAATAAAAAAAATAATTTTTTAAAAATAGGTTATATACACAATAGATCAAATATTATAAATAATCAAAATAATTTAATAAAAGAATATAAAACCAATTTATTAATGTTTAATTGGTCAAATAAAAAAAATAGTCTTTTTAGAAAAAAAATTGACTACAGGATCTCAAAAGAATACAGAATAGGAGTTAATCAAACAACAAATGAAAAGAATATTCGACATCAAATAAATTTAAACTTGAAGTTAAAAATACCTTTTTTTGTTAATAGTTATTTTTATCTGAATTCAAATAATAAGTATTTAACAGGAAATAAAATATTAGAAAATGAAAAAATTGGAGTTGGTGGAATAAATCAAATAAGAGGCTACATAGAAAATAGCTTTTTTAGTAACTCATTTAGTATTATTAACTTAGAAAATAAATATTTTTTTAATAATAAATCTTATTTTTCCTTTTTTTATGATTTTGGTAAATTATATGACATAAACACTCAATTAGAATCATTTGGTTTAGGGATAGGAATAGATATGATAAATGATATATTTTTAATAAACTATGCAATACCTAAATACAATGAAAAAATAGAATTTAATAACTCAAAAATACATTTTAACTATATTTTAAAATTTTAAAACATGAACCAAGAAAAAAATAAATTGAGAATATTTGGTATTAGACCAGTAATAGAATTGTTAGAAAGTGAACGTGAAATTCAAAAAATTTACATTCAAAAAAATTTAAAGAGTGAGAATATTCAAGAGATAGAAAAAAAATCGAAAATAAAAAAAATTGAAATTAAGTACGCACCAATTCAAAAGTTAAATAGACTTACAAAAAAAAATCACCAAGGCGTTTTTGCTTTTTGCTCGCCAATATCTTTTATTCAATTTGAAAATTATTTACCAAGTATATATGAAAGCGGTGAAATGCCAGTTTTTTTTGCTTTGGATAGAGTGACAGATGTAAGAAACTTTGGATCTATTTGTAGAACAGCACAAGTTTTGGGTGCTCATGGAATTATTATCCCTCAAAAAAATTCAGCAGAAATTAATGAAATATCAATCAAAACATCCTCTGGTGCTTTAACTAAAATACCAATATGCCGATCTGAAAATTTTGAAAAAACATTAATTTTTGCAAAAAATAGTGGTTTGAAAATTTGCTCATTTTCTGAGCATGCTCAAAAAAGTATTTTTGAAACAAATTTTAAAGAACCGTCAATATTAGTTTTAGGTTCTGAAAAAGAAGGTATATCAAAAAAAATCATTAAAATAAGTGATGAATTATTAAAAATACCTACTAATAGTGATATGATTTCACTTAATGTGTCAGTATCCGCAGGCATAATACTCTCTGAACTACAAAGACAAAGGCATTAAATTAATTTCTTTTTAATAATATTTGTAGGCATAGAGACAGGTCTTTCAATAGGACTACCTAAAGCTCGATTCCATATTAATTGAGAAAGAATACCTAATGAGCGTGAAACCCCAAACAAAACTGTGAAAAAATCATACTCTTTCATTCCATATTTCAATAATAAAACACCTGAGTGAGCGTCAACATTTGGCCAAGGGTTTTTAACTTTTCCTGTAGCATTCAAAATAGGTGGAACAACTTCATATACTTTACTTACTAAATCAAATAAATCATAATCTTTTAAATATTTTAAAGCAAAGTTACGTTGCGCAACATATCTTGGGTCTGTTTTTCTTAAAACTGCATGACCAAAACCTGGAATGACTCTACCATCTGATAAAGTTTTTTCAACATATTTTGAGACTTGATCTTTAGTTGGGTTTTCTCCTTTGTAAAATTCTTTCATTTGTAGTAACCACTTAACAACTTCTTGATTTGCAAGTCCATGTAGTGGGCCAGCTAAACCGTTCATGCCTGCAGAAAAAGATAAATAAGCATCGCTTAAAGCTGAACTTACTAAATGAGAAGAATGCGCAGAAACATTACCACCTTCATGATCCGCGTGAATTGTTAAATATAGTCGCATCAATTCATGAAACTGTTCATCATCAAACCCTAGCATATGAGCAAAATTACCTGACCAATCTAAATTTAGATTAGGAGAAATATGTTTATTTTCCTTATATACTCTTCTATAAATATATGCTGCTATTATTGGAAGAGAAGCTATTAAATTCATAGCATCTTCATATGAAGATGACCAATAATCTTTTTTTCTTACCCCTTCATTATACGCCTTCATAAAACAACTATCACCTCTTAAGGCTAATATAGCTGCTGAAAATTGAGTCATCGGGTGAGCATTCTTTGGAAAAGAATCTAAAACAGCAAAAACATGATCTGGAACATTTGATCTTTTTTTCCAATCTTCACTAATTAATTCAACATCTTCAATAGTAGGCAAATCACCCATTAACATTAAATAAAAAATACCCTCTGGCATTGGCTGTTTCCCTCCTTTATAAGTAGGAAGTAAATGTAGTAATTCATCTAACGAATATCCTCTAAATTTAATCCCTTCCTCTGGATCTAGCTTTGATGTTTCGGTCACCATACTAATCATCCCTCGCATCCCAGAGTATATTTGACTAAGTTTTATTTCACCTATTACTTTATCTCCATGATTTAATATTAAATCTTTTATTTCATCCCTAGCAGGTTGAATTTTACTTTCAAATTTATTTTTTAAATTATTTTTCATTTTTTTTATTTACTGTATTTAAATTTTTTACCTGAAAAAAGAGCTTTTGAAGCTAATTTCTCTTCTATTCTTAATAATTGATTATATTTTGCAACCCTATCAGACCTTGAGCATGAACCTGTTTTTATTTGAGAACAAGAAAAAGCAACTGCTAAATCTGAAATAAAGGTATCTTCTGTCTCACCAGATCTATGACTCATAACAGTAGTAAAATTATTTTTTCTTGCCAAACTCATAGTATTAAAAGTTTCAGTTAAAGAGCCAATTTGATTTGGTTTGATTAAAATTGAATTTGATGCATATTCTTTAATTCCTTTATTTAATCTTTCAATATTAGTTACATATAAATCATCTCCAACTAACTGAACGTAATCACCAATCTCTTTCGTTAAAGAAGACCAACCTTTCCAGTCATCCTCATGTAATCCATCTTCAATAGAGAATATTGGATATTTTTTTGTCCAATTTTTCCAAAAATTAATCATATCATTTGAACTTAAAATTTCACCACTATTAAAAACATAATTACCATCTTGATAAAATTCAGATGAAGCTGCATCTATAGCTAAAAGAATATCATCACCAGGAACATAACCTGCTTTTTCAATTGCTAATAAAATTAAATCCAAAGCCTCTTTATTTGTTTTTAAATTTGGTGCAAAACCGCCTTCATCACCAACATTTGTTGAAAGCCCTTTTAATTTTAAAACGCTTTTTAAATGATGAAAAACCTCAACTCCCATAATTAAAGATTCTTTAAAACTATTTGCACCAATTGGGGCTATCATAAATTCTTGTATATCAACCAAATTATCAGCATGACTTCCACCGTTCAAAATATTCATTAAAGGTACTGGAAGTGTATTAAATGATGAAAAAGAACAATATAATGATAAATATTCATACAAATCTAATCCTTTAATTGAGGCGGCTAATCTAGAAACAGCTAATGAAATAGGAAGAATAGAGTTTGCTCCTACTAAAGATTTATTCGAAGTACCATCAATCTCACACATTTTTGAATCTATTTTTTCTTGATCAAAAACATTTAGCCCTATTAAATGACTTTTTATTTCATTTTCTATAATACCAATGACTTTCTCTACTCCTTTTCCCATTAAAACAGAACCTCCGTCTCTTAACTCAACCGCTTCATGTTTTCCAGTTGAAGCACCTGATGGAATAGATGCTCTGGCAAAATTATTTTTTGAAAAAACATCAACTTCTACAGTAGGATTTCCTCTTGAGTCAAATACCTGTCTAGCTTTTATATTTTCAATTTCAGATTTCATTAATTCAAAAAATTATCCATGTTTAAAACAAATTGATCAAATAAATATCTTGAGTCTTGTGGTCCAGGAGAGGATTCAGGGTGATATTGAACTGAAAAAATAGGTTTATTAGTAAACATAATCCCCTCTACAGTATCATCGTTTAAATTTCTATGAGTAATAATAATATTATTTTTAGCTTCTAAACTTGACTCATCAATAGAAAAACCATGATTTTGAGAAGTAACTTCACATTTTTTAGTTTTCATATTAATAACCGGATGATTTATTCCTCTGTGACCATTATGCATTTTATACGTTTTTAAACCACTAGCAAGAGCAATTAACTGGTGACCTAAACAAATTCCAAAAATAGGAATATCTCTTTGAATAATTATTTCTATATTTTTAATAACATTCTTCATTGAAGATGGATCACCTGGCCCATTTGAAAAAAATATACCAGTAGGGTTCCAATCAAATATTTCTTCTGCTTCTGTATTAAAAGGAAATACTTTCATATACACCCCCCTATTTTCTAAACACCTAATTATATTTTTTTTTATTCCAAAATCATATACAGCAACTCTGTATTTTGAATCCTCATTGCCAACATTATAACTTTTTGAAGCCGAAACAAAAGATGACAAATCTAATCCATTCATTGATGGTGCTTTTTTTAATTTAGATTTTAATAATTCAACATCTTCAACTTCAGAAGAAATTAAAACATTCATAACTCCTTTATCTCTAATGTAATTAACTAAAGATCTTGTATCTAACTCTGAAATAACAAAAATATTTTCTTTTTCAAAATATTCCTTAATATTTCCCTCAGAATCATATCTTGAGTTATCTAAATTAAAATCCTTACAAATTAAACCCGATATTTTCATGGATTCTGATTCAGCCTCATCTAAATTATAACCATAATTACCAATGTGAACATTAGTTGTAATAACAACTTGACCATAATAAGAAGGGTCTGTAAAAACCTCTTGATAACCTGTCATACCTGTGTTAAAACAAATTTCTCCCACAGAAGTACCCTTTTTACCAGCACACTTTCCATGAAAAACAGTACCATCCTCAAGTATTAAAATAGCATTAGCAAGTTCTTTTTTCATATATATATTTTTAAAAAAAAAGGACAAAACCTTGAGGCTTTGTCCTTAATAAAATAAACGTAATTAATAATATTTTATATAACTACTATTTTTCTTCAGCCTCGTCTTTATTTTCATCTTCAGCAGGTGCCTCTTCAGTAGGTGCCTCTTCAGTAGGTGCCTCTTCAACAGGTGCCTCTTCAGCAGGTGCCTCTTCAGCAGGTGCCTCTTCAGCAGGTGCCTCTTCAGCAGGTGCCTCTTCAACAGGTGCCTCTTCAACAGGTGCCTCTTCAGCAGGTGCCTCTTCAGCAGGTGCCTCTTCAGCAGGTGCCTCT